>Ga0182006_1000304_pt1 | contig 42897 bp, 62 predicted proteins | sample Sormic07211104_1_FD_123022 | JGI IMG/M metagenome (GOLD analysis project Ga0182006, IMG submission 123022) | Rhizosphere microbial communities from Sorghum bicolor, Mead, Nebraska, USA - 072115-104_1 MetaG | ecosystem: Host-associated > Plants > Roots > Rhizosphere | place: USA: Nebraska...
CGCACGCACAGCGCGGCCAAGGCATCGGTACCGCACTGCTGCTCCAGGCCATCGCATTGCATGGCCGGCGCAAACTGTTCACCTCGACCAATGCCTCCAACATCGGCATGCAGCGCCTGCTCGCTGCGTCGGGCTTCATCGACAGCGGCATCGTACACGGATTGGACGAAGGCGACCCGGAGCTGATCTACCGCTTCGCGGGTGCATGATCTCCCTCTGCCGCACGCACAAAAAAGCCCACGCATCGCTGCGCAGGCTTCTTGGTTCATCACAGTGGTCGGGACGGCCGGATTCGAACCGACGACCCTCTGCCCCCCAGGCATCGTTACAGATAGGCCCATCCTTTTGATCTGTAAGGGTTTCGGGGCTGCGCGAGGCATCCCAAAAGTGCAGATTGCGCCCCAATACGATCAATCACTTACGCGCGGATAGGGTGCAGCCTGCCCCTACCCGATCCAGCCGAAAGGCGGATCCTGGTCGGCCTTGGCCAGCCGGTTCCCCCGGACCTTCTCCTGCCATGCCAGGATCTTGGCCACATCCTCCCGCAGCCTGTCCTCGTGCCTGGTCACCCACAGCTCGGCCCCTGCCCGGCCCTGCTCGTAGCTGCTGCACCAACGGAACGGCCCGCCGGGGCCATGCCGATGCCGGTCCAGCGAGGCGATCCAGATCCCGTCATTCACCCGCTGGGCCATAGCCACCACCCACACGCTGTGGCAGGCGATCACGGTCAGCGGGTCATTGGGCAGGCTGGCGGACCTGGTCGTCCAGCGGAAGTCGGCGGGGAGCGGCATGGCCGGAAGGATACGACCGGCCGTCGCAGATCCTGCGAACGCGGCGGCGACCTGCCTGAATCGTTCGAGGAAGGAGCTGTTAAGCGCTGTATCGGCGATTTGACGAAATCGTAAATTTGCCCGAATCGGATGGCCGAGCAAGGCTCGGCTCTGTATCGGCGCGGCGAGGCCCAGGCGCTTCCGGCCTCATGGAACATGGCCCTTCAATGCTCTTCGGTCGTAGCTCGGGACTCTTCTTTGACCTGCTCTCTCAAGGCCGCGTCGCTGGCCTGAGCCCGTTCCAGCGCCTGTTTTACCTGAAACGCCGGATCTTGGGTCACTGCTTCAAGAGCCTCAAGAGCTTGCCGATTCGCTTGCGACCGATACTCGCGGTCAATCCGTGCCATTTCGGCTACGGCAAGGACAACGCTGACGATAATCACGACGGCAATGGTGCTCTTCCAAGGGAAGCCGTCTTTGCGGCTGGGCTTCTTGTTTCGCTTTGGCAACTCTTCCATGATCCAGTCCGGCCATCTCGGTCAGGTGCTCTAGGGCCATGCTAGCGCCATGGAGCCCACTTGGCACCAACTACGCGGAAACAGCATATGGTTCTTCCAACTAGTCCAGGTGCCGGCGCGGCGTCGCTCAGGCAGCCTCGGCGAATGGTTCGACCAGTGCCACCAGCATCTCCATCGCGGTGGCTGGGCCAGCTTGATCGCCTCCCCGCTGCAAGAAGGAAGTCCAGTCGGCCCGCACCAGCTGCACCAGCTCCGGCGGCGACAGGGGGATGCAACGCATTGGCCAGTACGGAAGCCTGCGCTGCCCGACCCGCCCCCGCGCAATCTCGATCAGGCTTGAATGGCTGGTGGCGCTCGCTGCTCTGGAGAAGGCCACATCCAAGCCGTCGGGCGGCCCCTCCATGTAAGCGAGGAACCTCTGTCCATCAAACAGCGTGACCCCAGTAACTCCGGCAGTGCGATTGAATCGCTCTGCGTCCGCCATGATCTTGGACAGGTGGGCCGAGGTCAGGTCGCCGACCGCTTCGCTGACAAATACAACAGCCCTGTTAGGCATGTCTCTCTCCAGCCTCCAAGGGGAGCCCGATCGTAGAGCCGCTACCGTAAGTTTCGCGTAGAGGCCGCCTGACCGGCGTCACAGTTCGGATCGGCCCTACACGCCCCGGGCACGGCCGGCAGGGCTACCCTCCGGCCATGTGCGGCCGCTTCGTCCAGCTCCCCGTGATCGACTTCGGCCAGCCGGGGCTGGCTGACCTTGCCCCCGGCCTAGCCGAGATCCAGCCCAGCTACAACTTGGCCCCGACGCAGCGCGCATCGGTGATCCTGGACCGCGGCGAAGGCCGGCAGGTCACCCGCTTGGCTTGGGGCCTGCTGCCGTTCTGGGCCAAGGCCAAGGGCCTTCAGGGCTCGACCATCAACGCCCGCATCGAGACGGTGGCCACCAAGCCCGCCTTCCGCTCGGCGTTCAAGAAGCGCCGGTGCGTGGTCCCGATGGCCGGCTACTACGAATGGTCCGTAAGCGCGGAGGACGGCAAGAAGGATCCGTGGTTCATCCACGCCACCGGGCCACTGCTGGCCGCCGGGCTCTGGGAGGACACCAGCCCACTGCTGCCCGACGGCAACCTGGGCACCTTCACCATCATCACCGGTGACAGCAGCGGCGTCTCGGCCGACATCCACGACCGCATGCCGGTGTGGCTGCAGGCCGACCAGCTAGATGAGTGGATGGCCGCCAGCCCGGACGATGCCATGGCGATGCTGCTGGCCAGCGAGCCTCCGGCGATGGAGGCCTATCGCGTCAGCCGCGCGGTGAACACGCCGCGGAACAACCGCGAGGATCTGCTGCTGCAGGTCGAATGAGGCAGGGTCGAGCCATAGTCGACCCTGCCATAGACACGATCAGATTGAGATCCCGCGCCGTGCCCAGTAGTCCTTCATCCACTGGTGCATGGTTGCCATCTCAGCATCGGTCAGGATGCGATTGATGATGAACGCGCCGAGCATCTTCACTGCGGCCTGCGGGGTAGCCTGGTAGCTGCTACCGATCCGGAACGCACGCGTTGTGCGGTCGGCCACCTGCCCTGCAGCTGCAGTCCGAGTGCTCTTCGTGCCTGCGCTCATATCGTCCACCGTGACCGATGCCGGCGAGACGCCGGCCACGGCGCGCACGCCCCACATCTTGTAGATGCCAGCGGCAGGGGTTGCCGACGGGCTGGGGCTCACCAGCAGCGTGCTGGCACTGCCGGCGGTGACGCCATCCCAAGTTCCCACGAAGCCATGCAGGCCAACGTTGGCACCCGAGCTGAACATCTGCACGCCGATGCCGACGGCATCATTCTTCGTCGGATCACCGAGGCGCGGGCCAGGATAGGTACTCAACGGGAAGGTGGGCTGCTGCTGGGTCTGGAACATCGCAATGATCGTCGTGTTGATGTCCTGGGTGAAAGCAGTGGTGACGTAGTCCACGGCCTCCCTGAGCATCAAACCTTGGCCATCTGAGCCGATGACGGGATTGCCAGTAACCACCAGATCGGCCCCGCCCGCGTAGTTCCGCACGCTCTGCGCCAAGCTGTCGCCGAAAAGGAAAATACCCTTGAAGCCCGTCGCGTCGATCGGCGGGATGATCCGCTTGGAATTCGCACGCAGGCTGTTGCCGCTGGAGTGGATGACTGCACCCATTTCTTTCTCCCGTTACTGAATTTTGAGGTTGAAGGCGACGCACCAGTTGTGCATCGGGTAGGGCTTGCCGACGAGCGCCGCGATGTTGGCCTCCGGGTACTGGCCGGTACCCGCCTGGTACACGTACCGGTCTGGCGCAACGAAGCTATCGCTGTCGCGAAGGCATCCGTTCCCATCGTGGTACGTCTTGTCGGCGTAGCGCACATAGGCCGCGCCAACCAGCTCCCGAACCAGCGTCAATTCCACGATCGTGTCGAAAACGATCCGGACGGCGCTGATCGCCACCACGCCTACCGAGTCGCGGACGGTGAATCCCTTGTCGGCGAAATCTGTCGGTGTGTAGGCCAGGTAGGGCGTGTCAAAAACCAGAGGCGGTTCGGGCACGTGGAAGTCGATGCTGATCGTTCGACCAGCGGCGGCCACCTTCCTCGGCGAAAGCGGCTTCCAGCCCTGGCGCAGCTCAAGGACCCTGTAGGCAACCTTGGCCGCCAGGTTCGCCCACCATCGGTAGCCATTCGGGTCGAGGTGACCATTCGCGGCGGGGCTGGTGTGCTTGTCGGTGTAGGGATAGACGGGCCCGACCATGTAGACGTCGCTGTTCTCTTCGCTGTACTCCAGCTGGGCCTGACCAATGGAAAGCGCGGTGTCGAGCCCATTGCCGTCCGAAGTGAAGCTGGCGCCGGTCTGGTACATCAGCATGACCGGTGGCAGCTGCTGCCCGGCCACTCCCCCCGCCACGTCGACCTTGAAGTCCGACCACAACTGGCTCAGCGCCGCCTTGTAGGAAGCCTTGCTGGTGCTGGGATAGTCGTTCTCGCCCTGCAGCCACAGAAACGCGCCGATGCCGTACGACTTTCCAGCCGAGACCGCATTGGCCTTCGCTGCCTGGGAATGCCCCACCAGCACGTTCCAGATGTTCGGGCTCGCGCCCTTGGTCAGCTGAGCAATGGTCCTTCCACCCACGCCGCTGCTGCTGGCCACGAACGCGATCGAGTCATCGATCACTCCCTTGCGCAGGTTGTGCAGCTTCTTCAGCGAATTAACCAGGCCCTCGGCGACTGTCTCGCCGAATGCCCCATTCCCAGGAGGAAGCGCGGCCACTTCTGCATCCGTGAGCACTGCCATGCTGGTGCTCATGACGTTGGCGACCAGCGGCTGGAATGCGCTGTTGCCACCGACGGGAGAGAACGCAGCTGATCCGATACTGGCCTGCCGCACCGAACCGCCGACCATCACATTGTTGTAGGGCTGCGTCTTGCTGAGAGCCGGCCAGCCCTCGGTGCCGTTACTCAAGCTCTGCCCGTACACCGGGAAATGCGTGTAGTCGTACGCCACAGGGGTAGCCACACTGTTGATCTGTGCGGCAACGGACCGTGACGCATCGATGTTTGCCGCATTGCGGGCTGCATAGAGCGTGGTGTCGTCAGACGCAGCAACTGCGCCATCGGGATCCACGATCTCGACCACGTAACCGTCGTCGTCCTGTACCGACAGGCCGGTGTCGAGTCCGAAGGCCTCTGCCTCCTTCACCAACCCTGCCACGCCCGTGTTATCGACTACCTCCACGTAATAGCCGTCGGAGTCGACCAGACTGAACGCGCCAGTGGTGCCGATCAGGCTGGCATTGGCCAGCATCACCGTTTTCAGATCGAGGATTCCCTGACCCAGGCCCTTGTCGCTGTAGCCGTCGTCGTCTGCGAAGTTCACCTCGTAGGGCACGTCGAGCGCGGTGGAGCGTACGGTGTTGTCGAGCTTCGTTTCCAGTGCCGAGACCTCGGTCTTATCGGCCTTTTCCACCAGCATGTCCGCGCGCAGCCACTGCCATGCTGCTCCGGTCCATCGATACTGGCCGAGATTGGCAACTGGCTGCCCACTCACCGGATCAGTGTGGGTGCCGCTGTCGTTGGTAACGAATGCACCCTGCCCGGTGAACGAGCCAGTGGACGCCGCGAGCTCGGCCCAGGTTGCCGCGTAGATCGCGTCACTGCTCTGCGCAGCCTCCAGGCCGTCGATGCGGGTGTTCACCGCAGCATTGGTTGTGTCGATCTTGGAATCGAGAACATCCACCGACGCATCGAGGACCGCTGGCTGCACGGCACTGGTCGCCAAGGCTCCCTGCGCAGCCGTAGCGAACGCAGACGCAGGCTGGAAGGCAGCAGAGTCAAGGTTCTCGGCAACGTTCTGCAGCGCTCCGACCTTGAAATCCAAGGATTCGGGATCGGAAGAATTGTCGATACCGACCTTCAGCTGTACCGCCTCGATCGAATCGTTGGCATCACCGTGCTGCTGCGAGTGGGTGCGTACCGTCGCCTGGCTGGTGTCGGGTCGAGGATTCTCGAACTGATCAAGTTCAGCGGGGAATTTCGTAGTCATCGGGCTACCTCAGGAGATGCGGACGCAGAGGACGGAACCGTTGCGGTACATGGCACCGACGGCCACACCAGCGGTTGCGGCTGCGGCGTCATCAACGGCGTTGGGAAGGGTGGCCAGCGAAGCGATGGCCACGAAGTCGGTGGCGGCGCGCGTGGCGGCAGTGCCCAGGCCGAGGGCGTCGGCGATGTCGGTTGCGGTCACGTCGCCCTGCAGGCCAACCACGGAACGGGTGGCGTCCACGTCTGCCGCGTCCAGCGAAACGGTGCCGGTCTGACCATTCACCGATTGCACCAGGTCGGGCGGCGTCTGCAGCAGTGTCCAGTCCGCCATCGTGCCGGCGCTGCCGCCGTTCTGGATGTAGGTGCGGCTCTGGTCCGTGCGGACGGCGACATCGCCCTCCTGCGCGTCCAGCGCCAGCTGCGCGGCCTGGCTGTTCACCACGAAGGTGGACGTGATCGCCAGCGCCGGCAGGTATTGCGTGGGGATATTGCTGGCCGCATCCAGCGGCGCCAGGCCGTTGGCGGCGCCCTTCTGTGCGGTGATGCGCGCATCGGCCCGTGCATCAGCACGCGCGGCGGTGAAGTACAGGTTGCTGCCGCCCTCGGGCAGGTCGTCGGTGCTGGCTGCTGCGGTAGCAATGACGCGGCCGTACACGTCCCGGGTGATCTTCAGCAGCGCTTGGCCGTCTTCGGTGTTGCCGACTTCCTCCAGCCGCACCACGGTATCGCCGTCGCGGCCATTGCCGTTGACGATGGTAATGCCGCCGCCGGGGCGGAAGGTGCGCATGCGCCAGTCGGCGGGGCCCACAAGCACGGGATAGCCCATCCCCGACAGCTGGGCCAAGGCTACGATGTTGCGGGGCACGCCGGTCAGGTTGTCCCAAGGCGTGCTGCTACTGCCTGTGCCGCCGCCGAGTTGGGCCGGATCGATCAGTGTCTTGCCATCCGCCGCGTACAGATTGACGCCCACGATCGCGCCCTTGGTGGCATCTGCGTTGATGTTCACCACACGGCCGAGGTTGTCCTGGAGCTTGACCTTGCTCACGGCTGGGTCTTCCCCTCGCCCAAGCTGCGGATCTCGCCCATGCGGCTGTCGCAGTCCTGCAGCGTCACCAGGTTGGCGTTGTAGGCGGCCACCACGGCCTCAACCGTGCGGGAGGTGGCGCGCTTGGCCTGGCACGGCTTGGTCAGACGGGAGTCGACCGGTACCTGCTTCTCCACAGGGACCAGCACCTTTTCCGGAATGGCCGGTCGCTGCGGCGCGCTGGAACAACCGGCCAGCACCAGCAGGATCAAAGCAGCGGGATGGAATCGCACAGGGTCTGCTCCAGTTGTACCCGGCACGCGGGCTGGGTCTTGGCGGCCTGCAGGGCTTTCTCGGCAGCCGTAGCGCGGCGCTGGCCTTCAGCCGCTGCGGCTTCAGCCCGACGGGCCGCGGCATCGGAGGCCTTACGCGCTGCCTCGGCAGCATCGATCGATGCCTGGGTCTGCCGGTTCACCTCCTGCAGCAGCTCGCCGGCGGCATTGGCCGCGCGCAAGTTCTCAGCGGCCTCGGCGCACGCGCCTTCCAGCTGTCGTTGCACGGCCTCGATCTGCTTCCGGTCCTGTGCAGCCTGAAGGTCCTCGCCTCGCTGGCAGCCGGCTACGAACAGGCCGCCAGCCAGCACCACCGCAAGGCCCAAGCGGATCAGGTCTGCATAGGGTCGGATCGGGTCAGGGATTTGCATCGGGGCGTCTCCGGGCCTTCAGGACGCGGGCCACCACGCCGACCGCGCCGAGCGCACGGATCGACCACTTCGCCGGCTCGGGCAGCTCGTCCATCCAGCCCATGGCGGCGATCGCGTCGTACATGTCCGGGAACAGACACACCAGGCCGAACACCCATACCGAGGCCAGCTTCCAGGCGCGGCGCCACCCGTCGATCAGCTCGACCTTCATTTCAGCCCCCTGAGCTGCTTCAGCTCCTTGATGTCGGCCTTGTTCTGCTCGACCTGCACGGCCTGCTTGGCCAGTTCGAGCTTCAGCGCCGGCACGTCGGCCAGCTGGGTGTTGAAGGTCTGCAGCTGCTGCTGCACGGTGGCCATCTGCTGGTTCGTGACCTGCTGCTGGGTCAGCACCGCCTGCATGGAGCTGATCAGCCAGTAGCCGCCGGCAACCATGAAGCCGGCGAAGGCCCCAACGATCCATTTCTCGACAGGGCCGAGTGAAATACGGGTGCGGCCGTCCTGGCTCGGCTGGGCTTCCATGCTCATACGCCCCCACCCAGAGTGCCGCCGGCCTTCTTGTAGATCTGCCGCAGCTTCTCCAGGCTCTGCTCGTGCTGGCCGTAGCCGGCGCCCGGCAGGCTGGCCCACTCCTTGGCGCAGAGCGCCACGGCACGGTCGAATTGGCCGGCCTTCACCGCATCGAGCGCGCGGCGGCCTCGGATCAACTCGATGCAGCCCTTGTCCTGGCTCAGCGGGCCGAAATCCGGCAGCTTCAGCCGCGCCTGCAAGGTGGCCCAGGTCCGCTTCAGGAACTGGTACCGGCCGGCAGCGGTGGAGCTGAGCGTGGAATTCAGCCGCACCAGCCTCTCGGGGTGCTTGCTGAGGTCGGAGAACAGGCCGCCGCCCACCAAGACGTCATAGCCGTGCTGCTTGGTCGGCTGCCGGCCGTTGTCGGTCCCCTCGGACCAGGCCAGCATGTCCAGGAACGCCACGACGTTCTGGCCGCCCGCCTCCTGTGCTGTGATTCGTGCCACTGTCGGCCCCCTTGGAATTGATGGGCCTACGGTGCCTTCAGGGGGTTCCGGTTCAATGGGCGCTGGACGCGTGGACCGGCGCACGGGCTAGAATCCGGGCTCCAACCAAGGAGATGGTGATGGCGCTACCTCTGCATTCATTTGAACGGATACCGACCACCGAGGCCTCGGCGGGTGACCTGGTCTGCATCTACAACGGCTGGTGGCTAAGGCTCGAGAACGAGGAAGGCGAAGACAAGCGAGGGCTCATCTTGTCCGGCCCGGACGCTGGAAAGATTGGGAAGTGGCCTGTTGCCAATGGCATTCGTATCGCACACGGAAACGGATGGCAGGTCCTGGCGAAGATCGGTCTTGCAGCTACAGGGAAACTTCCGGCTGTCTCGATTGGCGAAGAGGGTGTTACGTTCCACGGCCATGAATGGCACATTCCTCAGATCCAATCTTCCTTTACGACCCTCGGACAGGAAACCCTGTCGCGGCGGGAACCATGGGAGTACATCAGCACTTTCAGCATCTGGCTGACGGACGGTGATGGGAAACCATTCGGGACGGAGCCTGTCTTCACAGTGGGTGAGTGACGCAACGGCCCGGGCAACCGGGCCTTTCCTTTGGTACGGGGCCCGCCGGGGCTGGTGGTACCATCCGGCTGGCCGGGATGGCCGGGAAAAGGGGGCGGGATGAAAAGGATTGCAGCTTTGCTACTGATGCTCACCGCATGCAACGCCGCCGGCCAAGACCGTTGGCAGTACGTTGGAGACGGGGCTGACGATGGGTTCGGTGCGTTCTTGGATACAGCTTCGTTGACCAGGAACGGCGACTACGCAGATGCGTGGTTTGAGTACCGTTACGCTGGCCATAAGCGACTCTCGCGCACGCTGAACTTCGTCCAGATCAACTGTGCCAAGCGGATGCTCAGTATCCAACAATTCACAGAGTATGGTTTGGATGGAAAGCGGATTGGTGGTAGCCAACTGTCGAGTCAGCAGACTCGCATAGGTCCGCAAACCGTTGGCGAACTCCTGTGGGGAGCCGCTTGTCCAGATGAAGCCCGGCCGCAAGGGCTGGCCGAGGTGGGATCCCTGGGCGACAGGCTTCGTGCGCGCGATCCTGCGTTCGACCGGAAAATGACAGAGCTTTCGCCGACCATTCGATCCGTAGAAGCGCTTTTCCCCCCAACCCTTTGGGCTCAGGTGATCGAGCTCGAGTACAACAAGCTGAGGTAGGCCCATATGGCAGACGACCGTTTCAAAGATGCCGGGCAGTTCCACCCGGGAAAGGCCTGGAGCGAGATCCGGCGCAAGGACTGGGAGCGCAAGCATGAAGCCGGCGGCCGTGGTGGCGGCCGCGTTGCCATCTACCTTGTAGCGGGGCTGATTCTTCTACTCGGCGGCCTGGCCACTTTCTTCTTCCGCGTTCCCCAGCTGCTCAGCAATCTGCTGTAGCTCAGGATCGTTGGTGTTGGCCGCAATATTTCGAAGCGACGCCAGGCTACCGGCCACTGACCCGACTGGCGCAGTGGTCGCCCTGGCCAGCCACTTCACGAAGCGCGGATTCACCATCGCACGGGCAACAACGTTCGCCCCGGCGCCACTTCCCAGCAAGCTCGCTGTGGACACACCGCTCACGTCCATCAGGGACGCAACCAGCGCAGCACCGTAGGTGTACGCAGCAGCGCGGTTTGCGCTGCCGCTGGGGTTGGCGAAAACCTGCGACCCGCTCTTGATGTTGTCGGCCACCCGTGCGATCTGGTCCATGTCCTTGGCGAAGCCCGGGCCGTAGTGGCCGAACAGTTCCCGCCGCGCCTCGTCGGACAGCTTGCTCCAGTTGGTCATAAACGTGCCCGGGCTGAACTGCTCGGCAGGCAGCCCAGCCTGGCCCGGCGTCGGGCGGCCCATGCGGTTCAGAACGGCGGCCGTCAGGGACTTCTTCCCCTCACCCGGCAATGCCTCCATCACGCGTTTCAGCGTGGTGCCTCCTTCGCCAGCACCGGCCATAACCGCGTTGTAGACCTTTTCGGGGCCGCCAGCCTTGTTCACCACGCGCTCCAGCTGCTTCAGCTGCTCCTGCGTGGACTTGAAGTAGGCATTCGCCCGCGCCAGCGCCTCCGGAGCCTTGCCGCCCTGCGCCTGCACTGCCGCCTCGATGTCGTCACCCATGGCGCGGTACACGCCGCGCAGCTGCGAGGTGGCCCGGTCAGGGGTGAGGGTGAAGTCGAACAGGCCGTTGCCCAGGTTTGACCGCAGATCCTTGAAGGTCTGGTAGGGCAGCGCAGTGCCACCCTCGCCCAGGTCAGAGGCGATGTTGCGCGCCAGCTGCGTGACCTCGTCCGGGATCATCGAAGCGGCGGAGGCCGGTGCGCCGGGATCGACCGTGGTCAGCCGTGCCAGCTCTGCATTGGTCCGGTCCAGACGCACCGGGGTATCCGACGGCACCAGCTGGTCGACGGCGTCGTAGAGCGCCCGGCGGCGTGCGGTCACATCGCCCTTGAAGGCCGCCACGCCCTTTTCGATGGCCATGCCAGCGTTCTGCCGGGTGGGGTCCGCCGCCAGTGCGCGCGACCGCTCCCCGAGGTTCTTGGCGATGTCGTTGCCCTGCCCTTCGGCGAAACGACGCATCACGCCCGAGCTGGTCGGCGCGCCCGCCAGCAGGTTCTCCACGCCCTGCAGGTTGGTGTTGCCCGACGCCTGGCCGACGGATGGGGTAGTGCCCAACGCTTCGAAGTCGGCGATGGTGTTCCGCATGGCCTCGCCGGAACGGCCGCGCACTGCACCTCGCACAGCTGCAGCACCGCCCTGCATGAGAGCCGCCGGGCCGATGCCGCCGGCGAGTGCGGCCGCCAGCTGGCCAGCAGGACCTGCACCGCTCTCTCGGGCCAGCCCAGCCGCTCCAGAACTGCCGATCGTGCTGATAGCCTGCAGCACCGGCTGTGCAGTGAGGAACTCTCCAGCGCGCTCGGCAACGCCAGGAACAGCAGTGGGTGCAGGCCCAGCTGTAGTCAGCGTGGGCGCCACTGCACGCCCAGCGTTTAGGGCCGCACCCCCGCCAAGGGTCAGCGCGGTACCGGTCAGCGCTTCGCCGACATCGCCCAGCACGCGGTCGCCGGCGGTCTGCGCTTGGGGCAGGCCCAGCACATCGGCCAGGCGCGCAGCGTTGTCCCGGAAGCTGGCTACGGGCCGACCAGTGACCTGCGTTTCGAGCGCCCCCAGCGCGTCGCCACCCAGGGCTCCCAAGAGGCTACCGCCTCCCTGCAGCACCGAGCGCAGGCTGAACGCCGCATCCCGCAGCGGACCAGCGCGCCACCCATCGGCCTGCCGGCCGGTCGCCGTGCTGTCTACGGTAGAGGTGACGTCCGAGAAGTCCGGCGGCAGCGCTTGCACCGCCGGCAGATCGACGACGGGCGTCTGCCCTCCGCCGAACTGTCGTTGCAGGACTGCATTGATCTGGTCATCAGGCATGCCATCAGGAAACTCGGCGATGCTGCCGTCGGGCAGCTCAACTTCGATCGGCATTACTCGATCCTCCCCGTGGCCGGGTTGAAGCGACGGCGCGCAGGAACAGCTGGTGCTGGTGCCGGTGCAGCACCACCGCCGAACGCCTCTACTGCGCTGGGCATCGCGCCTGGGCTGGCCGTGCGGCCGTAGTTGCCGTTGATCAGCGCAGCCTTCCGCTGCTGCAGCTCGACCGCCTGCTGGTTGAAACCTGCCAGGCGCTTCAGCGCCGCCGCTGCGGTGGCAGGGTCATTGGCGCTCATCAGCTCATTTGCAGCGCGTTGTGCATCGCCTTCGGTCTGCACGCCCTTGTTGAGGCGCAGCGACTCGTTGACGATCTTTGTCAGGTCAGCCTGCCATTCGTTGTAATTCACGTCGCCGGGGGTAGCGATACCGGCGAATGTGCGGCCGCGTGCCAGCAGAGAGCTGGTCGGACTGACCCGCAATGATCCATCTGCGAGGCGCTGAGCGTTCTTGCTGATGATGTCGGCCAGCACCTGCGTGCCACCCAATGCATCCTCCACGCCCAGCAGCTCCTTCAGCGCCGACACAGGCAGTGGTGAGTTGCCGCCGGCGTTCTTGCCGCCCGGGTTCCACTGGCCAGCACGCTGCAGCGCGAACTGGGCGCCGTCGATGCCCATGGCCTGCCGAGTGCGTGCCGCAGATGCGAACGAGCTGGCGGCGCTGGCATCGGATGCGCGCGCACGGGCGGCATCAGCCAGCATGCCGGCGCGCCCCTGCTCGGTGGTGCTGACGCCACTGCCGCCGGGCAGCAGTCGGTTGTTGATCAGGTTCTGGCCTTGGATGGTGGCCAGCTCCACCGGGCCATTGGCCACACCCACCAGATTGGCATTGGCTCCGGCCCAGTCGCCAGCCAGAGCCCGGGTTACGGCATCGCCGCGGAACCCCTGTTCCTGCACATCGCCGGTGTACCCGGTGATCTTGGTCGGGTCGAACCCACCGCGCAGCGCTGTGGCTAGGAGACTGGCCTGAGCAGGGTCGGCGACCACGCCGCCAATGCTTGCCTGCAGCTGATCACGTGCCATCGCCTCGTCGCGCTTGATCTGTGCACCGGCCAGCAGCGTGGCCAGCTGTGCAGCACGCGTCTGGCCGGCCTGATATGCCCGCTCCTGCCCCGCACCACCGCCCGCAAATGCTTGGCCAAGAGAGGCCCATCCGTTCGTCGCCATCTCAGCGCCCCCACAGGTTCGAATTCTGGTACCAGGTACTGGCCTGGTTGCCGAAGTTGGCGGTAGCCCCAGCATTGGTCTTGGGCGCGGCACCACCGCGTGCCGCCATCCCGCTGCCGATGCCTTGGGCGATCTGGCCAGCGGCGGTCAGCCAAGGGTCGGGGCGAATGGCCTGCAGCCGGAGCTGTGCCAGGAAGTCATCGCTGGCCGCCTCACGCCCAATCAGGCCCAACTGCGATGCAAGGTTGCCGCTCTGCAGCGCCTCGCGCCTGCGTTGCTGCTGTGGCGCGTCGATTCGGGCCATCAGGCCGGCTGCGCGCTGGCCGTAGTCGCTGATCCCCAGCGCGGCGTCGTTGGCCGACGTCCGGTAGGCGTCACTGACTGCGCCACCCTGATTAAGGCCTCGGCTTGCTGCCATCTGCGCCGCCTGCGACTGGTCCATCAGACTGCGCGTGACAGCCGCCCGCTCGGCGCTACCGTCGTCAGTGGCGCGCTTGGTCAGCAGCTGGTTCACCGCGTAGTCGGCGCGCTCCTGGTTGGCCGCCTGCTGGTAGATCCGGTTCGCCGCTTGGTTGTCGGCCTTCTTGGCAGCCTGGTGCTGCGTGTACTGCTGCGTTGCGGCGCCGACCAGCACGATGGCCGTTGCGATCCACGTCATGGCTGTTCCTCCAATTCCAGCGGCTCGTCGTCGGGCATGATCACCAGCGCCTCGATCCGCTCCAGATCCGTCTCGTCCGTGAGGTGGACGGTTACCAGTTCGCTTTGGGCATGCGCGTAGATGGCGCGCTTCATGCCAGGTGGCGAGTCGATGACGTGGAAGCCCTGCAGCTCCACCATGCCGTCGGCGGTGCGCAGGGTGACGTGGCCAGAGACAATCAGGGCATGCCGGAAGCGGTGGCGCTTGCCCACGACCAGTGCACCGGCCGGCATCGACATGCGGCGCAGATACTGGCCTGGAAGGAAGGTGTGCTCCACCGGCATTTCCGCCTGCGGCAGCTGCGCGCACAGCTCCTGCAGCTGCACGATGTCCGCAAGCGATGGCTGGCTCACCAGCCGAGCCATGGTGCTGATCACGTTGGGCATCGCGTTCATCGGGCACCGCCGTAACCGAAGCCTGGCTGGTACAGCGTGTTGTAGACATCGCGGAAGCCCCGGCGGTCTGCTGCTGCCTCGCGGCTGCGGGTATACACGTCTGCAAGGCCGCCGAAGATCTCGCCCAGCGAATCAGCCCGCAGTCGGCCCTGTGCGGCCTGCAGGTTGCCCTGCAGCGCCTGCGCCGACTGTGTGGCTCCGCTGGTCAGGCTCATGCCGCCGGCGACCTGCGACAGCAGGTTCTGTCGCGAGGTCTCGTCCGATGCCTGCAGGTCGGCCAGCGCGCCCTGTGCCAGACGCTCGGCATCCAGCACGCCGCGCTGATAGTCCTCGCCCAGACGGCGATTGGCGTCTACGGCCGCAGATCCTCCGGCGAGGCCGCTACGGGCCATGGCGAACTTCAGGCTTCGGTCTGCCTGCTCTTTCTGCCGCCCCAGCTCCCCACCATAGAAATCCCGAGTGGCGCCCAGGAAGTCGTCGTAGCCGGCTTGGCGCGAGGGTGCGCTGTAGAGCCGATTCACCTGGTCGGTGGCGCGATTGATGTTCGAGGTTCGCCAGGCCTCGGTCTGTGCCGCGGCATTGGCCGCCTTGCTTCCGCTACTGCCGCCCATCAGGCACCTCGCATGCGTGAAAAGTGAGCGATGTCCTCGCCGTTGGCACCCTGCCTGCTCCAGACACCGTCGTCCTGCATTCCCAGCGACCGTTCGAACCACTCGATGGCCGCCAAGCGGTCAGCCAGAGCATTGACCTGCAGGCGCCGCGCGCCGGCTTCGAACAGCTGGTCGATCAGCCAGCGGCTGGCCTTCGTCATCGCGCGCCACTGCTCGGCCCAGCCCTGTTCAGTGCCGATCATCCACGATTGCCAGATGCCCGGGCCGACTGGCTCGAATCCGCCAGCAGCAGCGGGCGTCCCATCAGCGCGCAGCACGGTGAGCGCATACGGGGAAGACGTGGCCCAGGCATTCACCAGCGCGTGCGCGGTGGTATCAGGGCTGTAGGCCTTGCCGCCAAGGATGGCCAGGAACTGGCGCTGTTCTTCGTGCCGAAGAATGTCGGCCAGCACCACCAGGTGGAGTGGCCGACAGGGCACAACATTGCGGGGGAGACGGGGGGAAATCATGCCGAAATGCTGACTTCCTACCCCCCTTGATCAATGGTCACGCCATCGGGCGGAAGTCCTGCACATAAAGGCCGAAGGCATTCCACTGCCACGCCTCGGTGCCGTCGTAGACCAGCCGCACCGCAAACGTTGGCGCCGCCATCGACATTGGCACCGGGCCACCGGTGAGCGTGTCCGGGTCGACCTTGTATGCAGGGGTGAACGCCCCGCCATTGGTCTGGTCGAAGCCGACCTGGATACCGACCTCGCCCCGCCCCACCACCTCGAACCCGTACAGCATCTTCGTGACGCCCGCCGGGCCGAAGTCGAGCCACGGCCACTGGATGACGCCTTGGAACGGGGTGAACACGCCCGGGGAGAGCTCGTCCCCGATCGCGCCGTCGACCATGCGGTAGATGCGGTTGGCCGAACGCAGGTAGAGCGCGTCGCCCTGGATCGCCCAGGTGTGCACCTCGAACGGGAAGACGTACCGCGACCAGGCGCCCACCTGTCCAATCTGCGTCATGGTGTAAACGAAAACCTCTGTCTGGCCGTCCTTCGCGAACATCAGCCAGTACTGGCCAGCGGCCGGGAAGTACAGGCCGCGCGGCACCACCGAAGGCTGCGCCAGCCATGCCTGCACCAGCGGGTCGATCGGCATGCCTACGTCGCCAGCCTGGAAGTTCGTGCTGCTGGCAGCGATGCCGACGCTTCGCACGCCCTGGCTGGCCAGGAACAGCAGATCGTTGCCCACTGCCGCAATGGCGCGGTGCTGGGTGCTACCCACCGGCAGCGCGTCGAGCAGCGACATGCTGGCCGGGTCTTCATCGATCTGCCACAGCTGGAATGCCTCGGCGTTGAAGACGGTCAGGTTGCCGCGGTAGAGGCCCATGGCCGCCACCGGGTTGGCGCCGTAGTTCTGCAGCCCCGTGGGCAGGAACCCGGCATCGTTGGCGGTGCTCCAGTCCTTCGGCGCCACGGTGGCGCTATACGGAACGGTGTCGCCATTGCCGGCGAAGACCTTCGAGGCGCCGATCAGCACTACCTTGCTGTTGGGGCAGTTCGGGTCCTCTACCCGGCGGCTCACGGCCTGCCAGGTCACGCTGCCATCCACCACGGTGCCGCCCACGTTGGTTGGCCACGCCGGCTCGCTGCCGCCGCTCACGTACAGCGGGGATGCTGTCCAGGTGACGCGGGTGATCGCCACAGCTTCCCAGGTCACCCCGCCATCGACCACGCGCTTACCGAGGATGTTCGGCCACGCCGGTTCTGTGGCACCGGTATGCGCCACCACGTCCTGCACGGCGCGGTACACCAAACCGGCAGGGAGCCCGTTCACCGCCCCGCTGACTGTGAGGTTGTCGGCGCCGGTCACATGGTCGTGGTCACCAACCGACCACAGAGCGATGACGCCCCGGGCATACGACGCGCCGGCTGGCTTCGGCGAAACCGCAGTGGAGATCGCCGCATCGCTGCTGACGATGTTCCCCTGCGTGTAGGAGATCATCACGTCGTCCTTGTCGTACCAGCGAATCTCTACCCAGCCGCGCGTGGCGCCAGCCTTGGCCGGGCCCTGCTCGATCAGACAGTTTGCCGTGAGGGAAGCCCCGTCAGCGACGACGAAGCGCGCCTGATTCACCGCTGCGCCATCGCTGATGCGCCCTGGCAGCTCCAGCTTGCCCGAGACGATGTGCGCACCACCTTCCAGATCCCAGCCGGTGTTGCCGTCGGTGAAGTTGCCGTTGATCGGTGCAGTTGCCGTCGGGCTGGGCAGGTTCACCGGCCTGATGAGGTCGCCCTTGGCTGCCTGCTTGGCAGCGGTCCATTGTGGGACAGAGCCACCCGCCGTGCCGCTGCCCGCATTCCCCAGCGGGTTCTCCAGTGGAACGTCCTCGTTCACGGTGCCGCCGGCAGTGGCAGGCCACTGCGGTTCGGTGTCGCCGGAGCGCGCGTTCGCACCGCTCACCGAGCTGACCGTGTACTTGAAGCCGTTGTTGGTCGACGGCACCACCACATTGCCGACAGTGCGCGCCGCGTAGGCCTCCCATGTTGCGTGGCCACCACCGGTGTCCACCAAAGAATAGGCCAGGCCGTTGGGCGCTGTCGGGCTGACGAGCGCACCCGGCAGGTACGTGGTGTTGGGTGCCCAGGGTTTCCCCTCTTCCAGCCAGTAGTGATAGATCGAGCCGTCGGAGAACTCGGCCACCACGTACAGGAATCCCAGATACGGCAGAGAGTAGTGGATCTCCTTCAGCGTGGCCGAGCCGTTGCTAGGGTGCTTCAGCACTACCACCGAGTATCCGGGTCCAGCTGGCATCACCTGGTCGGCATACACCACGAACGCTCCCTTGAAGGAGGTCAGTCCGATCGTGCCGGGCGGCAGGTCCAGCTGGATGCGTGCGGCTTGGCGCATGCGGATGGTGCGGGCCGCGGTCACGTAGCCGTTGAGCAGATCGAACAGCGCATCCTCCGACGCGCCGCCCTTGTCGCGCAGGCGGGTGATGCCGGCCTTTACGGCGGTCAGGTAGGTGGCGCGCATCAGTTGCCCTCCGGCCAGCCGCCAACGGGAATCGGGCGCCGCGCCGGCGGAATCTGCCGCGTGCCGGGGATGTAGCGCCGGGTGCCGTGGGAGCCGGCGATCAGCTGCCGCACATAGGCCTGGGCCTGCTGCATGTAGTTGCCGGCGTCGGGCTGCTTGTAGTGCGCCTTCGCGTTCGCCAGAGCATGCAGGAACACCGCGCGGCTGTTGACCGTCAGCAGATCGCCATCACCGGTGAGCCACTTCAGGCCAAGGTGGCCGCGGATCTTGATCGTGTACGCGCGGTCGGGTGCCGGGAAGATCTCGATGCAGCCGGTGATCCGGTAATAGGCCGGCTTGCTCAGCGAGGTGCTGGTGTACAGCACAGGGTCGATGCCCTCGATCAGGGGCGTCCACTGCACGTCGTCCTGAATGCCCGCCCAGGTGATGCGCCGGAAGTCTAGGTACTGATCCAGATCCAGCGGCACGTCGTACAGGTTGGCGCCGGGCACGCACTGGATGGTCCACCACCGCTCGGTGCGCAGCTCCTTGTACTGCTGATACAGCTGGTCCTGAGCGTCACGAATGAAGCTGTCGACCATCGCGTCGAGGTCGAACGGCCGACGCTGTGCCATCTCCTGCAGGCGGCTGTAGTAGGCCTCGGCATCCTTCTGGCCGTACTTTGCCTTCGCATCGGCGATCGCCTGCATTTCCACGGCCACGCCGTCGATCAGGGTCTTGTCGTCGCCTTCGACCAGCGGCGCCTTCCCGTCGCCGTAGCGGTCCATTGCATACCGCTGCAGCAGCGAGTCCTGCGCGGTGTTGATGATCTGGTCCACATCCGCAGACTTCGCCACGGTGGTGATGTAGCCGCCCAGCTGGTCGTAGTAGGCCTTCGCGTCCTGCTGGCCGTGGTGGGCCTTGGAATTGGCCAGCGCCAGCAGGAAGACGGCCCAGGGGTCGAGCGTGGTCACGTCGGCGTCGTCATGGAACGAGGCCAGCGGCGTACTGACACTCAGCCGGTACTGGTGCTGCAGCGCCACCTGCGCTTCGGACAGGAAGTTGGTCAGCAGTTCCTTCACGCCCGGCGCCCAAGCATCGGCAGTGGCCTGCGCAGAGAAGCCGAGCCGGCGCAGCAGGTCCAGCCGCAGCGATGCCATCGTGCGCGGTGCAGGCGTGCCTACGTAGGTGAAGCCCAGCGCCGTCGATACCGTCTGCCGCAGCTGGTCGAAAGTGCGCTGCACCTTGACGGGCTCGACCACGAAGCCGAGACGCCGGATCACCTCCTGCCGTGCCTTCTTCAGGGACCATTCCACGCCCAGCGACGACAGGTTCACCTGCCCGGTGTCGTAGTTGATCGGCGCGTCATACCCCAGCGGGCTGTCGTAGACGTTGCCGCCGTTGACCATGATCGGTGCGTTGTTGCCGCCCATATCGTTCTCCAGAAAGAAAAACGGCCGACCGAGTCGCCCCGGCCGGCCGCCAGCCCGCCGCCAGCGGACTTAAACGGTTTCGCTGCCCTGGTCGCCCAGCGCCGCGGCAATGGCATCCAGCACGCCCTTACGCGGCTTCTCGCGGGCGTTCTCGATCGCGGCCAGTTCGTGCAGGTCTTCGTCGGTCAGGTTGTCCAGTGCCGCCTCGATCTCGGCGACGGTCTTGCCGGCAAGGGCTTCCAGCTCGGTCGGCTGGTCTTCTTCTTCCTCGTCGTCCTGATCGACGCGCTCGGCTTCGTCCTTGGCCGAGCTGATGCTGGTCTGCACGGCGCCGGCGAAGTCGCGCTCGTTGCGGTAGGCGAACTTCAGTGCCTCGGCACCCTCGGCAGTGCGGCCGTACTTGTTCTGCAGGCCGGCGAAGACCTCCGAGACGTCGAAGTCCTTGACCTCGATGGCTTCGCGCTTGGACTCGCTGATGGACTCCGGCGGATACAGCTCTTCCACGATCGGCAGCTCGTAATCGAAGATCTGCACCGGCAGCTTGGTGGTTGCGTCGCGGTCGATGACCAGCGTCAGCAACAGCAGGGATACGGTCTTGGCCATTACTGCACGCCCTCCAGGGTGATCGGCGCCGTCGCGGCGGTGCCAGTGCGGATGAAGTCCGGCAGGTCGGCAATCTCGACCACCGGCGCCAGGTTGGCGGCTGCGCTCAGCAGGGTGAACCAGCCCGAGCTGCCAGCGGCCGGGGTGCTGCCGTCGGCCGGCGCTTCATGGCCTTGCAGCAGAACGCCGGTGGTCACAGCAGTGTTGTCGCCCAGGTTGGCCAGGCCTTCGCGGCCCCAGCCACCCAGCAGCGGGGTCTTGTTGAGCTTGACGATGGTGCCCCCGGTCGGGAGCGTCTTCACGTTCGGCATTTCGTTCTCCTGCCGGCGAGGTATGCCCCCGCCGGCGTTGCGTGGGGTCAGGCGATCGAGAAGACCGCGTTGCTGTTGCCCTTCTTCAGCGTCAGGCCGTAGTGGGCCGTCATGCCGAAGTAGTGGGTGTGGCGGTCGTACACGCGCGGCGGCGTGCGGCGGACCATCCAGCGGCCTTTCACCGGGCGCAGCTTCAGCGACTTGCTGTTGAGGAAGTAGCCGCGCTTCTTCCACGGCACGGCGATGGTGCCCAGCAGGTCGTCCAGGGCGTCGAAGGTCGGATCCCACACCACCGGCACGCCCTTGAATGCCAGGGACTTGGTGGACGGATCCAAGGTGACGCCGCCGGTGGCCGAGGTTCCCATGGTGATCTGGCGGCTCATGACCTTCAGCGCGTCAGCCTGGATGGCGTCGTACATGTCCGAACCGACCACGATGAAGTCGGGCGCACCCAACTTGCCGTAGGCGATCGACTTGCGCCACAGGGTTTCCAGGTGCGAGATCAGGTTGCCGGCGGTGGCGGTGCTGATGCCGATGTCGGCCCAGTTGCGCCAGTACGGCGTGGCCGCGCGATCGATGCCGCCGACGGTGCCCACGGTCGGGGTGGTGCTGACCAGCGCGTCCAGACCCGGAACCGCCTTCGGGTTGGTTGCGCCGTCCAGGTGCACTTCGATGTCCCAGTTCTCCTGGAAACCATCCTTCAGGGTGGTCCAGTTCTCCTGGAGGATGTTGACGATCTGGATCTTCTCGGCTTCGGTCATCACCGCATTGCGGTCATCGGTGAGGATGATGCCGTTGTTGGCCAGTTCGGTTTCGTTGAGGGTGAAGCCGTCGAAGGCCTCGTACGCCTGGAACGGCGCCAGACGCACGGTCTTCTTGCGGTTGTAGGTGACCTGGTCGTCACCGGTGTAGTTCTGGTAGTTCGAGTCGTTCGTGTAGCGGATCTTCTCGTTGAAGACGCCGTTGCCGAAGATCGAATCCTGGCGGTTCTGGATCAGCCAGTTGGCCAGCGGTCGCTGGGTGGTGAACTGATCGATCGGGTCGTTGGTCGCATAGGTCTGGAGCTGGGTGTTTGCACCAGACACCATCTGCGCAGCGGTAAGCGGCATAGGAATGGCCTCGGAAGGAAAGATGGCCAGCCCGCAGGGGCTGAGGGTCTTTCCGCGTTCCGAGGGCGCGAGGCTCGTTACAGCGCTACCGGCGGCGAACCCGGCTTACGTCACACGCGGGGCGGCTGGTGTGCCGCTCGGTGGTCAAGATGCCAGCGCTGGTGGGCGCGTCAATGGGCGCTGACGGTACACTCGGCGAGCCGGGGCAAGCCGGCTACAACAAAAGGGGCAATGGAATGAGCTTTCCCGTAACCGCGTTCTTCGTGGCCGAAGCATCTGACGTGCCAGCAGGACGCTTCTACCGCAACAACGGCCAGTGGTTTATGTCCGTCGACGCCAACCACGGCCAGGGTGGCAGCCTTTCCGCTATCTGTCTGACAGGCGAACACACCGGCGTTTTCTCCCCCCGAGAGAACGGAACCGTCACCTACGTGGGGGGCGAGTTTCAGGTGGAGATCCGGGTGGCCGGAATCGATTCGACCGTGGACCGGCAAGAGGGGAACTGGAACGCTTCGATCATCATCGGCGAAGAGTTCGCCATCTACGCCCAGCGCGGCAACGGCGACGCAGTTATCTCGCTCGACGGGAAAATGAGTAGGGGCAACGGGCTGTCTGGATGCCGCCGGCGATTCACTGCGTGGTCGGCATGGCTGATCCGGCCGGACGGTCGACAGGTCGGGGAAGAGCCACTTTTCAGTGTGGTTTCGATTCCGAAGGTCGATTAAAGAGAAAGGGGCCGGAAGGCCCCTTCTCTGTTACTGCCCCCGTGCCCTGGCCGCCTGGACGCCGATGTCGAACGCGTTCTCGGGCGTGATCTGCGGCGCCACCGGCGCGGCGGAGTTCGCCCGGATCGGGTTCGGTGCGCTGCGGGCGACAGGTGCCGCTGCAGCTGGCGCGGCAACCGCGGTGGCCGGCAGGGCCAGGTAGGCGCGGTGGATCTCGGTCTGCCACTGTGCCGGCGGCAGCGTGCGCTGGATGATGTCGATCGTCGGCGCCAGCAGCGCCAGCTTCTGATCGAACTGCGCATCACCAGCACGGAGCTGCGTGCCCAGCTGCTGCACCGACGCGAGCCCCTGTTGGTACTGCAGATCCTGCTGCTGGCGATCCTGCTGCGCCTGGGTGTGGTTCTGCTGCAGCTGGCCGGTCTGCCGGTGCTGGGCCAGTTCCAGCGCCACGTCGCGGGTGATGTCGCCGGAAGTAACGCGGCCGGCCAGGTCCGGGTGCGCGCTCAGCGGATCGAAGCCAGGCGCTTCGCGGCCCAGCTGCTGGCCCAGCCACTGCAGCTCGCCCTGCATGCGGTCATAGGCCTCGGCCATGCGCTTCGGGTCGCCCGAGTTGATGTCGGACAGGTAGCGCAGTGCACCGCCGAACTGCTCCGGCGTGGCACCAGTGCTCTGCACCGTTTCCTCCCACTGGCTGACCCGCTCGCGGGCATCGCGGGCCTGGGTGTGCAGCTCCTGGAAGCGCTCGGCCGCGCGTTCCTTCAGGCCCAGCTGCTTCACCTCGTCATCAACGGTCGGTTGCTGCGGCTGGGCGGGCGGTGCCGGCTGCTGCTCACCTGCAGGCGGCGCATTCGGGTCGACGACAGCCGGCGTTGCCGGTGCGCCGCCCTGCGGCGGCTGGCCGTCTGCGGCAGCCGGGGCATCGCCGGGCAGTGCGTCCTCGCGCGCTTCCTGCTCGCGTGCGGCCTCAACGCCAGCGGAGAAGGCATCCAGCTCGGTAGCGGCTGGTTGCGGCGCATCGCCGCCATCGGCAACCGCCGGCGCGCCGGTGTCGCCCGGCTGGACGTCGGTCGGGGTGGCATCCGGCGTGGCCGGGGTGTTCGGGTCTTCGATGTGCATGGTGGAACCTCAGTTGGCGGCAGGGTGGCGTGGTGGTGGTGATCAGCGGGCCATGCTGGCGATCGCGCGCCAGATGGCCAGAGTCAGGGGGTGGCGGCGCATGGTCTGCTCCTGTGTCAGAGAGGCGGCGCGACAACGCCGCCCACGGGTGCTGCGGTAGGTACCGGCGCTTCGGCCGGCGGAAGGGCTTGCATCGGGTCGGCACCAGGGGGGCCGGGCAGCAAAGGTGCGGCGCCTGGCATGCCCATGGCGGGTGCTTCGGGCGTCTGGGGAATGAACGAGTACGCATCGATCGATGGATCGCCCAAACGCTCCACGGACTCGACGAGCATCTGCTCCAGCCGATCCGCGATCTCGAACGGAGAAGCGCCACGCAGCTGGCCGATGGTCATTGCGGCCTGCTGCATCTGGGGAAGGATGGTCGCCCACTGCTGCCGGCGAAGATTGGAAGCTGGGCGGCCCGAGCTACCCGCGCGGATGGCGACATTCAGCAGTGCGGTGACCAGCTCTGGCAGGGGCGCGTTGAACCACAGCGCCTCTGGCCCGGCGATGTCGCTGACCTCTTCCGGCGAAAGGCCGGCGGGCGACATGGCTTCCTCGGCGGTGTACTGCGCGACCTCGCCCAGGACATCGTCCAAGCTGTCGCGGCTGTAGCCCAGGCGGGATTCGGTGCCCTGTTGCTGGATGTCGGCCTCGGTGGCCGTCTTCGCGGTCTGGATGCTGGAGGACAGCGCCTCTTGGATGCCCCAGATCAGTTCCAGCTCGGCGCGGATCGGCGCGGTGTCGTACAGCGCGGCATCGATCTGGTTGTACTGGATGGGGAACAGCACGTTGCCGGTCGGTTGCCCCTTCAGGTCCAGACCGACCATTTCGCCGACTGCGGCGCCCTCCAGCTTCGCCGCATCGTCTGGCTCGACAGCGCCACGGTCGAAGCCCAGCTTCGGGATCGCGCGGCGGCGATGCTCGCGGTAGTTGGTGCGCGTGCGGTTGTACTCGTCCAGCAGGGCGCGCGAACGGTCCACCAGCGACTGCGGATGCCGCTCCCCATCCACCCACAGCGGTGCCCACTGGAAGAAGGGGTAGAAGCGCGTGCTGCGCTGGTCGGGCGTGTACGGCTGGCGCAGGTTGCGGCGCAGGCCGGGCGTGATGGTGTGCACCAGGTTGGTGGTCAGGTCCCACGCCTCCCAGATGCACAGGAAGCGCGGGCCAGCATCACTGCCCTGCCCCGCTGCCGTGGCGCTGCGGAACACCTCGGCGTCGCTCTCGCTCACCACGCCATCGGCCGGGGCGAAACCGCCTTCGCGCGTACGGCTCTCGGGCTGCACGTGGTAGTAGGCCTCGGCCTTCCCAAGCTCGTCCCGCAGATCCGGGAACGTGGCCTGCGCCTTGTCGTACGGCATGAACGTGCGGTGGGCGATCCACGGCGAGATGGCGTAATCCTTCAGGGTGGCCACGTCCATGGACACCTGGATGTCTTCGCCACGCACGAAGTCGAAGACCAGGCCGTTGTAGATGATGTGTTCAACCTGCGATTCCAGCGTCTGCATCTGCTGCTCGTATTGAGCCTTCAGCAGGTCCGGGTTGGCGGCGTTGCCCTCAGCCAGCTCGTTTTCCATCAAGGCCAGGGCTTCGAGCTTGGCGCGCAGGTCGGCGATGCGCTGGTCGGTGGTCGGGTCGCGCTCGGTCTCGCGGTGCCATGCCGCCTTGATCCAGCCGATGCCGATGCTCAGGCCAGAACGCACCATGGCGTCGGCGGCGTGCTTCAAGCGCCCGCGCTTCCACAGCGAGGCGATGACGATCTCCAGCGTGCGGCCGACCTGCTTGGCCAGCTTCACCCGGCTGGAGCCGACCGACTCGGCGGGCTGCACGGCGGGCTCAGGGTCACGCGCATACAGGAACGACGTCAGCAGGTTCACGTAGGTGCCGGCGATCGGCACGCTCACGTCGTAGACAGGATCCACCTGGTTGCGGCAGTAGCGCCGGTCCAGCGCATAGCCCTTGCGGGCGTTCTTGTCGAATTCGCGCGATTCCTTGATGCGCTTGTGCCAGTTCGCGACGTCCGCCTCTTCCTGTGCCAGCGCCTGGGCCTGCGCCTCGCGCTCTGCGTCGGCTGCCTGCTCGGCCGCCAGTGCGTCGGTGAAGCTATCGGCGGTGGGCATGGTCACAGGGCGGATCTCCTACGTTCGGCGGGTGAGGGCTGGTCGGAGTGCTCCAACCACTGGCGGCTATGGGGCACCAGCACCCGAGGCCGTTCAATGGACGGTCGGTCGCGCGCGCTTACTGCGGCGGGGAATTTGCTGTGGATGAAGTAGCCCAGGGCGTCCGGCGGATGGTCGAAACCGGTCGTCTTGTCGGGCAGCCCGTTGGCGTCGTACGGCTGCTTCTCCAGCGCCTCGGTCAGCTTCGGGCAGTTGCGCACGTTCACCAGGAAGCGGCGGCGGCGCTTCGCGTTGAGGATCATGGCGTTGACGCTGACCACGCGGGAGCGGATGCGCGGATTGGCCGCCGGCACCACGATGCTGAAACCGGCAGCGCGCAGCAGCCCGAGATCGGACGTGCTGGCATTGTTGGTGTGCTTGCTGTCGCCGCTGGCGTCGGGGTAGACCGTGATGCGGTGGCGAGGATAGGCGTCCTTCAGCGCCACGATCATCGCCGGGGTGTCGCGGATGCCGGTCAGCTCGGCCAGTGCCATCGGCTCGCCGTCGCGGATCACGCAGACGATGGCCGTCATGTTCAGCACGTTGAAGTCCATGCCGATGTGCAGCGCCTCGCCGTCCTGGATCTCGGCCGTCGTGTTGTTCGCGGTGCGGGAGAAAGCCGGATACACCGACCCCGTGGTCAGGTTGACGAACATCCCGTCGATGTAGGCCTGCACCAGCTGGGGCGGGTAGCTCTCGAACAGCGACTGGATGTAGTCGTCCGGCAGGTTGGCCTCGTTGTCGTAGGTGCTGGCGTGCACCAGGCCGTACAGCGCCTGCAGCTTCGGGTTCTCGCTGGGCAGCTGGTGGAACTGCTCGTAGACGAAGTTGAACCCCTCGGGGGTGGTCGTCACATCGATGCCGTTCTGCAGGCCGTCGGCCTTCACGCGAAGGCGGGCGATGATCTTGCGCCAGGCGTCCTGGGCCTTTCGCTTCTTCAGCGTGTCGATCTCATCGACCAGGGCCTTGCCGACCTTGAAGCCGACGATGCTGGCCGGGTTGTCCATGGACCGGCAGATGATCGTGCCGCGGTACTGGCGGCCTGAGTACAGATGGGCCTCCTTGTTCGACTCGACAATGCGCGCGCGCAGACCCCAGTCGTAGGCCACTTCCTCGATGGTTGGATAGAAGATGTCGCGGATCTGCGGATAGCTGGGGGCGAAGTAGCCGGCCGGCACGCGCGGGTGCTCCCACATGTGGCGGCACAGCGAGCCGCAACCGACCCAGGTCTTACCCGAGCCGAACCCGCCCACGAAGGCGCGGAACTTATGGGGCAGCTGCAGGAACGCGGCCTGCGGTTCGTTAAGGGTTGGCATTCTTGCGCCCGCTTTTGACCTCTACCGGAACCGAGGTCGGTGTTGGCGTGTCGTCCGGATCGCCCCCCTTCTCCAGCCCAGCCAGCTTGGCCTTGCCCATCGTGGCCTGGACCATGGCCGCGCCTTGGCGCTTCTTCATGGCCACCAACCTGGCCTCTTCCAACTCCCTCAGCAGGCTGGCGACGGTCACCGAGTGCCCTACAAGGGCCTCCGCACGTAGCTCGGAGAGCCTTGCGGCGATCTTGGGGTTATCCAGCAGTTCCTTCGCCGAGCGGTTCACCGTCTCGGGCTTGGCCTTCTCAGCGCTGTAGCAGAGGCGATAGGCCTCGCTGGCATTCCCGGTTTCGAGGTAGCGCTGGCAGAAGGATTCCTGTTTCGGGGTCAGGGCGCGCATGTCCGCGCACCTGGTAGAGGCTGCCGATTCCCGGGGGCATGAACGTCACCATGGAGAGGCAAGTCCCCATGGCCGCCGCAACGCGGCTCTCCCCGTGTCGGCTGCACGCTGTTGTCGACACCTGCGTGCTGGTCGTCCCGGTACTCGCCCCGGGTGGCTTCCTGACTGTTCCGCCACCAGGGCGACGGGCTGCGGTCGATAGCCGGCACCGTTCCGTCGGGACGGACGATGCTGGCGTGCAGCAGTTCCATGGTGGATAGCGTCTGGCGGTCGCTCATGCTGCTGTTATCCCAGCCTGAGCATTCCGATCAATGGCGATCAGGCAGCAGCGAACAATTCCAGCTGCATCGGCCAGCGGACGGGCTCGGGCTGCTCCCAGCCGTAGTGCTCCCGCAGGTCCTCGGCGATCTGGTCCGGGCTGGGGAAGCTGACCCGCTTGCCGTCGGCGGTGTCGGCGCCGTAGAGCCCGAACAGCCAGTCGGGATGTTCCCGCAGCATGCCCTCCCCCGCTGCCGAGCCGATGCGCAGGGCGAAGATGCTGCAGGCCGGGTCTCCGAACACATAGCTGCCCTCTCCTTGGGCGTTGCGGATGTCGCGCACGCGGGAAAGCACCTTCCTGGCCACCACCAGCACGTCCGCCTCGCTGGCCACGGCAAGACCCACCGCTGACCGGCGGAATTGCCGATGCGGTGCTGCCTGCCTGGTCGTCTGGTTGTCGGTCTTCTTGCGCATGGTCGTTCCCCCGGTGGGGTTCGTCGGGATCAGGCTGAGGCCTCGTCGGTGATGTGCGAGGCCAGGTGGGTGTTCTCGAACCACAGGGCGATCAGCAGCGCGTCGGCGCGGCCGTTGTCCTTCTTGCGGCGTAGGGACGGCGCGGCGGATGGGAACCGCGTGATCGCCAGGACACGGGCGGCGTTCTTGTCCTGCTTCAGCAGCCCGAAGGACCGCTTCCAGCTGGCCGGCTCCGCCCTGGTGGTCGGGATGCCCAGCAGCTCCAGCACCGCCTTGGCCTTGCCGTAGGTGTCGCCGAAGTTCATAGACGACTGCGCGCCCTGCTTGCGTCCCTTGGCCGGCATGGCCCGCACGCGCTCGATGCAGGCCGAGACGTGGGCGCCGGGGTTCGCCGTTCGCTGCTCGCGGATGAAGATCGCTATCGCGCGCGCGTCAAGTTCGGTGTGGCCGTCCACTTCCATGATCGGGGTGTCGATCACCTGCCCGGGCTCGCCGTCCACCAGGGTGGCGATGGCGCCGCTCAGGCCCGGGTCGATGCCGAAGGTCAGGCTGCGCGCCATGGCCGCACCCTCCCCCAGTACTGGTCCAGCGCGGTGTTCTGCAGGTCCAGCAGGTAGTCGTCGTTGCCGATCTCCTGCCGGAATCGGCGCGGCTGCTTGGCGTAGGACGGGCCGAACAGGCGCTCGCAGGTGTCCGCATCCATGCCGCCGAAGGGCTCGCCGCGGTGCGACCACGGGTTCAGGCCGATGGTGAAGTCGTGCCCGCGCCGCTTCTGGCCGTGCTTGCCCCCGACCGTCAGGTGGTGCACCTCGCATGGGATGTAGCCCATGCCCAATGCGTACGCCACCACGCAGCCGATGTCCTTGATGGCGTCCATGCGCTGCTGCTGCTCAACGGTGGGCTTGCTGGTGCTGCGTCCGCGCTTCATGCCGCGTACCTCTGCAGTCGCTTCGGCGCCTGGTCGCTCAGGCGCACGTTGTTTTCCACGGCCCAGGCCTGCGCGAAGGTGATCAGCTCGGCCATCTGGCCCACGGTCATGCGCCGGGTCTGAATGGACAGGTTCACGATGCTGGCGCCGTCAAGGGACGGGACCACGTCGCCCTGCTGGCGGTTGGATTCGCGCGCCCAGGCGTCGACCAGCAGGCGCTTCCAGCCCTCGGCGTCGATGTAGCGGCCGGCCCACTTCAGCTGGGTGGCCATCTCGCCGCAGATGGCATGGAACATGGCGTTCTGCTCCAGGCTGCGGCTGGGCTTGTACTCCTTAACGGTCACACACACGTCCTGCCCCAGCTCCAGGAACTGGCAGGCGAAGTGCCATGCAGCTGCCATGCGGTCGCGGGCATTGCCGGCGCGCAGAATGAAGGTTCCCAAGTTCATGCCGCACGCTCCTCTTCCGTTGCCAGGATGGTGGCCATGCCCCTGCACCAGCCTGCGATTGCGTAGCCGATGGGGGCCAGATCCAGATCGGCGTCCACCGGCGGCAAACCGGCCTCGATCTCCTCGGCCTGCTGAATGCACCAGTTCGCCCTCTCGTTCGGGTTCATGCGCGCTCTCCGGTTGCCATGTCCTTGCCGCTCCTGCGGCGATCGCGCGGCGCATCGAATCCGCCGCTGTCATCGTCTGCATCGCGCAGCACGGTTTTGAGCGAGTAGTTCGGCTTCTCGCCGTGGTAGTTCTCGAATCGGCTGCATTCGAGGTGGTGCCGCAGGTATGCGGTGCCGGTCTCGCCCTGGCGGTTCTTGGCCAGGATGAATTCCGAGATGCCTGGAGCGCCGCAGGCGTCCTTCGTGTAGTAGTCGTCGCGGTAGATGAAGGCGATCACGTCGGCGTCCTGCTCGATGCCGCCGGACTCGCGCAGGTCGGCCATCACTGGGCGCTTGTCGGTACGCGTCTCCAGCGAGCGGTTGAGCTGCGACAGCGCGATCACCGGGCATTCCAGCGTCTTGGCCAGCTTCTTCAGCGTGCGCGAGATGTAGGAAACTTCTTCGGTGCGATTGCCGGCCTTGGCCGGACCCGACAGCAGCTGCAGGTAGTCGACCGCGACCACGCCCAACCCGCCCTTCACCTTGGCGTGCATACGCGACGCACGCGCCACCAGCGAATCCACCGGCAGCGAGCCGCAATCGTCGATTGCCAGCGGCAGGCCGTGCAGGAAGTTGCGGGCGATGCTCAGCTTCTGCCAGTCGTCGTTGGTCAGTTCGCCTTTCACCCGCATGCGCGACAACGGCACGCCCGAGTGCATGCTCATCAACCGCGCCAGCAGCTGCCGGCGGGCCATCTCCAGACTGAACACCGCAGCGTGCTTGCCCTGCACCGCCACGCTGTAGACCCACTCCAGCATGTTCGCCGTCTTGCCCATCGACGGCCGGGCCGCGAGGATCATCAGGTCCGTGGATTCCAGACCGGGCAGCTTCCTGGCCACGTTCTGCCACGGCGGGACCAGGCCAAGCTCGGCGGTACCCTCGAATCGGGCTTCCATTTCCTCCCACATGCCCTGCAGGTCGCTGCGCACCATCACCAAGCCGCCGTTGCCGCCAGACTGCACGCTGAGGTTGGCGAACTTCGCTGTGGCACTGGCCACCAGCGCATCGGCGTCCTCGTCGGCGGTGCCGTAGGCGTCGTTGGTGATCTCGGTGGCGCGCTCGATCACGCCCCGTAGCAGGGCCTTGTTGCGCACGACCTCGGCATAGCCGCGGATGTTGGCCGCTGACGGCGTGGTGCTGGCCAGCTCGACCAAGTACGCGCCGTCGCCCACCAGTTCCAGCTGGCGCTGGTTCTCGAACCAGTTGATCAGCAGCACGGTGTCGAAGGGCTGTTCGCGGTCGGCCAGATCGCAGATGGCGTGCCAGATCAGCTGGTGGTCGCGGCGGTAGAAGTCCCGCTCGGTCAACACATCGCGGACATCGCGCAGCGCTTCCGGCGCCAGCATCAGGCCGCCGAGGACGGACTGCTCAGCGTCGATCGAGTGCGGCGGCACCAGCAGGTAGGCGTAGTCGTCGCGGTAGGCAGGCTGGGCGCTCATGGGGCCTGCTCCTGCTCACGGGCTTTCTCGGCATCGCGCTCACGGGCCAGCTGCACACCGGCGGTCGTCAGTTCGCAGCCACCTGCAGGCGGCAACCACCAGAGCTTGAACCAGTTCCGGCGCACGGCATCGCGGAAGTGGGCGCGCCAGTCCTTCTGCAACCGGCCGCTGTCGCGATGCCGGCCAGCGAACTCCCGCCATGCGAGGTGCAGGAAGTCCTTCGGGATCCCAGCGTCACGGGCGAAGGCGAAGATCGGGTCCGTCTTCGGGATGGCCGATTCGCCAGCGTCCTGGCACTGGTCGAGGAAGGCAGCGAAGGTGATCTTCTCCCGCTTCTTCCGCCCAGGCTTCGCCCCTTCGGCGGTAGCCGAGGGGGTATGGGGGTGTTTTTCTTCTTTTGGAGACGGAGACGGAGACGGAGACGGAGACGGAGACGGAGACGGAGCATTGCTAGTTCCTGCTGAGCGCATTGCCGGTGAACTGCTACCAGCATCCGAACCATTGCTACTAGCAGCATGTTCGGCAGATGCAGCACGGATTGCTGCATATTCGGGAACCTGACGATTGGCCTCCGATTCACCGTGATGACGCTTCACCGCGTTCCACTTCGCCTTCAACGAACGAAGGTCGGAACCCGCCGACCAGGGCTGATGCTCGGCCCAGTCGTGCAGCTGGTAGGCGCCATCACTGCCGTCCAGGAACCCGACCGACGCCAGCTCACGCACCAGCGCGTCGTTGTCGCCCGCCCAGTCTGCGGCCAGCTCGATGTCCTCGGCGGTCATGCCTTCCAGATCACCATCCGGCCGGTTGGCGCGCGCCCACAGAATCAGGCACACCAGCGACCAGCCGGCGGCAGGGCCCAGCCGACGAACCAGCTTCTTCGTCTTCGGGTGGCCGGGCAAACCCGTGCTGAGACGCGCGTCGGTGCTCATACGCCCCTCAGCATCCCGGCCAAGCGCGACACTTCCGAGCGCCAGCACGGCGGCTCCATGGCAGCCTGCAGGTCGAAGAACTGGCGCAGAAGGTTCGATTCGGTCGCAGCGCAGAGAGGACCTACAAGCCGGCGCGGGATCGGACGCATGCCGCGGCGCATGCGCGACACGTAGCTCTCCGACTTGCCGATGGCAGCGGCCACGTTGGCCAGCTTGTGGTCGCCGGCCTTCATCGCGATGGCCAGCGCCTGGTCTGGGGTCTCGATCTGCCGCACGACTTGCAGCGGTGCGTCCTTCGGCTTCCTGGTCACGCAGATACCCAGGTGAAGCCGTCCAGTTGGATCCGTCAGGTTGTCAGTGATTTCCATGATTTGCCTTTTCTTGCCAGGGGGTTGGGGGCGGAAATGGAGGCCCACCACAACGGAAGGCCCCGATGCCCGGTTCACTGCGGAATGCCCACGGAAACGTCGTCCAGATGATCTGGACCGGTGGGCGGTGCTTTGCCCTCGTAAGGGCGGGGGGAAAGACCCACGTTCGTCCGCTGAAGCGGAAGAAGCGCGAGCCCATGGCGGCCGGTGCGGTGGGCGTGGTTGTGCCCTTCCCCACCAGGCCGGTGTGAGGTGGCCATGTCAGGCAGCCGAGTCGGCGGGTTCATTGGCCGGCGCCGGGCCGAAGACGTCGGGGCGCAGGTCGTGGCGCGAAACGCCGCTGGCTGCTTCGATGGCCAGAACGTGCTCCGCTGGCACGCGACGCTCGCGGTGGATCCAAGCCCACACATGGCCCTGCCGGACGGTCTTTTCTTCAGTGGAAAGGAGTCGGGCCAGAGCGCTCTGGCCTCCGACCGCTGCGACTGCGGCTTCGAGAGGTGAGTTGTCCATGTCGCGAGCATACAACCTTGGTTGTATTAGTCAACAACCCACGTTGTTTGACCAAAACAACGCACGTTGTCACCGTTCACACATGGAACTGAATGAGCGCGTTTCCCGTGCCCGTGAACATGCCCAACTGACTCAGGCGCAGTTGGCTAAGGCCGCCGGCGTTTCGCAGCAGGCGATCCAGAAGCTGGAGTCGGGGAAGTCCAGGGATTCAAAGAAGATCGCCCAGATAGCGATTGCCTGCGGCGTGCGGCCCGAGTGGCTGACCACCGGAGAAGAGCCGATGGTGGCCGCCCTGACGCTGCGTGAGGCCGCGCCTCCCCGTTATGGGGACGACGACTATGCGGATGTCACTGGCTACTCGCAGGCAGTCGGCCTCGGAGCTGCAGGTGCCGAAGCGGAAGAATACGCCGAGACCCACAGCCTGAAGTTCAAGAAGGCGAGCCTCCGCCGTCGCGGCATCTACGGCCGCAACTTGGCGATCTACTACGGCAAGGGCGACTCGATGGAACCGACCATCGAGGACGGGGACGCAATCCTCTTCGACACATCAGACACCAGGGTGGCCGATGGTTGCCTGTACCTGATCCAGGTGCACGGCGCGGCCAACCCCGAGTACTACGTGAAGAGGGCCATGGTGCTGGACGGCACGGTCTTCTTTAGCAGCGACAACCCCAAGGGCGACCACTACTGGCAGAAGCCACGGCGGATGGACTCGAAGCGGGAACCGATCACGGTCGTAGGCCGTGTCCACTGGATTGGCGGATGGGCTGATTAATGAGCGAATTAGAACTTCGCATCTTCGATGTACCGTTGACTGAATCAGATGTGCGCAGATTTCTAGCGACCTTTGGAGGGCCAGGCGTCTGTGAGGTCTGCCGACGTGAAGAATGGAACGTGAACATGTTCCCCCCGTCTGACAAGGAAGTCTTGGCCATCAGAACAAGCAAAGAAGACGGCAGCGCGGGGACCAATCACGTGCCAGTTTTTCTGGTCACATGTGCTACTTGTGGATTTTCACGCATCCATTCCGCCTATCAGGCTTCTCAATGGGTGTCGGCCAACCCACGGGGAGGCGACGCATGACGAACGTGAAGGCCGGCCCTTGGGGGACCGCCAGGAAAGTTGAAACCCGAGGTGGTCCGCCCCATGATGGCGATATGGAAGCGCGAATCGCCAAACTTGAATCCGCAATGGAATACGTCCAGCGAGACATGGGTGAGGCTCGGACTGCCCTCTCAAAGCTCGTAGACGAAGTATCCCAAAGCCGAGCAGACCTAGCGATCATCAAGGAACGGCTGGAGCACACGCCTACCAAGTTGGACGTATGGAAAGCGGTTGCCGCGATCCTTCTCCCCATTGGTGCAGGCGTATGGTGGATCGTGCAGCAATACTTGGGCCCGATCCTCGCGAAGATGGCTGGATAGCTCGCTAAAAGCCCATGCCAAGGAAAAGCCCCGCTCCGGCGGGGTTTTTTGTGGCCCATCTTCCGGCCGAACTGTCAAAGCCGGAATAATTACAACTTCGGTTGTTGTAATCCTACAACCTTGGTTGTATTGTTGACCCCGTCGGCCCTTCCGGGCCATCTGAAACGGGGTTCACCATGGCACCGCGTACCGCAAGCGACCTGGCCCGCAATGCCCAGCGCAGCTGGGACGACCAGGAAGACCCGCGCCACGAGCAGGAACATCTCGCCGAGCAGGCGGTGGAGCTGGCGCGCACCTACCGCACCGACCCGGCCAAGCTGCGCCAGGCCGAGGAACTGACGGCCGGCACCTTCAGCGGTACCCACTACACCGAGGTGTCGTTGGCGCTGCACCGGCTGCACCACACCGACCCGGCGGACCTGATGGGCTCGGGCGCGCTGCAGGACCTGTACCGGCTGGCCCGTGACGAGGCGGCGGCGATCGACGCGCAGCTGCTGGAAATGGCGCTGCAGCAGGTGGCGGCATGAGCGCCCCTGTCGGAATGAAGGTGGTCACCAAGGCGCAGTTTTGGGCTGCGGTGATGGGAACCACTGCCAACGTGCATCCCAAGTCTGACCGCAACCAGACCAAGTGGACCGACCTACGCACCGGTCAGCTGTGGGGCTGGTCATCGAAGGGCTACATGCCGTCTGAGGGCGACGAAGTTTTCGCGCTGGCGCCAGGCGGTGTCGCATGACCGCCGCCGAACGCGAGCAGCGCCACCACGTGGTCGCCACTGTCGTTGCCAACGCCCTGTCGTTCTGCCTGGGCGTGCTGGCCACCGTACTGCTGCAGGCGGTGCTGTCGTGAGCCGGGCCATTGATGTGCAGCAGATGCTGCAGAACGAGATTGAGCTTGCCCATTGCAAAGGACCGCGCGCCGGTGATGCCCGAGCGAGGCGCCTGCAGCAGATCGCCATCTTGTTCCGCGAACTGCGCGCCGCAGCCCACGCCTCTCTCGCAGCCCGCGACCTGGCCGACCAGCTGGCGGCCGACGACCGCCTGCGCGCCGCTCTGGCCGCGTGCGAACCCACCGACACCGATCACAACCGCGAGGCCGTGGACGGCCCGTGCGTGGAGGAAAACGACGATGAGCAGTAAGCACACACCGGGGCCGTGGGTCGTAACCCCGCATCCAGATCAGAACGTGGATGTGTTCGCCGTCGGCGAGGTTACGGACGAAGCTTTCCAGTACGGGCTTTCGCACACCGTTTGCTACCAGAACGCGGAAGCCAACGCACGCCTGATCGCCGCCGCGCCGGAGATGTTTGAGGCCCTGGACACCATCGGTGGCCTCTCGCGTGCGCTTCGCCAGGGCGGTCCGGATCCGATGGATCTCCAAGGGCTGTCCGATGCGCTGGAAGAGGCAGTCGACCTGGCAAACAGCTTGGTCGCGCAGATCGAAGGCCGCGGCTGATGCGCTTCCTGACCTTCTTCGGCTGCAGCAACTGGCGCCACTTCGCCGCCTGCCTCGCCTGCTACGCCATCACCGCCGCGCTCGCAGCCGCCATGTGCTGGCCGCTGGCCTGGTCCTGACTTCCCGCCGGCGCGGCCGGCCTTCCTGAGAGGCACCACCGATGTTCGAACTGATCGACGCGACCGCGAAGGTCTCCAACTACAACCCCCGGGCCGAGAAGCACGGCGACGAAAACAAGATGGCCGGCGACCTGAAGCTGTTGGCCACCACCGGTAGCGCGGTGCTGGACTTCTTCAACAAGGACCTGCGCAAGACGCTGTACCGCAAGCCCAGCCAGGGCGAGCAGCAGGATCTGATCGAGGGCAGCGACGGCCTCACCGCCGTGAAGTTCCCCCGCCTCGGCGCGCTGTCGTGGGACGAGGAATACCCGGGCTATCAGCTGGTCATCGGCACCGGGCTGGGCTTGTCCGAACCGATGGTGCTGTCGGAGGTGACCCTGAAGCGCTTCCGCTTCGAGGCTCTGGACGGCGGCAGCGTGCAGGTCGGCCTCAGCGCCCTGTTCCACCCGACCACCGAGCAGGCCGGCGCCCTGTGCGCGCTGATCCAGGAAGACGTGCAGATCACCCTGATCCCGCCGACCAAGCAGGCCAAGGGCAGCAAGCCGCAGCAGGAAGACCTGGCCGCGTAACCGAACACCGGCCCGCCGCAATGGCGGGCCTTCGCCGGGCAACCCGGCGCCTCATTTCATGTCGAGAAAATACCCGTGAACCAGATCGTCACCATCGAGGATTCGGTCTACGGCACCAAGGATTCCTTTGCCTCGGTGCTGACTGATCGGTCCATCAACTTCGACCGCGAGGCCGAGTTCGCCTTGCAGACGCTGTACGGCAACGACTACGCGATGAAAATCGCGATGCAGAACCGTTCGTCGGTCATTGCCGCAGTGGTCAACATCGCGGCCATCGGCATCAGCCTGAACCCGGCGAAGAAGCAGGCTTACCTGGTGCCGCGCGACGGCAAGATCTGCCTCGACATCAGCTACATGGGCCTGATGGATCTGGCCATCGACTCCGGGTCGATCCGCTGGGGCCAGGCCGAGCTGGTCTACGAGAGCGACCTGTTCGAGCTGGTCGGGGTGGACAAGGAACCAATCCACAAGCGGGCCCCGTTCAGCCGCAACCGCGGCGAGATTGTGGGCGCCTATGTGGTGGTGAAGACGCCCGAAGGCGATTACCTGACCACCGCAATGTCTGTGGACGAAATCAACGACATCCGCGACCGCTCGTCGGCATGGAAGGCGTGGGTATCGAAGAAGAAGTCCTGCCCGTGGGTCACCGACTGGGGCGAGATGGCGAAGAAAACGGTAGTGAAGCGCGCCTACAAGTACTGGCCGAAGACCGAGCGCCTGGACACCGCGATCCACCATCTGAACACCGATGGCGGCGAAGGGCTGGCGGTGATCGAGCAGCAGGCGCAGACCCGCACCGCACTGCCGCCCCCGGAGGACACCGAGGAACGCATCGAGCTGTACGCCAGCCTGCAGGACATTGCGACTGTTGGCGTCGACGCTCTCGGCGAGGCGTGGGGCAATCTGACCAAGGAGCAGCGCGCCATGATCGGCCAAGCCGGACTGGCAGCGCTGAAGGCAGAGGCTGAGAAGGCTGATGCGGAGCTGGTTGATGTCGATACCGAAGGCCGGCCCACCGTCAGCGAACTGATCGACCGCGATATCGAGCGCAGGGAGGCCGCAGGATGCGCCTGATTCGCTGCGACCAGGGAAGCGACGCCTGGCACAACGCCAGGGCCGGGGTCATCACCGCCAGCATGTTCGCCACTGCGCGCTCGCGCGTGGGTGAGCTGACCGACCAGCAGCAGCTCTACGTGGACTCGGTGCTGGCCGGTATGGCACCGAAGGCTGCTGCAGAGGCGGCCAGCTACAAGGCCGTGCCGAAGTCGGCGGTGATCGAGAAGGCGCTGGCCGGCGAGCCCATCGGCGACTTCAGCGAGGCCTCGAAGAACTACGCGTTCCGGCTGGCGATCGAGCGCATCAGCGGTCAACCGCTGGATGAGGGTTTCGAAACCTACGCCATGCGCCGCGGCCATGAGCTGGAACCCTTCGCGCGCGCCGAGCATGAGGTGCAGTCCGGCCTGCTGGTGAAGCGCGCCGGGTTCGTGCTGAGCGAGTGTGGCGACTACGGCTGCTCGGCGGACGGCTTCATCGGCGAGGACGGCGGCAGCGAATACAAGTGCTTCATCAACCCGGAGAAGCTGCGCGCCTTCCACATCGACAACGATGCGAGCGAGGTGTTCGAGCAGGCCCAGGGCTGCATGTGGCTGACCGGCCGGCAGTGGTGGCACATCGGCCTGTACTGCCCGGCGCTGGCCGCCGTCGGCAAGCAGCTGTGGTGGCGCCGCTTCGAACGCGACGAAACGTTCATCGCCAAGCTGCGCGCCGACCTGGAACCGTTCCGGCAGATGGTCGTCGGGTTCGAGCAGAGCCTGCGCGCTGGCGATCACCAGCAGGTGGCCGCCTGATGGACGTCGCCCTGTACCCCTGCCACGCCAAGAGCCTGCGCCGTGCCGGCCAGGCCCGCGCGCAGCTGTTCGCGCACGTCATCGAGAGCAAGCGCTACACCACCGCGCAGGTGGCCGAGATCCTGGACATATCCCACAGCGCCGCATACGAGCGGATCAAGCGGCGCCCGCACCCGCTGACCTGGGCGGACCTGCAGAAGGTGCGCCTGCCATGAAGACCTGCACGAAGTGCGCGGCCCGGCTGCCGCTGCGGTTCTTCCCCCTGATAAACGGCAAGGCCACCGCCGCGTGCGCGCCCTGCCGGAACACCGAGCGCCGCCTGCACGACCCGCTGCGTCCCCTGCGCCGCGACCCGCTGCAGGTCCGCCTCAACAACCTCACCAACCTGTGGCACGGGCCAGTGCGCCGCGTGCCGCTTCGGAGCCACGCATGACCACGGAACGTTTGACGGCCGCGATGGCCGAGAGCATCACCCGTTCGAAGGATCCGACCTTTGCGGTCGACACGATTCTGAAAGGCATCAGGTCCGCAGCCGAGAACGGGAAGCGCGAGTACATCACCCGCGAGTACGGCTTCGGCGATGGCTCCTGCTACACGACCGAGGACAAGTACCCGGCGCTGTGCAAGGCCATCCTGAAAGAACTGCGCGACCTCGGGTTCAAGGCCGATATCGGCTCCAGCTGCGGCCAGTTCGTGGACGTGTGGCTGTACGTCCGCTGGGGTGAAAAGGCATGACCCACCACCGCTACGACCGCCGGCTGCCGAAGCGCACCGAGGGCTTCGCCTGGGGCCGGTCCATCGACAAGGTGCTGGGCGGCCACGTCCTCACCTACCGCCTGTTCCGCCGCGACCTGGCCGGAAAGCTGCACATCGAGACGCGGACGTTCCAGCTGCAGGACCACCGCCGGTTCATCGCAATGGAGCTGCTGAAAGCGCGCCGAGTGTTGCGCGAACGCGTCGACCGCATCGGCTATGCCCTGATCGAGGCCGAGGCAGCGCCGGCGACTCTGGCCACCGTGCGACCTGGTGGGCGCGTGCAGCTGCCGCAGGTGGCCGCCCATGGCTGACCAGCCACTCATCGCTGCACCGTGGGAAGGCCAACCTGTCATCGACCAGGACCTGGCATTCAAAATCGCCGACGGCATCGTTTCGCGGAGGCTCGCCAAGGGATGGTCGCGTCAAACCATCCTATCCAGCATCGAGGCAGGCCCCACTCCATGCAGGCGTGCGTTCTACCTGATGCGCGGCGGCATCATCGCCGTCGCCCTCTTCCCGATGACGCAGTTGAGCGATATGACCGGTCGCGGAAACTGGTACTCAATCCGCGACTTGTTCCCGCCGCTTCCTGATCGCACTCATGCGGGTACTGAACATCTGCGGCCGTTCCAGGTCGGTGACAAGGTATGGGCTTGGTACAAAGACGAGCCCAGGGCTGATTACGGTCAACCCGATCAGCGGGGCGACGACACCAACTGGAGTCGTTGCTTTCCGCTGTTTACCGTCAAGAGCGTGACTGGCCCACACCTCGAATCGGGAAGGTTCGCGGGTCGGCCGCACTACCAGGTGCAGCTCAGGTATCGCGAAGGGCCGAGCGCCGGCCACTACGACGCGGGCTACCACGACGTTTGCCCGATCAAGGGGCGACCCTGGCAGATGCGCGGCGACGGCGACTACCTGCAGTTGGTGCAGCGTGCACCGCCTGCGGCAAAGCCACGCCGTGCTCCGGTAGCACCGGCGTCCGCCCCCAGCCCACCGCCGGCGCTCCCGGCCCAACTGGACCTGTTCGCATGATTACCCGCCCCGCGCTCCGGTACCACGGCGGCAAATGGCGCTTGGCTGACTGGATCATCGGCCACATGCCGCAGCACCACTGCTACGTCGAGCCGTTCGGCGGCGCAATGTCGGTGCTGCTGCGGAAGCGGCCATCCGCGATCGAGGTCTACAACGACCTCGACCAGCACGTGGTCGACTTCTTCCGCGTGCTGCGGGATCCAGGGAAGGCCGAGCAGCTGCGGCTGGCGCTGACGATGACCCCCTATTCCCGCGCCGAGTTCGTGCAGGCATGGGAGGACCACCCCGAGCCGGTCGAAGCCGCGCGCCGCATGGTGATCCGCACCGCCCAGGCGATCGGCGCCAAGAAGCGCCTGGCCCGCAACGGCTGGCGTGCAGGCCCAACCCACCACACGCCGACCAGCATGTGGCGCGGCTGGCCGCAGCACATCCCGGCCTACGTCGATCGCCTGCGCGATGTGCTGATCGACCAGCAGCCCGCGATCGACGTCATCGCGCAGTTCGACTCGCCGGAAACCCTGTTCTACGTCGACCCACCCTATGTGCTGAAGACGCGCGCCGGCGACCACCGGAAGGTCTACGCGCATGAGCTGGAAGACGCCGAGCATGTCGCGCTGCTGGACCAGCTGCTGCAGCTTCGCGGCATGGTCCTGCTCAGTGGGTACCGGCATCCGCTGTATGACGAAGCGCTGGTGGGCTGGCGCCGGGTCGACGTGCACGCACGTGCCCAGTCCAACCAACCCCGCATCGAATCCCTGTGGATCTCGCCTGCAGCAGTTGCAGCGCTGCCGCATCCCGCCCTGGAGCTTGAGCCATGCCCGACCAGCTTTTCCCCCGCGAACCGCGCCGCATGAAGCAGCCGGCCAAGGACGTGCTGCGCGAGCAGCTGGTGGTCGCGGCCGATGAAGTGATCCGCCTGCGCGCTGAGGTCCTGCGCCTGCGCGATGCAGCAACCCAGGCCACCGAGCAGCTGCGCGCTGCGCTGGCGACGAACTGAAGGAGACCAGCATGCAACTGATGACCCCCGAGCGGTGGCTGGACCGCTACTTTGAAGAGGGCAGCCGCCCGTCCCTGCAGGTTCTGCAGCGGCTGCTGCGCGAGGGCAAGCTGCCCGGCCGCAAGGTCGGCGGCACCTGGTTCATCGACGAACACGAATGGCTCGCCGGCGGCGATGATCTTGTCGCGCGAGTATTGGGTGAGGCGGCCTGACGATGGCACCGAGGCAACGAAGCAAGAGCCGCCAGGGATGGCCGGCCAACCTGTACCCCAACCGGGACGGGTTCAAGTACCGGCACCCGGTCTCGAAGAAAGAGACGTGGATGGGCACCGACCAAGCCCGCGCGTTCGCCGCGGCCAAGAAGCTCAACGCGCTGCTGATCCCCACCGACGACCTGGTGGCCCGGGTCATCACGCCCGGCGAGACGGTGGCTGATGCGATTGTCGTGTTCCGCCGCGATGACGTGCCCGGCAGGAAATGGGCGCCGAAGACGGCCGAGGTCTACGAAAGCGTGATCCGACGCATCGAGGCCGGGCTGGGTTCGAAGGCGGTGGCCGACGTGACGGTGAAGGTGTGCGCCACCTTCATCCGCGAAGTGACCGAATCCGACCGCGCGCGCCAGCAGTTCCGGCTGGTGCTGGGCTGGATCCTGGCCTGCGCCGTGGAAGAGGGCTGGATAGACACCAACCCCGCGCTGGCGACTCGCCGGTTCCAGCACGAACGGAAGCGCGTGCGCCTGACGCTGGACGTGTACCGGGCCATATGGGACCAAGCCGCGCCCTGGCTGCGCAATGCCATGGACCTGTCGCTGGTGACGCTGCTGCGCCGGGAGGACGTGGTGACGGTGAAGTTCGCCGACGTGCGCGACGGCCACCTGTGGGTGGTGCCGTCGAAAACCGAGGGCTCGACGAACGTTCGACTACAGATCGCCGTGGCCGGCCCGCTGCCCGACCTGCTGGCCCGGTGCCGCGATGACGTGGTTTCGCCGTTCGTGATCCACCGCCTGCCGGAAAAGGCCAGGCCCAGCGACAAGCGCGCGAGGGACCGAGCGCACCACACGCAGGTGTTGCCCGAGCAGCTGTCGCGTGCGTTCGCCAAGGCGCGCGATGCTGCCGGCGTGGGTGGCGATGCGCCGCCAACCTTCCATGAGATCCGCAGCCTGGGCGGCGCGCTGCTGCGCGATGCGGGCTGGACCACTGAGCAGATCCAAACCCTGATGGGACACGGCAATGCTTCGATGACGGAGCATTACCTGGGCGGCCATGAGGCACCATGGACTGCGGTGGATCTGGCGATCAAGCCAGGTCGCTGATGTGCCGACCTTGTGAATCGACTTCATACTTGCGGACGACTACTGCGGGGTGAATGTCCCCTCCATCGGGTGCGGATAGCGAAACTTCCTGCTCGTCCGCCCATTCAACATCCTCGCCTTCCCAGGCCAGAATGCCGTGCTGTTCGAACAGAGCCTCATCTACGACGTACACCACACCCGGCTCACTGAAGTTCGAAGTAGCGAACCGGTGTGCTTCGGTAGCGTCCCGGGTAAAGGACACGACGCTGCCGCCGTACAGTCCAGACTCCAGCCGATGCGCACGTGCCGCGTTCTCGAACGTCTCGCCGAGGGTGATTGTGCCGTCGCACAGGAACCTTCCATCAGCAAGAACTGCGACTTTCGGCGCACTGCCATACGGCTTTATCCGACCACCGTTACGGTCATCAATCGCCTTGGAAACGCCTCGATATAGCAATGCCATAGGGTGGCCATAGGGTGGCAATAGGGTGTAGAACGAAAAAGGGCCCACACCGCGAAGTGTAAGCCCTTGTCCTATCTAAGCTTTTGGTCGGGACGGCCGGATTCGAACCGACGACCCTCTGCCCCCCAGGCAGATGCGCTACCAGGCTGCGCTACGCCCCGACTGATGCTGCGATGTGCCCGCCAGTGCGGCGGGCCGTGAAGTATA
>Ga0182006_1000306_pt1 | contig 42812 bp, 42 predicted proteins | sample Sormic07211104_1_FD_123022 | JGI IMG/M metagenome (GOLD analysis project Ga0182006, IMG submission 123022) | Rhizosphere microbial communities from Sorghum bicolor, Mead, Nebraska, USA - 072115-104_1 MetaG | ecosystem: Host-associated > Plants > Roots > Rhizosphere | place: USA: Nebraska...
GCCACCGTGTACCCGCCGCCCGAATAGGCATACATGCTCCCGGGAGTCGTGGCGATCACGACGGCAGGCGAATTCGCCGATGCTTCGCCGCGTACGACCTGCTCCGGTGTCGGCACCGATTTGCCGGGCGCATAACCGTCGAAACCGTTCACCGTCGCGCCGGACGTGTGTTGAAGAAGGTTGCGCAGCGTCACGGGATGCTCCGCGTCCTGCTTTCCCGGAGGCAGGGTCAGCGGGGCCAGGCAGGCGTCCACGGGGGCGTCCAGTTCGATCGTCCTGCGCGCGGCCAGGATGGCGGCGAGACTGCCGGTCACGCCTTTGCTCAGCGACGCTGCCTGGAAGCGCTCGTTCGTCGCAGGAAGGCGGACGCTCCCATCGATCCCATAAGTGGCGGACCAGACAACGCGCCCACCTTCGATGACAGCGACCGCCACGGTCGGGACGTGATAGCGCCGCATCCGTTCGTAGACGTTCCACTGGATGGCTGGCTCACCGGCCACTTCCACGCGGGGCCGGAGACCGTGTTCCACGGCCTGTCGGCGGGAGTCGTCGCGCACTTCGTTCCCTGCGCAACCGATGAGCGTTCCGAGCAGCGCGACGCTTGCCGTTGCCTTGAGCCCTGTCAATGCAAATCCCACGTTTCCTTCCCCGTCGCCATGCGGTGCGCACGAACGGGATAGATGCCTATGAGGATGGGAAGGTTTAGCCCGGCGAAGGCGGTCGATATCGCATCAGCGATGTCCGCATTGTCCGCGTTTTTGTGTCCGCGGACGTTCCGAGGAGACCACGCGAGGTGGCCAGCCGCCACCGCGCGGCGCCTTCGGGCTTGGCACACCCATTGCTGTCCTCCATGCATCGCAAGGACCTGCCGCGTGATCACTCCCTCGGACCTCAGACAAGGAATCCACCCTTTCACCCGCCTGCCCTGGCGGGTACAAATGTTCGTCGTGTTCTATCTCCGGGCCAACGGCTATGCCTGCACGGAAGAAGAACGCGAACTGGCCGCGGCGCTGCTCGAACAGCGCATCACCCATGGCCCGGTGGACCACCGTGCACTGTCGATCGTGCTCGATCGGCAATTCCCCCGCGAGCGCGAGGGCGGTGCTTCATAGATTCACTAGGCGGTATGTCGTGTGACCGCATTCGATACGGACGTGTCCTCGACAGGCAGGCGCCTGAATGTCAGGACGTGCATGGCGTAATTCCTGCAACTGACCTCGCGGCCCCACCACAACGTTCTCTCGAAACAGAACACCGCCACGACGGTCAGCCACGGCGCGATGGTCCAGCCGGTCGAGAACGCGATGGCCGCGACGATCGTCATGCCGATGAAGGCCGTGTACGCCACCTGATGAAGGAAGACGTCCCTTTCCTGTTCCCGCTTCAAGTGATCGTAGATCTCGCTCGCCGAGCCATAGAAGGTGGTGAGGTCTGTGTGTGCAAGGCTTTTCATGTCCTGGTCCCCCGGTACGACTGGCTCGGTCGAGCATCCCCGGGGACGGACTTTGAGGGGGAATAGTCACCCATGCAACTACCCCCTGCCGGCATGGTGCAATGCGGCGATGGCCTCGGTGGATGGGGCGACAAGGTGAAGGTAGGCTGTAGGCGATCTCCTACAGACAGTTACGCCCTCTCGGCGCAAAATGCGCGCGAACTGACTGGACATCCGCCATGCGCTTCCTTTGCCTGCTTAGTCTCGCCTGTGCCGCCCTCTCTGGTTGTGCCAGCACCCAACCGCACTGGAGGACCGACGAAGGCTCTGTCGGCCCCGTCACGCCGACCGCACAATGCTCGTCCAGCGGTGGGAACGCCGGTCCGTGCGCTGCAACGATCGCCGTGAACGCGGTCATTCATAGCGTCCAGAAATAGCCCGGCAACCGCCGGCACCACGCCCCCTCTGCAAGCTGTCCGTGGGCTAGATTTTGGCTGAGTTTCTGGTGCCGACACCCGGATTCGAACTGGGGACCTACCGCTTACAAGGCGGTTGCTCTACCAACTGAGCTATGCCGGCGAAGTCGCAGAGTTTATCAGAAGCACCCAGTGGTTCTAGCCGTGATGCCGGGGGTGCGGATGCTCCGGCGGATGTCGGTACCGGCCTCGTCGGGGACGACCACGTCGAGCCACCAGACAGGCGTGACCTCGGTGCGCTCGCTCATGCGCGCCGGAAAGCCGGCGGCGATGACCTCGTCGCGGCGCTTGCGGGCGTTGGCGGGGTCGTGGAACAGGCCGAGCGCGACCGAATTCTGCAAGTCGCCCTGGGCGGTGACCACGAAATAATCCTTGATGCCCTTCGCATCCAGGCGGCGGGCCTGGGCGAGCGCCTGCTCGCGCGTGGCCAGGGCGGGCAGGAAGACCCGCCAGCCGTGCGACTCGCTGGTCTGCTCCTGGCGCTGGCGGCTGCGCACGGTGCGCGGGGCGATGGCGGTGCGCGCCGCGCGCAGGTCGACCTGGTTGGCGAACGGCCCCAGGGCCAGGCAACGGTAGCTGCGGCGGGGACTGGTCGGCGCGGTCTCGGCGGGTACGAGAAGCGTCTCACCTGCCACGGCCTTCGTTGCGGGTTTCGCGGGAGGGGTGCCTGGCGACGTCGTGGCCGGGGCAACGGTGGATGCCGCCTTCGGCAGGCCCGCGACGGATGCGGATGCTGCCACGGCTGCGGATGCCGCTGGCGGCGCGGCACTCACCGGTGGAGCCGGCAGTTCGGCGAGGAGCTTCAGCTTCGGCACGCCGCCGTCCGTTGGATCGACGGCGTGCGTCGACGAATCACCCAGCAGCAACCACGCGGCCACCGCGATGTTGAGGGCGATCAGCAAGACGAACAGCAAACGCAGCAGCATGGTGGCCTTGGGCTTCCGGTGGGGGCCTGCGCGCGTTCCCCTGTAAGAACCGGCGGCGTCGGAATTCTAGGCGATATTGTCCGCGCGGGCATGCGTCTTCGCCCACACGGCGAGTCCGCGCAACACCGCATCCGGCACCAGGACGACCTCGCGTTCCAGCAAGGGCGCCAATACATCGGCATCGCCGCCACCCAACGTCACCGTCGGATTCCCCCCAAGAAGCTTCGTCGACCGATCGACGCAGCGATCGACGAGTGCCGCGCATGCCTGCCAGCAACCGGAAGCGAGGCCATCGGCGGTGTTGTCGGCGAGGTCGCGTACGGTACCGGCATGGCCCGGCCGTACCTGGACCGTGGCGCCGAGCACCGACTGCTGCATCAGCAGCGGGCCCGGGGCAATCCATCCGCCCAGGTGCCGCCCGTCCCCGTCCAGCGCGTCCAGCGTGAGTGCTGTGCCGACACTGGCCAGCACGCACGGCGCACGGCCTGCCGCGAGGGCGTCCACCATCGCCAGGAAGCGATCGACACCGAGTCGCTGCGGTTCGGCATAGGCATTCGTGACGCCGCAGGCCTCGGCGGGCGTACGCACCCACGCGGGTGTGCGACCGAAGGCTTTGTCGGCCGCCACGGCCACCGCCGTCTCGCGCGCGGAATCGACCACGGACGCGCCGACGATGCGCTCGGGCGCCGGCCACGATGCCCAGAGCGTGGCCAACTCATGCGCGATGTCGGCATCCCAACCGAACGCCCCGCGATGCGTGAATTCACCGCCATCCATCAAGGCGAACTTGAGGCGGGTATTGCCCAGGTCCAGCAGCAGGATCATGTGGTGCTCCGGCGCACCGAGACTTCGGCACTGTCCACGGTGACGAGTTCTCCATCGGCGAGGCGTACACGCAAGGCGCCGCGTTCGTCGACGCCCTCGCCCACGGCGATGTATTCGCCGCGCGGATCGATGATGCGCAGGGATTCGCCACGCAAGAGGTCGTTCGCCGCGTACTCGTCCGCGAATGCCGCGAAGCCGTGGCGCTCGAAGGTGCGCAGTCCCTCGGTGAGTTCCGCCACGACCGCGCTCGCGAACCGGTTGCGGCCGGGCGGATCGCCACCGGTCACCGAGGCGAGGTCGGTGATCGGCTGGCCGGCGCGTTCGTGCAGGTCGTCCGGCAGGCGGATGTTGACGCCCACGCCGATCACCGCCGCGCATGGACCGGAGTATTCGCCGGACAGTTCCACCAGAATTCCCGCCAACTTGGCGTTGCCCGCCAGCACGTCGTTGGGCCATTTCAGCCCGGGCGTGCGGATGCCGACCTCGCCCAGCGCGCGGATCAGCATCACGCCGACAGCGAGCGACAAGCCCGACAACGACGCGAAGCCACCGTCGAACCGCTTGAGCACCGACAGGTACAGGTTCATCCCCGGCGGCGACAGCCACGGGCGTCCGCGACGGCCGCGCCCAGCGGACTGGCTTTCGGCTATCACGAAGGCCAGGTCGTCGAGCACGGGAATGCGCCGGGCCAACTCGCTGGACGTGGAGTCGATCTCCCAGTGCACCTCGAGCATGCCGACCCCAGCCGAGGTCGCGGGCGGCAAGGCCGCGCGGATACGCTGGCCGTCCAGCAGTTCGGTCGGCCACGGCAGCCGGTAACCGCCGCCGACCTTGGCCTCCACGGGCACGCCCTTGAGACGCAAGGCCTCGATCTGTTTCCAGACGGCGGCGCGCGTCACCCCGGCCTTCTTGGCCAGGACGGCGCCGGACACGGCATCGCCGCCGGCAAGGGCTTCGAGGAGATCGCGTGCGAGCATGGTTGCCGTCGGGCCGTCAGGTGGCCGCTGTCGAGGGTGGGGAAAGCCGGGACATCGGGCGATTCTAGGGCAGTGGCGCCCTTTTCGCCCGTCCGGGGCCGGGAGCGGCGCACGGCGACCTCCAGCACTGGCAGCCTCGTCAATTTTCTGCGAGGATCGGTTGTCCCCCCTTTCGTCCCGAGGGGCCTCAGGGTTTACCGATGAACGCCAGACCGTACATCTTCGGATGTCTGTGCCTCGTCGGTGCCGCCGGCACCGCCGCCGCTTCCGACATCGACCCGACCAGTGGTCTGCTCTCCATGGGCAGCACTTCCTCGTCGTCGTTCGAAGGCAGCTCGCGATCGCCGCAGGGCGGCGGCCGCGATGGCGTCGGTAACGAAATCGGTTCGTCGCGTCCCGTGAACGCGCCACAGCGCAGTGCCACACCCACTCCCGTGCCGTCCCCGGTCGATGCCGGCGATGGCGTGCACGATGACGGCATGCCCATGCGTTCTTCCTCGCCGAGCTGGCAGTCGCTGCTCCCTGGCTCGATGTTCTGATCCGTTCCGGCCGATCACCTTGGGCTTCATCCAAACGCTGATCGCGCGATTCCGCGCGCCCGTCCCACCGATCGACGATGCCGCATGGCGGCAAGCCGTCCAGCGCGTGCCGCTCGCGAAGGCCCTCGATCCGCCGCGCGCGCATTATCTGCGCCAGCTCGCGGCGATCTTCCTGCACGACAAACGCTTCCACGCCATGGGCGATGCGCCCCTGGACGATTTCTGGCGCCTGGTGATCGCCATGCAGGCCAGCCTGCCCGCGCTTCCGCGCGGCCCGAAGGCCTTCAAGGGCTGGACCAACGTCCTGGTCTATCCCGGCGAATTCAACGTACGGCGTAGCCATCGAGACGCCCCTACCGGCGTGGTGACCGACAGCGACGACACCTTGATCGGCGAAGCGTGGGAACGGGGCCCGATGATCCTGTCGCTCGCCGACGTGGCGCTCGACCTGGAAGCGCCATGGGACGGTTTCAACGTGGTGATCCACGAGATGGCGCACAAGCTCGACATGCTTGCGGGCCCGGCCAACGGCGTGCCGCCGCTACCCTCGTCGATGAACCGGCGGCAGTGGATCGAAACGATGCAACGCGGCTACGACCGCCTCTCCAAGGCGGTGGAGCGAGGCCGCCGGACGGCGATCGATCCGTACGCCGCCGAAGCGCCGGAAGAATACTTCGCTGTAACCAGCGAACTGCATTTCTCGCAACCCGCCCTGCTCCGCGAAGCCGAGCCCGACGTCGCACGCCTGCTAGACGCCTTCTACGGCCCCTCCCCCACCACTTGACCCACACCCCTCGCCGGTGGCTCCGGTGGAAAACCACTCCGGCTGGAAAGCTGCTCTGGTGGGAAGCCGCTTAAGCGGCGATGCCCCGCCTCAAGGCATAAAGCCATCAAGGCGGCGGAAGCTTCACACTAAACCGAGCCCCACCCAGCTCCTCCGAGCGATCCACATGCAGTTCGCCCTGATAGGCCTTCACGATGTCCTGCACGATGGACAGGCCGATGCCGTGCCCCTGCACCCGTTCATCACCGCGCACGCCCCGCTGGAGGATCTTCTCGATCTTCTCGTCGGGAATACCGGGGCCGTCATCCTCGACGACCAGTTCGAGGCCACTGCGACCACGCACCTTGCCGACGGATCGCGCCGTGAGCAGCACGCGATGCGATGCCCACTTGAACGCGTTCTCGACCAGGTTACCCATGAGTTCGAGCAAGTCGCCCTGCTCACCGGGAAAGCTCACGCCCTCTTCGAGCTCGAACTCGCAAAGCACGTTCTTCGCCGCATAGACCTTTTCGAGGCTCTGCACGAGATCTTCGGCATGCCCGGCGATCGGCTCCACCGAGGCGATGGTGCGCCGGCCCGACGTGGCCGCGCGCGAAAGCTGGTACGCCACGATCTCATCCATCTTGCGTACCTGGTCGAGGATGTCGCCGCGCAGGGTGTCGGCGTCACCCCCGCTCTCCAGCTGCGAGCGCACCACCGCCAACGGGGTTTTCAAGCTATGCGCGAGATCCGCAAGAGTGTCGCGGTAACGCGAGCGTTGCTCGCGCTCGCTGTCGATGAACGCGTTGAGGCGCCGGGTAAGCACCGTCAATTCCACTGGATACGGTCCATCGAGGTGATCCCGCGTACCGCGTTCGATGTGGGCGAGATCGCTGGACACGCGGCGCAAGGGCAACAGGCTCCAGCGCAACAGGAAGAGCTGCAGCAGCATGAGCATCATGCCCAGCATCGCCAGCCACAGGAATTGCGTGCGCCGGTACGTCGCCACCTGGCGCTCGAACTGATCTTCCGTCTGCGCCACCGCGAAGGTCAGCGGCACGCTGCGCTTGTCCGTACTGTCCAGCGAGACACCGTAGCTGAAGACATAGAGCTTGCCGCTTCGCGTTTCCACCGGTTCGAACGCGGTCTCGCCGGGCGACAGCATGCGCACGAAGTCGAAATCGCGTCCCAGCGCGGACGACGACTCCCAACGGAACCCATCGTTGCCGACGATGATCGCGTAAAGCCCCGAGCCGGGCCGGGAGAAGTCCGGATTGGGCTGGCTGTCGGGGGTGGTGACCTTGCCGGCCCGGGTGATATCCGTGCCGGTGATGTACGCGATGGCGTAGTTGTGCAGCCGGTCGTGCATGGCCGACAACTCGGAGGCGTAGTTGGCCTTGTTCTGGGCAAGTCCGGTCAGGCCGAGAAACGCGGCCAGCGCGAAGCCGGTCGCCAGCGCCGCGCGCGCGGCCAGCGAGAGGGGCCGGCGTTTGATCGGGGAAGCGTTGTCCATGCTTCGAGCTTACCTGCGGGTGGTGCGGCACCTTGCCCGCGCCACCCGCGGGCGATCAGTCTTCGTCTGCTTCGTTGCGCGGGATGGCGAAACGGTAGCCCCGGCCACGAACGGTTTCGATCGGCTTCAGGGCGCTTTCCGGATCGAGCTTGCGACGCAGGCGGCCGATGAAGACTTCCAGCACGTTGGAGTCGCGGTCGAAATCCTGCTGGTAGATGTGCTCGGTGAGGTCGGCCTTGGAGACCAGCTCGCCCGCGTGCAGCATCAGGTATTCCAGCACCTTGTACTCGTAGCTGGTCAGGTCGACCTGGCGGCCTTCGACCGTCACCGTTTGCGCCGTGGTGTCGAGCTTGATCGGTCCGCAGGCCAGCACCGGCTTCGACCAGCCGCTGGCACGGCGCACCAGCGCGTTGATGCGCGCCAGCAGTTCCTCGACGTGGAAGGGCTTCACGAGGTAGTCGTCGGCGCCGTACTTGAGACCCTCGACCTTGTCCTGCCAACTGCCACGGGCGGTAAGGATGAGGATCGGGTAGCGCTGGCCGTGCTCACGCAGGGCCTTCACCAGGTCCATGCCCGACAGCTTGGGCAGGCCCAGGTCGATGATGGCGAGATCGAACGGCACTTCGCGACCGAGGTACAAGCCCTCTTCGCCGTCCTGCGCCGCATCGACGGCGAAACCGTCGCGCTTGAGGCGCGCGGCGAGTGTCTCGCGCAGCGGGGCCTCGTCCTCTACCAGCAGGATTCGCATCAATGTTTCTCCTTGTTATCCCCGGCATTGACGTCCAGGGGCTTGGCGGTTTCGGTACGGACGGGCACCACCTTGACGTGTCCGTCGAGGGTGAGCACCTTGACCCGGTATTCGGTAATCCGGCCACGCTCCACCAGCCGCGTATCCGCCGACAGCACCTTTCCCCCGGTATCCTTCTGCACCTTGCTGACCGCCTGCTCCAGCGTCAACGACTGGTCGGCCAAGGCGGCGACGGGCAAGGCAAGGCTGAGCGCGGCGAAAAGTAGCGGACGAAACGTGATTTTCATGTCTGGCGGAAGGCGACCGGGATCTGGCTAGTCGACCGATCATGCCCAGCCCCGCCCAGCCCGAAGCTGAACGAAACCCGGGTAGCCCCGCGCCGGGGTACGCCCTGGCGCCTTCCGTGGACCGCCCATCCCCTCCGAACCGGATGCCCGGCTAGGGCACGCGCTCGAACATCGTCTGCGTCTTGCCCTTGTATTCGGCCTGCCCGAACGGCCGGTAGCCGAGGCGTTCACCCAGCCGCACCGAAGCCAGATTCTCCGGATTGATGAGGCAGACGGTCCGGCCAGCCTCGCGACGCTCGAAGAACCAGTCGTGGACGGCCAGCAGTGCCTCGGTGCCATAGCCCTTGCCATGCGCCGAGCGGGCCAGCGCCCAGGCACCTTCCGGAAAGGGATCGAATTGATCCCCCAGGCCCCGGCGGAAATGCGCCAGTCCCGCCTCGCCGACGAACCGGCCACCGTCCTTCTCGCGTAAGGTGAATAACCCGTAGCCGAAGGAGGTCCAATGCCCCACGTTACGAAGCAGCCGTATCCAGGTGTCTTCCCCCGGCGCGCTGCCGCCGATGAAGTGCATCACCTCCGGGTCCGTCCTCATCGCATGGCAGTCGTCGAAATCGGAGACGGCGCTCGGGGTAAGGATCAGACGCTCGGTGACGATCATGCGGTGCGGGCCTCGGGAAGGTGTCGGGGTGGGGGTATCAGGCGGCCTGCCGGAAGGCGGCCAGCGCGGTTTCGATCAGGCGCCAGTCGGCCCCGGGCAGATGGGCGCCTTCGGACAGCTGACGGCGGAACCCGCGCGCGCCGGGCTCGCCCTGGTACAGCCCGAGAATGTGCCGGGTGATGTGCTTCAGCTGCGTGCCACGAGCCAGTTCGGCATCGATATAGATGCGCATCCGCTCCAGGATGTCCGACCGCTCGGGCAGCGGTGTGCCATAGAGGTCGGCTTCCAGCTTCGCCAGGACGAAGGGGTCGTGATAGGCGGCCCGGCCGAGCATCACCCCGTCGACGTGAGCCAGGTGCTCGCGCACGGCTTCCACCGTGGTGATGCCGCCATTGATGACGATCGTCAACTCCGGGAACTCGCGCTTCAACCGATACACCCGCCCGTAGTCCAACGGCGGGATCTCCCGGTTTTCCTTGGGGCTGAGGCCATCGAGCCAGGCCTTGCGGGCGTGGACCACCAGTATCCGTACGCCCGCCTCGATCATCGTCGTGGTAAAGCGTTGCAGGTCGGCGTATTCGTCCTGGTCGTCCACGCCGATGCGGCATTTCACCGTCACCGGTACGTCGACCACCTCGGCCATCGCCTGGACGCATTCGCCGACGAGGCTGGGCTCACGCATCAGGCAGGCGCCGAACTTGCCGGATTGCACCCGGTCCGACGGGCAACCCACGTTGAGATTGATCTCGTCATAGCCGGCCTGTGCTCCCATTACGGCGGCCTTGGCCAGTTCCACCGGATCGCTGCCACCCAGCTGCAGGGCCACCGGATGCTCTTCGTGGCTATGCTCGAGCAGACGTAGCTGGTTGCCTCGAACCAGGGCAGCACTGGTGACCATCTCGGTGTAAAGGCGGGCGTGCGGGGAGAGCAGACGGTGGAAGTACCGGCAGTGGCGGTCCGTCCAGTCCATCATCGGGGCGACGGTCAGGCGGAAGGCTGAGGGGGCGGTGGGTTGCATAGGGCGTATTCTAACTGCCCTATGCACGTGCTGTTTTAACCGTGATACCTCGCAGGTGCGCGGTATCAGTGGCCGTGCATCTCCGCTGGCGTCCCATCGGACCACGTTCCCACCCCGACCAGAAACACCAGGATGGGCGGCAATCCCTTGGTCTGGTCCTGCTGGTTCGGTGACATGAACCAATAGGGGCTGGACATGACAGGCGAGCCCTCCGCACCGGAACCCCAATCCTTACCATCCTTGACCAGGGTGTCGAACATGAGGTGAGGCATGTTGTGCTCGCCTTCGTCGGTCAGATACGACGATTTCGACATCATGAAATCCATGGCGCCGCTTTCGAGTTCCGGCAGTTGCTTCTTTTCATACGCGGCTTTGACCGCCGACAGCATCTCCGCCTTTGACCGGCCGGCCATCGCCAGCTTGGCGCGCAGATGGAAGATCGGCACGATCGCTCGGGCGGCCTGGGGATTCAGGCAATCGGCGGCCCTTATTTTCGGATTCCAGAATTCCGGCCAGTCGAACGGTCCTATCCAACTCCTACCCACCACGCAGACGAAGCCATTCTTGCCTTCGACCGCTGTTTCGTAACCCTTGCGTCCCAGAACCAGCACCGTCGCGTCATGCGAAATGGAGGCCGGTGCCGCGCTCCGCGCCAGGGCGATTTCCTCGTCCCGGTTCGTCATGAGGTATTGGTCGACCGGCGCCATCTTTGGATAAGGCGCCACACCGTCGGTTTTTTGGGTGCCCTGCGCCATCGCTTGCAACGATGTGCCGAATACTGCAAGCAACACAAAACTCATGACGCCGATCGGCCGCTTGGCCTTGTGCATGGGATTCCTCCTGACGATGGGGCCACTTCAGTCAGCCCGTGAGAGGCGCCGATTGGCTGCCTTCACCTATCGTCGAACGACCGGACCGGATTTCGACAGGTCATCGAGAAAAATCCCGCCGAGTCCTATTTTGCCCGCTTCACCGCCTTCCCGCCCGACACATTGAGAGCGATAGCGGCGCGGACGAGCGCCTTGAAAGCATCCGCGTCGACCTCCTCGCCTTCGCCGATATCGATAGCGCGCCTCACGTTTCCATCCAGGCTCGAATTGAACAGCTTCGAGGGGTCTTTCAATGACGCCCCCTTGGCGAAGGTCAGCTTCACCTTCGCCTTATACGTCTCGCCGGTGCAGATGATGCCGCCGTGCTCCCATACCGGCGTGCCCATCCACTTCCAGGTTTCGACGACCTCCGGGTCGGCCTCATGGATGAGCTTGCGCATCCTCGCCAATGTCTCGCCGCGCCAGTCGCCGAGGCTCGCGATCCGTTCGTCGATCAGTCTCGGGGCCGACTCGTTTCCCGGTACATCCTTAGCCTTCATTTCCATACCTCCCCATCGATGGTCCGCGTCGAAGTTTATCGCCCCACGGGGCTGAACTGCTGGATCACCCAATCGATGAACACCCGCACGCGCGGGCTCAACTGGCGAGCCCGCGGATACAGGATGGACACCGGGCCCGGTGGCAGCGCGTAAGGTGCAAGCACACGCTGCAAACGCCCTTCGGCAAGGTCCCGTTCGATGTGGAACAGCGGCATCTGTGCGAGGCCGAAGCCGAGCCGCACGGCCTCGAGGAAACTCTCCGTTCCCGTGACGGATAGCGGTGCCGCCATATCCACCTTGGTAACCTGGCCCGCCTCGACGAATTCGAAGGGCCTCAATGCGCCCGTGGTGATGGAGCGGAGGCACACGGCACGATGATTCGCCAGGTCGTCGAGGCTCGTCGGCACGCCATACTTCTCCAGATAGCTGGTCGCCGCACACGTGATCCGCTCAAGCGACGTCACGGGCCTCGCGATCAGGTCGCTGTCCGGCAAAGCGCCATAGCGCAGTACGCAATCGCAGCCCTCGCGGATGATGTCGACCCAACGATCGCTCTCGCTCATGGCGATCTCGATCTGCGGGTACGCGGCGAAGAAGCGCGGAAGGCTCGGCATCAGGAAATGGCGAGCCAGGGTCCCCTGAACTTCGATCCTCAACATGCCCTTGGGCACCGCCCCGCTGAAGGCGCCTTCCGCGTCTTCGATGTCGTCGAGGATGACCAGGCAACGTCGGTAATAGGCCTCGCCATCGAGGGTGGGACGAACGGTTCGCGTCGTCCTCTGCAGCAGCTTCACCCCTAGCCGGTCTTCCAACTGCTTGATGACCTGGGTAGCCGTCGAGCGAGGAATGTCCAGGTCGTTGGCGGCCTGAGTGAAGCTCCGTCGGTCGACGACCCGGGTGAACAGCCGCATGGCCTCGAGTCGATCCATCCATCGCCCTTATTGTTCGTAATTACAGAATTGTGTTGCCAAAACTAGCTGGATTATTTGGCTGACTCAAGCGCGGATAGTTCGTCCCACGCCACCCACCACGGGTAGCCCTTCTGGAGACGAAATCATGAACGAGACGAAGAAAGTTGCCATCGTGACGGGTGCCTCGCGCGGCATCGGGGCCGCCATCGCCAGCCGGCTCGCGGCCGACGGCTTCACGGTCGTGGTCAATTACGCAGGCAACGTGGCGGAGGCAGAACGCCTGGTTGCGTCGATCGAGACCGCTGGTGGCCGGGCCATTCCCGCGCAGGCCGATGTGAGCGATGGTGCCGCCGTCGCCCGGATGTTCGACGCGGCGCAGGCGGCGTTTGGCGGCGTGGACGTCATCGTCAATAACGCCGGCATCATGAAGCTCTCCAGCATCGCCGACACGGAAGACGCGTTGTTCGACAGCCACATCGCCATCAACCTCAAGGGCAGCTTCAACATGCTTCGCGAAGCGGCGAAGCGACTGCGTGAAGGCGGCCGCATCATCAACCTGTCTTCCAGCGTCGTCGGCCTCTACCAGCCCAACTACGCCGTGTACGCCGCCACCAAGGCTGGCGTGGAAGCCATGACCCACGTCCTCTCCAAGGAACTGCGCAGCCGCGACATCACGGTGAATGCCGTGGCCCCCGGTCCCACGGCCACCGCGCTCTTCCTCGACGGCAAGCCGCAAGCCGTCATCGACCAGCTGGCGAAGCTCTCGCCGCTGGAACGCCTTGGCCAGCCCGAAGACATCGCCAGCGCGGTCGCGTTTCTCGCCGGCCCCGACGGCGCCTGGATCAACGGCCAGGTACTGCGCGCCAATGGCGGCGTCATCTGACCCCTTTCGAACGACATTCCCCACCAGGACATCCCGTCATGAGCAAGAAAATCATCCTGATCACCGGCGCCTCCAGCGGTTTCGGCCGCATCACCGCCGAAGCGCTCGCCCACGCCGGCCATACCGTGTACGCATCGATGCGCGACGTGTCCGGGCGCAACGCTGGAAACGCGGCCGAGATGGCCCAGCTATCGACCTCCGAAAACATCGACCTGCGGGCACTCGAACTCGATGTGCAATCGGAGGCCTCGGCCGAGGCCGCCATCGAGGCCATCATCGGAGAGAGCGGACGCATCGATGTCCTCGTCCATAACGCCGGCCACATGATGTTCGGTCCCGCCGAAGCCTTCACGCCCGAACAGTTCGCCCAGCAGTACGACGTCAACGTGCTGGGAACGCAGCGGGTCAACCGCGCCGCGCTTCCGCATATGCGCGCCGCGAAGCAAGGCCTCCTCGTATGGATTTCAAGCAGCAGCTCGGCCGGCGGCACGCCACCTTACCTCTCGCCCTACTTCGCCGCGAAGGCCGCGATGGATGCGCTGGCGGTGCAATATGCGCGTGAACTCTCGCGCTGGGGCATCGAGACCTCGATCGTCGTGCCGGGGGCCTTCACCAAGGGCACCAACCACTTCGCCCATTCGGGGCGCCCTGCCGACGAAGCCCGCTTGGCCGACTACGAAGCCGGTCCTTACAAGGGTTTTGGCGAGCAGGTCCAGAAAGCGTTCGCCGAGATCGTCCCGGACGATGCCGATGTCGGCGGCGTGGCCAAGGGTATCGTCGACATCGTCGGCATGCCCTTCGGTACACGCCCGTTCCGCTTCCACTACGACCCGACGCAAGACGGCGCGGACGTGGGCTTCGCGGTACTCGATCGCCTTCGCGCGGAGATGCTCCACCGCGTGGGCCTGTCCGACCTGCTCAAGCCAACCACATCCGCCTGAATCCGATCCGCGTTCGAAGATTGGCCGCCTCAGGGCGGCCAATCTTCCGTTCCCCCGCGCCGCCAGACGAAGAACTCGCCGGACTTCGGCTCACCCGCGTCGCGGGCGAACAACAACGATTTGCCGCTCGGCGAAAACACCGCGCCGATTTCCGTGCCGTTGACGTTGATGTCCGGGCCGAGCTTCACCCTTGGAGACCACGCCGTACCCGTCCACATCGATTCGTAGAAAGCGCCATCCGCATTGAGGATCAACCGTGAACCGTCCGGCGAGGGAAGCGCCTCGTATTCGTCGCCTGCGGTGTTGAGGCCTGCGCCGGCATTCTCGACCGTCCATCGACCTGAAGGCCCCTGACGAGCCCGCCAGATATCGTTCTTGCCGAAGCCGCCGGGCCGGTTCGATCCGAAATACAACCAGCCATCCGGTGCGAGCCGGGGAAACCATTCCGCCTCGTTCGAATTGACCGGAGCCGGCAGGCGCGACGGTATCCCCCAATGCCCGTCCGGCCCACGATCCACCTGCCAGATATCGAGATCCTTGCTCTTCATGCCGGCGGTGGCGCGGGACGATATGTAGTACAGGCGATTACCGTCCGGAGTGAACCAGGGATCGGCCTCGAGGCCGGGACCGGCGAAGGGTGGCGGCACGGGAGGCGACCAGCGCTTGCCCTCGCGATGAGACACGAGGATGCGCCAACCCGAGAACGACTTGCTGCTACGGACGAAGTAAAGGTCGCCGTTTCGCGGATCGAACGCGGCATGCGACTCGAACAGGTCGCTCGACACGCCGGCGGGCGTCCAGGGTTCCACCCGTTGCGGGGAACGATCGCTATCGGCGGCGATAGCGACGAATGGAATCATCAAGGTGAGGGTTACGAGGCGGAAAGAACGCATGTCGACTCCTATCCACCCGTGAGCTAGGGCGAAAAGGCAGCCGCGATGGCCGCCACGGGCTTGCGCAGGATCGTTTCGTTGAACGTGAGTTGCAACCTGCCTTCATGGACCGAGCCGACGACGATGTCCCGCTCCAACAGGCGTTCCCGCAACCCCGTGGCCATCCGTTCGTCGAGCTTGAGGAAGGCGATGTTGCTCCCGTTCGGTACGCGCTGCACTTCGACTCCTGGCATGGCACCGAGCAAGCCGAGCAACTTCTCCGCCTCGGCATGCACGCGAGCGAACCGCTGGTCGAACCCCGTCAATGTCTTCGACGCGATCGCCGCGGCTATCCAGCCATGGTAGATCGTGCCGCCGAACACGTGCCGCGCCAGGCGCGCTTTCGCGACGAAGTCCTTGCTGCCCGCCAGCACCGCTCCGAACGGCGCGCCCAGGTACTTGTAGAGCGACACATAGACCGAATCGAACGGCGCGCAATAGCGCTGGAGGTCGAAGTCCTTGTTGCCATGCATCAATAACAAGCGGGCGCCATCCAGGTGCATGCCCGTGCCCTTGCTCCGGGCGAGCTCACCGATCTTCGACACCGTTTCCTGCGAGACCGCCGCGCCATCCAACCGCCGCACGGGGCTTTCGATCGATACCGCACCGATCTCGACCGGGTAAGGCTTCTCGGCGCTTTGCGCGAAGGCCGCGGCCATGGCGTCGTAGAGGCCGTCCGACGCACCACCGTCGACTGGCACGGGGTTGATCGCATTCATCACGGCGACCGCGTCCGCTTCGTCGCGATAGACGTGGCTTTCCTTCTGCAGCAGCACACGCGAACGGTCGCCGCTCAGGAGCCGGATGGCGATCTGGTTGGCCATGGTGCCGGTCGGCATGAAAGCCGCGCCTTCCTTGCCCAGCAGCGTCGCGAATTGCGCTTCAAGGCTTCCCACCGCGCCCTCGGCGAGATACGAGTCGCCCACGTCGCTGGCGTCCTTGAGTATCTCGGCCAATTGAGCGGGGTACTGCGCCGGTTTCCTCGGCACGTTGTCGCCGGCCAGGGAGACGATTTTCTCGACCGGGATGTCCTGCATCGAACGTGGCGTCTTGGCGGCGGCGTGTGCCGCGGGCCAGGCCAGGCCCAGGCCTGCCAGGGAAAGCGCACCCAACGGCGCGGCCTGCACGAACTCGCGACGACTGACCATCCGACCCCTCCCATGATGCCCCTGTGTCGGCCAAGACTCGCATGTCCTTTCGTGGCCGCCAACGGCCGTCCGTCATGGGTCCTGGCGGGGCGGAGGCCGGATTCCTGCACGGTTCCGCCGCAGGCACTAGAATGCCGCCCCCGCCGTCGCGTCCGCCTGTAGCCGCATCATGCATATCGTCATCAACGAAGACCTCAAGGCCTACATCGATCCGCTCACCCCGGACGAATACGAGGCGCTGGAGCGCAGCCTGCTCACTGAAGGCTGCCGCGATGCGCTGGTGCTTTGGGGCGACACGCTGGTCGACGGCCACAACCGCTACGGCATCTGCCGCAAGCACGACCTCCCCTTCACCACCGTGCAGAACGAGCGTTTCCAGTCCATGGATGACGTGCACCTGTGGATGATCGAGCAGCACCTGGGACGGCGCAGCGTCTCGGACTTCCAGCGAGGCGTGCTGGCCCTGCGCAAGCGCGAGATCCTCGCCGAGCGGCGCGCTCGCACGGCCGCGTCCGAGGGCGCCGACGCGCCGCCGTCCGACCTGCCCTTCGATGCTGCCGGCGCGCAACCGGCGCAGGGCAAGCCGACCAAGGCCCCTCCCGCCGAGACCCGCAAGGACATCGCGCGCGAAGCCCGGATCAGCAGCAACCAGGTCGGGATGATCGAGAAGATCCGCAAGGAGGCCGCCCCGGAGGTGGTCGCCGCGGTCAAATCCGGCACCCTGTCGATCAGCGCCGCGGCGGCCGTGGCCAGCCTGCCCGAGGAAGAGCAGCGCGCCGCGGCCACCGCCGGCGACGCGGAACTGAAGGAAGCGGCCAAGCGCGTCCGGGAGTCGAAGCGCAAGCCACGCGAGAAGCCGACCGACGAGGTGAAGGCCTTGCGCGAGCAGGTCGCCGAACTCGAAGCGGAGAACCGCAACCTTCGCCGCGAGATCGACAGCCTGCGCGCCCGCCTTGGCGAAAGCGTGCCCGAGGACGCCGACGAGGCGCTGGCGGAGTAAGGTGGCGAAAGGCCGGGAACTCCGGTGGCACCCCGGTGTTCCAAGGCCGGTACACCGGACGCGCCCTGAAGCGTTCCATGGCCTAACCCGGAGCGTCCCATGAAACCGATCCTCGCCCTCGCCGCCCTTTCCCTCCTCGCCACGACCGCCATGGCGCAGGAAAAGCCGCTCAACCTCAGGCTGCCGGCGGACTATGTTCCGGCCTCCTCCAGCACTACCGCGCCCCCGGCCACCGGGCAAGGCACGACCGGTACGGCGGTGACGAAGAGCGGCGAAAGCGTCGCCGTGACCCCTTCCCGTCCGAAGGACCCGCCCGGCACCTACTACGGCGACACCAGCGGCCGCATGACCGGTGCCGACGTGGAAGACGACGGCCCCCGCTGCGACGACGCCACCTATAACAAGCCGCAGGTACACGGCAGCGTCAGCACGGGCGTGGTCAGCGCCAGCCACGGCGGCAGCGGCAACTACCAGGCGGGCACGGTGAGCCTCAGCCAGGCCTTCGGCAGCTGCGAGCATCCCACCGGAGGGGTCAGCATTTCCGTGGGCGGCGGCACGGGACACTTCGGCGGCGGCCGCATCCGCTGATTCCTTTTCTCGGTCGGCCCACTCAGGCGGGCCGGGCGGCGCACGCCTCCGCGTAGGCCGCGTTGATCTCCTTCGCACGGCGCTCGGCGAGCGCGCGGATATCCTCGCCCATGTTGGCCACCTTGTCCGGGTGGTACTGGCTCATGCGCGTGCGGTAGGCGGCCACGATCTCTTCATGCGACGCTTCCGGAAGCACTCCCAGCACCTCGTGCCATGGCAACGGCCGCTCGAAGAGGGGCATGGTGTCCAGGGGACGATCGTCCGGGGCAGGCTCGTCGCGCTTGCCCAGTAATGCGGATGTGTACTTGTAGCCGATCGCCAGGCAGGCGGCGATGACGACGAATTCGAGCGTGGTCATGCCAGCGCACCTTCGATCTGTAGGAGGTAGGTCTGCAATTGCGCGTGCCTCTCGCTGCCGAGGTCCTCGAGACCCATCTGCCGATGCAGCCTCGCACGGATGGCTGCGGTCAGGCGCGCACGTTCGCCGCTGTCGAGCAAGGCATGGGCCGCGGCCACCAGGTCGAAACGCTCCGCGGCATGCATTCCCTGTTTCCGCACGATGTTCAACGCATAGGGCGCGCAGAGCAAGGCATCGGAGGCCAACGAAACGAAGCTCTTGCCGCCGAGTCCCGTGAGCTTGCGCATCCGCCACGTTCGAAGCACGGCCAGGACGATGGCGACATATAACGCGACCATCCAGCCCAGGAGCACCCACACCGAGGTGAACAAGACGGCGGGCATCGCGGCGAACAGCAAGGCCACGAGCATGACCGGAAACACCGTGGCGCGCACACCGACTCGCCAGGCACGCAAACCATGCGGCGAGGCGACGTCGAGCGGAGCGAGGCGGGACGACCAGCGCAGGCGCAACATGAATCGGCCGGGTGCGAGCAGGGGTGGTATGTAGACATGCCGCCCCGCCAGTTCGAAGTCCGAACCGACGGAGAACGACCAGCTGCCGTCCCTCCGTTCGAAGAACACCACCTCGTTGTGGTAGACGAGCAGCACGGCGTCGTAGAGATACATCCCCACGACGCCTGCCAGCAACCACCACGCGTGCGGCAACATCCCGGCGTTTACGACTTGCGCCCGAACAGGCGCTTGATCGCGCCGCCGACCGCGGCGAGACCGATGAGGATGAACTTCCAGGCTGCGGCGAAGAACGTGGCTATCACGGCGAAGAATCCCTTCTTGGCCGCCACCGCGGCCACGCCTCCGGTGATCAGCGCGGCGAGGCCGTACTCCGCCACGCGATCGCCCGCGTGGAAATCGGTATAAGCCTGGCCCGGCGTGAACGCGAAACCATCCAGCGTACCCTTGAAATCCGCGACCGACGCGTTGAGCGATTCGGGGTCCGACACCAGCACCACGTTCATGACGCCACCGCGACCGAGGATGCGCGCGTTGTAGTTCACCACTTCCGTCTGCGACTTGTCGTTGCGCGCCAGGAACGACCAGGCCAACGACTTGAACTGCGTGTCGTACTGCGGCGGGTTCTTCCAGCCAACGAGGGTCAGCGTGTCCCACCCGCGCGAGCGACGTTCCTTGTTGCTCTCCTCGGTACCTTCCTTGACGGACTTCAGGATGTCGTCGGGGTCGAGCTTCTCATTGTCCTTGACGTAGCCGATGTCGTCGTAGTCGAAGAAGGCGGTCCAACGCATGTCGGTCGGCGCCAGCGTGTACGTGTCGGTCTCGTCCGGCGGATTCTCCATCAGCACGTTGAGCCGCTTCGTGCCTTCCGGATCGAGAAAAGCATAGCCATCCGGCACCTCGATCGTGGCTTGCGGACCCACCTGCACCTTGGCCGGTCCGAACTGCCATGGCAGGTCCGAAAGCGCCGATGCATGCGACATGGATATGAACAGCGACAAGGCGACGAAGGTCGCCCACTTCCTTGCCAAACCCTTCATGGTTATCCCCTGGTAGGTCGCAACCCCCTGCCGCGACCGGGCGAGTTTGGGACCGGGGAAAACCATCGTCAAGGCAAGCCCCGGATGACGGGGTGGTAGGATCGGCGGGGCCCGTCGAACGAGGACACGCCATGCCGCAATCCTCCGCCCTGTCCCAGCGTGGCCAGTTCCGTGCCATGTACATGGGCCTCAAGAGCCAGCATGCGCTCGAACACACCCCCGTGATCCTCTGCGAGGGTGACTCCTGGTTTTCCACGCCACTGGCGATGAACCTGCTCGACTGGATCGTGTCTCCCGCGCCGGAAGACGAGGCGCGTGGCGTGCCGCAATTCGGCAAGGGCGGCCTGTTCTTCCGGGTGGAACGCAGCGGCGACCAGGCGGCTCCGCAAACCGCCCATCCCGGGCGATCGATGTTCACCAAGGACAATGTCGACGATCTCATCGGCTGGTTCACCCGCTATCGGTTCGATGCCGTGTTGCTGAGCGCCGGGGGCAACGACTTCGTCGATACATGGCTGCACGATGCCCTGGCGGGGCGGCGTGGCCTGAGCGCCAGCCAGGCGTTCGATGCCATCGTCGCCACCGGCCGTTACGAACAGGTACGCGAGGCTTACGCGTTCTTCGTCGGGGCGTTCCATGAAGCACGGCCGGATGTGCCGATCATCGCGCACACATACGACTATCCGCGGCGCATCGGCAGCGCGGCCGAGCTCGGCTTGCGCAACCTCGGTGCCGCCGCCTTGCTGAAGAAATCGGTCGGCCCGTGGATCGGGCCGACCATCGAGACCGTGATCGATGGCGGCATCGATGCATGGCGCGAGTTCACCCGTCACCTGATCGACGGCTTCGTCGAGCGCGTACTCGAGCCGGTCAAACGCAACGCCGCTTTTGGCGGCATGTTCGACTACGTGGACCTGCGCGGGCAATTGACCAGCGACGCCCAATGGAACGACGAGATGCACCCCACCGAGGCGGGATTCCACCAACTCGCGGGCGTCTTCCGCGAAAAACTGATAAGCAGGTTACCCCTCGCCAAGCGCTGAGCGGAATACCACGATACGCTCGGCCGTCTGGGGATCAGGGTCCTCGCTATGGAGCCACGGCATCCGCGCGAAGGTGCGCGAACAGGGGCCGAGCGTGACCACGCGGATCGGTCGCCGCCGGGCCTCGCGTTCGATGTTGGCCACGACATCGCGCAGCACGCTGCCGATGAAGGGCGTGAACAGATAGAAGACGGTCGCTTCCGACAAGTCGGCGTCGCGCGCGTCGCCGACGCGCATATGCACGTCGGCCAGACCCAGCCGCGCTGCCGCCTCCGCCGCCCGTTCGACGTAGGCGGGCTCGCGTTCCACGCCGAGCGTGCGTGCTCCGGTGAGGATCGCCACCAGGATCGGCACGTGTCCCATGCCCGCTCCCATATCCAGCACGATGTCGCCGGCCGTGACGCCCGCACGCGCCACGCCATCGATGATGTGCCTTGCCGGGCTCGGTTGATAGAAAACCATCTCCGCCGGCAAGACGCCTGGAACCGACGGCTCCTCCAGCGCGAGCACACCCGCGACGACATGGTCCAGCACATCGTAATGCTGCCCCGAGGGAAAGCCGACATCGAGCCATGCCGCCAACGCGGCACGTCCTTCGCCGCGACGGATCGCCTCCCGGATCGAAGAGAAACCTTCGGCATCGAGCGTTTCCATGGCATCGAGGAGCCGCACCGCACGCTCGCGCCACGCGGGATCGTCCGCGCCGATGAGGAGCAGGTCGAGGCAGTCGGCGGCTTCGGCGCGCCACAGGAAGGCGGCAGGGTCGCGCCACGCCTGCTCCTGTTCGAGCAGCACGACGGTGGAGGCCAGCGATTCCATGGAACGGTGTGTCTCCTCACAGTTTGCCCAAGGATGCCTTGAGTACGGGGGTGTCGTGTGGAATCCTCGGCGGCGGACCGTCATGCACATGCCTCCCGCAGCCGACAGGAACCGCCGGATGAAGCCCGTACGCCGTTCGTTCGTCCCTCGCCGCATCGCCGCCATGCTCGCCGCGTGCTTCTGTTTGCCTGCCTTGGCGAGCCCACCGCTGGCGACGCTGGTATTTCGCGACGGCGGCCGGCCGGTGCTCACCATCACCGATCCCCATGGCCTCGCCCTCGTGGACGAGACCCTCGGCCTCCGCACCACGGAAGCGGATCTCACCCATGACCTGCGCCTTGTCGGTACCACGCAGCGACAGCTCACCGAGCGCTATCGCATGACCGTCGGCAAGCGCCTGGAACGCAACGCCAATCTTTCCGAAACCCGGTATGTCTTGCAGAACGACAAGGGACAGAAGCTCGACATCGTCGTGCGCATCGCCAACGACGGCGTGGCATTCCGCTATGAAATTCCAGGAACGACGCGGGCGACGGTGACCGGCGAGGCCACCGCATTCGCCGTTCCCCCGACGGCGAAAGCCTGGCTGCTTCCCTATAACCCGCAGTATGAAAAAGAGCGCATCGAGACCACCGCGGGAAGTGCCGCACCGGGCGATTACGGCTATCCCTCGCTGTTCCAGGTCGGCGATAACTACGTGCTGGTCACCGAAGCCAACGCCGATGGCCGCTACGACGGCAGCCGCCTTACGCATGCGGCGAACAGCGGCACGTATGCCTTGACCCTCGCCGACGCCCGCGTGGAAAGCACCGGTATCACGCCATGGCGCACGGTGATCGCCGGCGACCTCGCCACCGTCACGGAGTCCACGCTGGTCGACGACCTCGCCGATCCGGCACGCTTCGCCGATACCTCGTGGATTCGCCCGGGCAAGGTCGCCTGGTCGTGGCTGAGCGAGCACGACAGCCCTTCGAACGCCGAACGGCAGAAGGCGTACGTGGATTTCGCCGCGCGCAACCGCATTCCCTATGTGCTGGTCGACGAAGGCTGGAACGAGAGTTGGGTGCCGACCCTGGTCCGCTACGCGAACGCGAAGCACGTCGACATCCTGCTCTGGTTCCACTGGTCGAAGCTCGACACGCCCGCCAAGCGCATGGCGGAGCTCACGCGGGTGAAGGGCTGGGGCGTGAAGGGAGTGAAGGTCGACTTCATGGAGTCCGACTCGCAGGCGCGCTATCGCTGGTACGACGACACCCTCGCGGACACGGCCAAACTTCACCTCATGGTGAACTTCCATGGCGCGACGATTCCCCATGGCCTCGCCCGTACGTGGCCGCACCTGATGACCATGGAAGGCGTGCGCGGCGCGGAGAACGATCCGCCGGCGGCCGGCAACACCATCCAACCGTACACGCGCAATGTCGTCGGTTCCATGGACTACACCCCGGTGGCGTTCGATGCGGGCCGCAAGGAAGCCTCGATCGCGCATGAGGTGGCATTGCCTATCGTCTTCGAGTCAGGCTGGACGCATCTGGCCGACATGCCGGAAGCCTACCAGCGCCGGCCGCAAGCCCTCGCCTTCCTCGACCAGGTTCCCACCGTATGGGACGAGACGAAGCTGCTCGGCGGCACGCCGGGGCAGGATGCGATCTTCGCCCGCCGTAGCGGCGACCGCTGGTTCATCGGCGCAATCTCGGCCGGGCCCGCGCGCCGGCTCAGCGTGCCACTGGCGTCCCTGGGCGTCGGGCCGTGGCACGCCGACATCGTTCGTGACGGCATCGGCCGGGGCGATGTGGCCCGCACGGCACAGACCGTCACGGCCGATGGCACGCTCTCGTTCGAGGTCTCCGCGAACGGTGGGTTCGCCGCGATCCTGTGCCCGCTGGCCAAGGGACAGTTCGCGAACGGCTGTTACCGCTAGCGCAACCTGTCCAAGGCCCGGCGCAGCCATCCCGCACGATGCGGGAAGGCCAGCGCAACGGGCAGGCGCACGCACACCTCCGTGCCGCCATCCAGGCGCGAGGCGATCGAGACCAGCGCGCCGATGGCGGCGGCGCGCTCGCGGATGCCACGCAAGCCCCAATGGCCGTCGCGACCGTCGCGGAGCACCGCTTCGTCGATCCCGCGGCCGTCGTCGCGGATCGAAAGCACCAGTTCGGTGTCTTCGACCCTGAGTTCCACGTCGACCCGGCTCCCCTCCGCGTGGGTAACGGCGTTGTGCACGGCCTCGCGGGCGATGCCATACAACTCGTCGCGGACCAGTTCGCCCAGGTCACGCAGGTCGCCATAGGTGGTCACGACCACGGGCACCGTGTGTTCCGCCGCGTAAGCCGACGACAGGGCCCGCAGCGCCGCATCGATATGGGCCGACTCCCCGGCGTGGGCGCGCAGGTCGCGCACGCGGTCGCGTGCCTCCACCAGCGCTTCGTCGGCGCGGTCCAGTGCGCGTTCCATCTCTCCACGAAGGGGCTCTTCAGGCGGCACGCGGTTGGCGATGGCCTGGAAGCGCATCGTCAATCCCTGGATGCTCTGCAACAAGGTGTCGTGCAGTTCCCGGGCGATGCGTTCGCGTTCCGCATGCCGCTCCTGCAAGCGCGCGCGCAGTTGCGAGGCCATGCTGCGCAGGCGCAGGAAGAAGGCCAGCCAGGCAAGAAGCACGACCGCGAGCAGGCAGAGCAGGAAGAACCAGGGCATCTGGTAGAACGCACGCGCCACGCCGACCTCGATCGACGCGCCTTCCTCGTTGACCACGCCATCTTCGTTCGCCGCGGTGACACGGAACACGTATTGGCCCGGCGGTGGGTCGGTATAGATGGCCTCGCGCTCGTTTCCCGCGTCACGCCAGCGCGTGTCGAGGCCTTCCATGCGATAGCGGAAGCGCACGCGTTCGGGCACGCTCAGGCTCGTGGCCGTGAACGCGATCCGCAGCCGCTCGGTGTGCGCGGGCAGGTCGATGCGAGGGCCCGCGGGCCACGTGCCGATATCCGTGGAAACGGAACGAATGGATACCGGCGGGGCCAGGGCATTGCGGGGCACGTTCGCGGGATCGATGGAAACGATGCCGCTCGTGGTGGCGAACCATAGCCGGCCATCGTCGGCCACGACAGCGGTGGGTAGCGGCCTGAATTGCGCGGGCGTGCCCGGCAAGCCGTCGAGCGAATCGAACAAGGTGCCCGGGAGTCGGTAGTCCGGATCTTCCAATGCATGCGCCATGTCGGCCGCGGCTATCCGGACGACGCCCTGCGCGGCGTTGGCCCAGAAGTCCCCACGATGATCGCGGACCAGGCCGGAGACACCGCGCAGCGGATCGTCCGCCATCGCGATCATCCTCGCCCGGCCGGCGACGACGACGCCGATGCCGAGTTCGCCACCGACCCATACGGCCTCGCCGTCTTCCAGCAGCGCCGTGACATTGCCTACCGCCAACCCTTCACCCGAGCCGATCACGACGTCCCCGCCTTGCGCGCGTACGAGGATGTTGTTGCGGGCGAACCCCATCCACAGCCGCCCATGGTGGTCGTTCATCAGGACCAGGGGGGCCGAGTCGACGGGGACAGCCGGCAGCGGATCGTGTTCCCAGCCACCTTCGGTGAAGTGAAAGATGCCGGGCCGGTTGACCGACGCCCAGGCACCGCCCTTGCCATCGCCCACCACCGCCTGCACACCGGAGTAATCCGGATAGGGCAAGGGAGCGAACGGCTCGGGTTTGCCCTCGTGCAGGCGCCAGAGGCCGCCGGGACCACCGAGCCAGATGCCGTCGGCATCGCGGCTGGCGGCGGTGATCGCTTCGGTCAATCCAATCGGTTCGATGCCGTTCGCGTCGACCCGGCTGAGTGGCCGGCTCTTGGTGCCGACCCAGACGCCATGGTTCTTCGCCGCCACCATGGCGAAATCCGTGGCGCCGGAAGGAAGCATCGCCGGCAGCAGGCGACTTACCCGAAAACGGTCGAGTCCCCGGCTGCCACCCACCCAGACATTGCCTTCGCGATCCTGGATCACGCTGCTGGCGTAATCGGAACTGAGCCCGTCGCGCTCCAGGAAACGTTGCGCCTCCGCACTTTCCGCGCCGATCACACGATGGGGAAGATCGCGTACCCGGGGTACGCGGCGGATGCCATCGCCCAATGTCGGCATCCACAACGCGCCGTCGCGGTCGAACAGCAAGCCCGCCGACGACAGTTTCAGCACGGGACCGGCTTCGGAAGGATCGGCCCCGCCCGCCCACGCGGGACGCACGCCGCCATCGGCCTCGGCGACCCAGATCGAACCGTCGGCGGCCTCGGCGATGCGGTTCACCCGCCCGACCTCGCGCGTCGCCACTTCGAAGCGGCGACCGTCACGCGGCAACCAGGCCAGCGCGTCTTCGGTCGCCACCCACAGGCGACCTTCGCGATCCACGAACAGGTTGCGGGCGCGCACGCCCGGCAAGCCCATCGAAGGACCCACCGACATCCAGCGTCCGTGATCGAGGCGGACAAGGCCATTGAAGGTCGCCGCCCAGATGTTGCCATCGGGGGTGCCGCCGATGGCATAAAGCGTTCCCGTCGGCAGGCCGGACGATGCCGCGTAATGCGTGGCGCGGTCCCCGTCGACGAAACTCGCCACGCCATAACGGAACCCGACCCACAGGCCGCCGGAGGGGGGCGCATAAAGGGAGGCCACGCTGGACGCCTGGAAATCTCCGCCCTGGCGTGGGCGATAGCGTTCGAAGCGCACGCCATCGAAGCGGTAAAGGCCGGTTTGCGTGCCCAACCATAGATAACCGTCGCGTGTCTGCGCCAGGGCCGTGACCTGGCCCGGCGCGCCTTCGCGAACCGTCCACGCCGTGTGGTAGAACTGGCCGATATCGCGATCGCGGCTATCCGCTGCCAGGCTGTCGCTGGCGAACGCCAGCCCGCCGGCAACCGCCAGCCAGACAAACACCCACGCAGCGATCGCGCGTTGGAAACGCACCGGGTCGACCTCCTTCGGAACGGGCAAAGATAGCGCGTCCGCGGCCTGTCAGTGCGCGACGCCCATATCGCGCAGGAAGGCCAGCGAATCGGCGAGCACCCGTGCGGCGGCGGGGGAACGCTCGGGTGAGGCAAGCACGTGCGCGGCGTGATCGTAAGCCACCAGCCTGCGCCGCGATGGCGCGGTGCCCAGCCAGGTGAACGCCTCGCGCATCGCCGCCACCGACGTGAGCGTATCCCGGTCACCCTCCCCGCCGTCCCATACGCCGAAGAACACCGGGCAAACGATCGAACCCAGGCGCTCCGGCCGCATCCACTCGATGAAGAGCCGCGCGATGGCGCGGTAGCCGTCGGAATGGACCACGGACGACCAGTAGCGCCGCTGGAATGGCGACCTCTCCCCCGGCGGCACCACGGCGCCTTGCAGCAAGACCGCCGCGCGCAACTGCTCGGGATCGTGCACGCGGATACCCGGCGACCAGGCCACCACGGCCGCGACGGCATCCGGACGACGCACCGCCAGATCGAGGGCGAGCGAGGCACCCATCGACGTGCACACGAGCACGATCTTTTCGCCCAGGCGCAGGCCGATCTCCAGCGCCGCGTCGGCGTCCTCGCGCCAACGTTCCGGCGAAGCGTCGGCCATGGCCTCGGGTTCGTCCGTGCCATGTCCGGTGAGGCGATCGAGGAAGAGATGGGCCGCACAGGCATGGGCGATCGTACGATGTGCCGGCGCCCCCTCCGCCTGGCTGGCGGTGAAACCGTGCAGGTAGACGACCGACAGTGGCTGGCGCTCGTGTGGCACGCCTGCGCCAAACACGATGCGTGCCTCGTTGTCGGGCTTGATACCCGCTACCTGGCGCTCTCTCTCATCGATGTCGCTGGCCAGCTCATCCAGTGTCGTCACGCGTCGGCCGCCACGCCCGCCTGCTGCCGCTGGATCTCCACGAAGCGCCGTACCGACCGCCCCAGCGCGTCGACCTCGGCGACGGCTGCACGCATGTCGCCACCAGCGTCGACGATCACGGCGATGTCGTCGCATACGCGGCCGGCGCCGGGTACGCCCAGGTTGCCCAGCACGTTGCGCAAGGCATGGACCGCCTCGGACGCCCCGGCGATATCGTGCGAGGCGATCGCGGCGCGAAGCGCGTCCAGGTGATGGCCGGTGGTATGGGCGCAGAGATCGACGAAGTTGGCGAACTCGTCCTGGCTGCTGAGTGCGCGCATCTCATCCAGCGGCGTGCCCGTATTACCACGCCCATCCGCGGGTGAATCGATCACCGGCTGCCAATGCCGCACGGCATGTTCGAGCTCGCGCTCCTCCGCCACGGCTTCGATCACATCCAGCAGGCGTTGCGCCGCGATCGGTTTCGTCAGGTAAGCCCGCGCACCCGCCCTGAAGGCGATGCGCACGGCGTCGTGGCTGGAATCCGCGCTGAGCATCACGATCGGCGGCACGCTGCCCGTGCGCCGGGCGACCTCGATGCGGCCAAGCACGTCCCAACCGGAACTGCCGGGCATGTGCAGATCCATGAAGATCAGGTCGACGCCTTCGTTGGCCAGGCGCGACAGGGCTTCATCGCCACTGGCACTGAACACGGGAAGATGACCGGCGCGTTCCAGGATGCGCCCCACGATCTCGCGATTGGCGGCATTGTCGTCCACCACCAGGCAGCGCAGCGGAGCGACCCGCCCCCTGTGGTCGTCGAGCAGGTCCACCAGCGGCGTGTCGGCCACGCTGCGTGCCCCGGCGGCAGCGCGAGGCAAGCTAAAGCGCCAGCTGAAGACCGAACCGCCCATGGGGTTGTCGCCCACGTCCAGGCTACCCTGCATTTGCTCGGAGACGTTACGCACGATGTAGAGACCCAGCCCGACTCCCTCCTGGCGCCGGCTCTCGCCCGCGCTCAACTGGTGGAAGGGATCGAAGATCCGCTGCTTGTCGCTGTCGGCGATGCCGATACCGGTGTCCGTCACGGTGCAGACGATGGTCGGATCGCGACCCGCCATGCCTTCCAGCAGTTCCACGCGCACGTCGACCGACCCGCCGGGCGGCGTGAACTTCAACGCATTGGACGCGAGGTTGGACAGCACCTGCTCGATGCGCCCCGGGTCGCCCGCGAACACGCCCTCGACCGAGGCGTCCCGCGACAGGCTGAAGGCGATCCGCTTCTCGGCCGCGTAGGGACGGCAAACCGCTCCCACCGTGGCCAACACCTCGTCGAAAGCGAAAGCCTGGTGACGCAGGTTGAAGCTACCGCCGGCGAAGGACGCGACATCCAGCACGGCGTTCACCCGGTGCAGCAAGGCATTGGCGTTGGTGGAAAGCAAGGCCACCAGGCGGCGCTGGTCGTCATTCATGGCCGAGGTGTCGAGCAACGACGCGGCATGTATGACCGTGCCCAGCGGCGTCCGCATCTCATGGCTCATCATCGAGATGAAGCGGTGCTGCGCTTCGCGCGAAGCGATCGCTTCCGCCGACACTTCGCGCAACGCGTCCATCATGCGGTAGAGCGTCATCGGCAGCACGATCACCAGCGCCAGGGCATATAACGCATAAGCTGGTCGGGCGATCCAGAAACCATCCGGGGCCACCACGGCCAGGATGGCCACCGACGCAGCCACACTGGCGGCGAAGGCCCAACGGCTGTAACGCACGCCCAGGGCCACGGAGAGGAAGGGCAGCACGGGGGTCAGCGTGATGAGCAACATGAACGCCGACTTGAGCAGGACGGCGACCATGACGAAGTTGGCGACGCCCCCGACGGCGTCGATCGCCACGTTCTGGCGCAACGACCCCGCCCGGATGCCAAGCATCCAGAAGGTACTGAGCACGAACAAGGCGGCGGCGACGGGGACCACGCGGTGGGCCTCGACCGCCATGGGCGCTGGGCCCTGGAGCCAGGCGGCGGACCAGATGACGACGAAACCGAGGACCACCGTGCGCATCAGCGAGACGTGATACTCGCGGAAGCTCGCCACGATGCGATCGATACGCGGGTTATGCAACCGCTCGGCGACCTCACTGAGCATCACCGGTTCGGCGCGCTTGCCGCTACCGCCATCGATCTTCATGCTCGATTGGTCCACCTCCCCCAATAGCCGCCTAGTCTATGAACTCTGTCGCCGCTGGCAAGTGCGGCGTGGGATTCACCTTCGTGAAAACGTTTCCAGCCGCGCTATGCGGGCTTCCGGGCGGTCGCCGTCTTCTTCGCCGCCGCGCGCTTCCGGGCGGGTCTCCCCAATTCGACCCACACCGGGGCGTGATCGCTGGCCTTCGGCAGATCGCGGACCCAGCGGTCGACGTTGGCGTCCTTGAGCCGCTTGGCCAGGTCCGGCGACAGCAGCAGATGGTCGATGCGCAGCCCCCTGTCGCGTGGCCAATGCTGGCGAAAATAATCCCAGAACGTGTAGATGCGTTCGTCCGGATGGATAGCGCGCAAGGCATCCGTCCAGCCCTGCGCCAGCAACCGTGCATAGGCTTCACGGCTTTCCGGCTGTAACAGGGCGTCGCGGCGCCAGCCCTTCGGGTCGTAGATGTCCTCGTCGGTGGGCACCACGTTGTAGTCGCCCGCCAGCACCACGGGCTGCCCACTGCCGAGCAGCCCCTTGGCATGACGGATGAAGCGCTCGAACCATGCCAGCTTGTACTCGAACTTCGGGCCGGGCCACGGATTGCCATTGGGGAGATAGAGGCAGCCGACCAGGACGCCGTGCGCCGCCACCTCGAGGTAACGGCTCTGCGTGTCCTTTTCATCGCCCGGCAGCCCCCGACGGCTTTCCACCGGGTCCACACCCTTCGCCAGGACGGCCACTCCATTCCACGAGGCTTGGCCCGCCCAGAGCGCACCGTACCCGGCATCGTTGATCGCCCCGATGGGAAATCCCGTGTCCACCGCCTTCAGTTCCTGCAGGCACACGATATCGGGCGATTCCCTCTCGAGCCACTCGATCAGGTGGGGGAGACGAGAGCGGATGCCATTGACGTTATAGGTCGCGATCTTCATTCGTCGGAATGTCGGTCAGGCCGGGTGGATGATGGGTGACGACCGGCCGGGAGGGGACGACCGCAAGAACTTGGCACGAGATTTGCCTCGATCCAAACCCACTCCCCGAATCCGGTGCGGGAAGGGAGTTCCCGAGGGTCGCCGCGTAAATTTTTACGCGGCATGCCGGCGCCGTCCAGGCACGTTTCCGGCAAGCTTTTTCGAACGCATAAAACTCCACAAATCCCCATAGTTACCTCGTTTTCTGCTGCGCCGCGACATCGTGTTTGGACGGCTGGACGGCTATCCCATGGAGTATTTTGGCTGCTAGACAACGCAGCCGACGTGCTGTAAACCGTCGGCTTGACCCATTTGGATCGAGGCAAATGGGGAGTGCAGCAATGGAGCGCGGGAGGGGTCTTCGAGACTCCACATCTCAGCGCCGGGCGGGGGCCCGGCGTCACGGTCCCGTGCTGTCTTCATTTTTTTGGCATCACTTTCCGGGGAAGGCATGAAGAAGCAGTTTCTCTCTCGCAGGAGCGCACTCGCACTGGCGGTATGTACCTGCCTGGGCGGCGTTTCGAGCGTTTACGCGCAGTCCACTACGGGCGCACTCAATGGCTCGGTTCCGGTGGGCGGCAATGAAACCGTCGTCGTCGAGAGCGGTACCGGCTTTCGCCGGGAGTTCCCAGTCGACGCGCGTGGACGCTACAACGCGACGCAGCTTCCACTAGGCACGTATACGGTCACTCTCATGCGCGACGGTGCCGCCGTCGACACGCGCAAGGACGTGACCCTCCGCGTGGGCGCGAGCACCGACGTATCTTTCACTGCACCAGCCGCGACCAGTGACGCGGCGAGCCTGGAAGGCGTCACGGTTACAGGCACCGCCCTACCCAGTATCGACGTCACCTCAGTCGATTCGCGCACCGTAGTCACCGCCGAACAGCTCGCGAAATTGCCACTGGGCAGGAATGCCGAAGCCATCGCCAAGCTCGCGCCAGGCGTGGTGGCTAATGGCGGCGGTTTCTCCAGTGACACGGCGCACCCCACGGTGAGCTTCGGCGGCTCAGCCGTTACCGAAAATGCCTATTATATCAATGGATTCAATACCACCGACCCGCTCAACGGCATGGGTGGCCTGCAGCTTCCCTATGGCGCGATCGACCAGCAGGAGGTCTATACCGGCGGTTACAGCGCCCAGTACGGCCGGTCCGACGGCGGTGTCATCAGCCAGGTGGGTAAGCGCGGCACCAATGAGTGGCACTTCGGTGCACAGATTCTCTGGGAGCCGGCATTCGCCCGGGCGAAGCAGCACGACCTCTACTACACGAGCGCGCCCGCGACACAGACCGCCGGCTACCTCTATCAACCGAAAAGCGAAAACAGCCGCTCGACAACGACGGTGAGTGCATACGCCGGTGGCCCGCTGATAAAAGACAAGTTGTTCTTCTTCGTTGCTGGAGAGTTCGAACGCAACGAGCAGCACAACGTCAATGCCGTCGATAACACGGGTACTCCGTCTTCCACCAATCGTTTCAACGCGCCGCGCTGGTACGCCAAACTCGATTGGAACATCAACGACAGCAACATCCTCGAACTGACCGGCGCATCCGACAAGCGGGAGGGTACAGGCACTCGTTATCGTTATGACTTCGTCAACCGCAATCGCACCTCCCTCATCGGTCCGGTCGACGACACGAAGACCGGTGGCGACCTGCACGTCCTCAAGTACACGAGCTATGTGACCGACGCCCTCACGGTCAGCGCGATGTACGGCCAGATGAAGACGAAGAACTACGATCAGCCTGGTGCCTATGATCCGGACCTTACTCGCGTCACGGGCGTGGGCAGCCAGAATCCCGCGCTGAATGGTGGCTCGCCGATTGGCAATACGCAGGTCTCGTCGCTGGCCGATCCGGGCCGCAGCAACAAGCAGACGAATCTTCGCTTCGATGTCAGTTACCAGATCGGCGATCACACGATCTCCGCTGGTATCGACAACATGAAGTCCGAAGCGAACGACCAGGGCACCATCGATCCGGGTCCGGGCTACACCTGGAACTATGGCCATACCCAAACGCCCAACGAGCCCATCTCCGACGCGCCGGGCAACCAGTTCGTGCCAGCCCCGGCGCTGTATCCGAACGGTGCCAGCGGCTACTGGGTCAGCAAAAACATTTCCAGCAATCTCGTCAGCGTTCGCTCCGACCAGAAGGCGCAGTACATCGAGGACAAGTGGCAAGTCTCCGACCGCTGGCTGCTTTCGCTCGGCTTGCGAAACGATCAGTTCACCGACTACAACCCGTTCGGCCAACAATTCATCGCACAGACGAAGCCACAGTGGGCGCCCCGCCTCGGCGCTTCCTGGGACGTCAACGGCGACGGGACGTTCAAGGTCTTCGCCAACGCCGGCCGCTACTACCTCGGCCTTCCGCTCAACCCGGCGACGGGCGCCGCCTCCGGCTACATTTCTACGCAGCAGTACTACACCTACGGCGGCATCGACCAAAATGGCGTGCCCACGGGGCTGACGCAGATAAGCGGGCCGGTATCCGCCAACAACTCGTACGGCGTACCGCCGGATCCACGCACCGTAACGGCGCGAAACCTCACGGCGGAGCATCAGGATGAATTCATACTGGGCTTCGATAAGACGTGGGGAGAAAACTGGGTGTACGGCGCGAAGGTCACACGGCGCCTGCTTCGCACGGCTATCGATGATTACTGCCAGATCGATCGAGTCACTGCGAAGGCGACACAACTGGGCTACACGCCCGATCCTTCCAAGACCAACAGCTGCTATCTGATCAATGCCGGCCAAGGGAATACCTTCACCCTACTCGATGCCCAGGGCAACCAGTTGCTGGTTCCGTTGAGCCGCGAGGAGATGGGCTTTCAGAGTCTCCGCCGCAAGTACTACGGCCTGGAGTTGTTCCTCGAGCACACATTCGATGGCACGTGGTACGGCAAGTTCGATTACGTCTTCTCCCGGAGTTACGGCAATACGGAAGGCCAGGTACGTTCCGACCTTCGCCAAGGCGGCGCCTCGGCTAACGAGGATTGGGACAACGCGGAGATCATGGAGCATACCAATGGCGTTCAGAACAACGACCATACGCATGTCTTCAAGGCCTACGGCTATTGGCAGGTCGCGCCCGAATGGCAGGTGTCCGGCAACCTTCAGGCGACTTCCGGCGCACCTGAAATTTGCCTCGGGTACTACGGTCCGAACCATACGAATCCGGTCAGCTACGGCAACGCCTACCACTTCTGCGACGGCGAACCGTCGCCGCCGGGAAGCCACGGTCGCCTGCCCTGGACGTTCCAGCTGGACCTCGGCGTGACCTGGCGTCCTGCCTTCGCCGACCAGAAGCTCGCCTTCTCCGCGAACGTGTTCAACGTGCTAAACCAGCAGCGAGCGATCTTCCGCAACCCGAACAAGGAAGGCGACTCGCCCAACACGCCGAACCCGCAATATCGCCTGCCGCTCTACACGACGGACCCTCGGTACGGGCGTCTTTCGGTGACCTACGACTTCTAAGCGAAGAAACCCAAATCCCTGTGTGACACTTGCGCCCCCTCCGGATGTCGGCAACTCCCCGACCGCCATCCGGAGACCGGGCGCCCTTTTTTTTATCAGAGCACCTCGCCCGAGGCCGCCACGACCATCTCGATGTAACCGAGGATCTCGCCCAACGAGATGTCGAAGATGCCCGCGTCACCGTTGTCGTAGGCCTGGCGCCAGACACCGTATCCGTCGCGCCAGCTTTCGTCCGTATCGGCGTCGCCTGCCAACGCGATCAGGCTCGCATCGAGCGTGGCCTGGGATACGGCGGCGTGGTTCATGGCACGCTGCATACCTCCCGGCACCCGGTGGTTGCGCAGCTTCACGTCCAGGATCGAGACGTGGAAAACCCGGCCATCTTCCGGTTCATGGTCGATGTGGCGGATTGCCACGCGCGACGCCTCCTCGCCCGGACGGGTGCGGTAGGTCCAGGACTGGCCCGCGGCGTAGTCGGGTTTGGGCACCGGGTTTTCTCCTGCTGGGCGGCCCCGCATCTTAGACCAGGGCGCGTTCAGGCGCCCGCAGGGCGGCCCCCGCCGGTTTGATTTAAACTTACGCCCCATGGGCGCGCACCTACGCGGGTGCGACGCCATGCGCGAGGCAGCGCGGCCCCAGGGCCGCTTCCCCAGCCGATCCCCAGGCTACGCGCACGGCGCGATGGCCCGTCCTTTTCGTTTTTCGAGGTTCAAGCAACCATGGTGGCACTGGCGACCGAGCACGTCATCGACGTGCACCACTGGAATGACAGTCTTTTCAGTTTCCGCACCACCCGCGATCCCGGTTTCCGGTTCGAGAGCGGCCATTTCGTGATGATCGGGCTGGAGGTCGACGGCCGGCCGCTGATGCGCGCCTATTCGATCGCTAGCGCGCATTACGAAGAGCACCTGGAGTTCTTCAGCATCAAGGTGCAGGACGGCCCGCTCACGTCCCGGCTCCAGCACCTGAAGCCCGGCGATCCCATCATCGTCAGCCGCAAGCCGACCGGCACCCTGGTCCTCAACGACCTCAAGCCGGGCAAGCGGCTGTACCTGCTGGGTACCGGCACCGGCCTGGCCCCCTTCCTCTCGATCATCCGCGATCCGGAGACCTACGAGCGCTTCGACAAGATCGTGCTTGCCCATGGCGTTCGCCACGTGGACGATCTGGCCTACTCCGGCTACATCGAGAACGAGCTGCCCAACCACGAGTACCTGGGCGACCTGGTGCGCGAGAAGCTCGTCTACTATCCCACGGTGACGCGCGAGGAATTCCGCAATCGTGGCCGTATCACGGATGCCATCGCCGACGGCGAACTGGCTCGCGCCACCGGCCTGCCCCAGCTGAATCCCGTGGAGGATCGCGTGATGCTCTGTGGCAGCCCGTCGATGCTCGAGGACATCTGCGTCCTGTTGGACGGTGAGGGTTTCCAGGCATCGCCGCGCACGCGCGAGCCGGGTGACTACGTGATCGAGCGGGCGTTCGTCGAGAAATAAGGCCCGCCGGGCCTCAGCGCCGGATGCGCCCCTGCCCTTCGTTATCCCAGTAACCGAAGATCCGCCGCGCGATCAGTTTGTACAGGCGCTTTCCGGTGGCACGCCACAGCCGGGAATGCGCCGCCGGGCGCGCGAGCATCGCGTGTTGCCGCACCGAAAGACGGTCCGCCGCATAGGTACGCTTGTGCTTGAGCAGGTGGCGCAGGTCTTCGCGGGCCAGCAGGCGGAACAGCGGGCCGCGCCTCCCCCGGGTCCAGGCGATCTGGAAATCCACCAGGCCCGGCGAGCCATCCTCGCGGACGAGCCAGTTCGGCTCCTTGGCCAGGTCGTTATGGACGATGCCCCGCCGGTGCAGCACGGCCAGCAGGCGCAAGGCGTCACGGTAATAAGCCGCGTCGAGCGGCTTGCCCAACTGCATCGGCTGGCCCGCCATGTAGCTGCGCTCCAGCACGCGGCCGTCCCATGCGAGCAGGCGCGGCACGCCGTCGATGCCATCCAGCCGGGTCAACGCACGCGCCTCGCGGGCGGCTGCGCGGCGGGCGAACCCGCGGGCCCACCAGCGGGCGGCACCGATGTCGCGACGGATCAGCAACACGCCGTCGCGCTCCACGCGTTCGATGCGGCCAAGCTCATCGGCCTTGAGCAGGGTGACGGATTCCGTCATCGCGGTATGCACGCTGGTCCTTCGGTTCGTTGACGCGCTCTCCGCTAACGGGGAGCTACGGTAAGATGCGATCCTCGCAGGGAGAGACGCAACATGCTGGTGCGACACATCCTGTCGCTGGTCTTCGCCACGGCCGGGCTCGTGGCCTGCCGCGACGGCGCCGACCGGACGAACGACGGGGATACGCCACCGCCCGCAAAGGCGAACGTGGCCAAGGATACCCAATCCGGAAGGGAGGGCCTGTACACGATGGAACTGAAACTCCCGGAGTTGCCACCAAAAGCGGCACCGTTGCGCGGCGCCATCGACCGCTACGTGGAGCGGCAAAAGGAATCGTTCCTCGCCAGCCTCGATGCGCCCGGCGCCAAGGCCCGGGCGCGCGAACTGCCCTGGGACCTCAACCTGGACATTGCCGTGGCGGCCCGTACCGACCGCTTCATCAACGTGCAGGTCGACGGCTCGGCCTTCACCGGTGGCGCCCATCCCGCGCCCATCGTCGACAGTTTCACCTATGACCTCGACGACCAGCGGGTCGTGGGAATAAACGATCTCTTCGCCGATCCGCACGCCGCCGAGAATGCCTTCGCCGCGGAAGCTCGCCGCCAGTTGCTCACGGCGCTGGACGACCAGGACGAACCGCTCGCCTCCGACAGCGAGCAAATCGACGAAGGCACGGCGCCGGGCAAGGACCACTATCGGGTGTTCAGCCTGCTCACCGGGCCGGACGACAAGGTGCATGGCCTCACCTTCATCTTTCCGCCTTACCAGGTGGCTTCCTACGCCGCTGGCCCCCAGGCGGTCGACGTGCCCAGCGAGTCGTTTTCGGCATACCTGAAGCCGGAGTACCGAGAGGCCTTCCGTTGATGGAGGTCGTCCTCTACCTGCTCGCCGCCGCGTTGATCGTCGGTGGCGTGGTGGGTGCCGTCCTGCCGGTGCTGCCCGGCATCCCCATGATCTTCGGCGGCATCTGGCTGGCCGCCGCCGTGGACGAGTACCAGCACCTCGGCTGGGGCTGGCTGGTGGCGATCGGCATCGTGGGCGCGGTCGGCATCGCGCTGGATTTCGTCTCGGCGTCGCTCGGCGCGAAACGGATCGGCGCCAGCCCGCGCGCCTTGTGGGGCGCGGGCATCGGGACCACCGTGGGGATGTTCTTCGGCATTCCCGGCTTGTTGATTGGCCCCTTCGCCGGCGCGGTGATCGGCGAGCTATGGTCGGGTACCAGCATCCTCCGCTCGGCCCACGTGGGCATCGGCACCTGGATCGGCATGCTGGTGGGCATCCTCGCCAAGGTGGTGATCTCCTTCCTCATGATCGGCATGGCCGGGCTCGCGCTGCTCTTCAGCTGATCGGCCATCAGGCACATTGGCGCGCGCCGTCCGCAGAAGCTAGTCTCGCCGGACTTCACTGGGGAGATACGCATGTTCCGACGACTCATCCTCGCCACTGCCGTGACCTTCGCCATCGGCGGCCTGCACGCGGAAACGGCGCAACCCGCCTGGATCGCCCGCAGCAACGCCGACGCGCAGGCGCTGCTGGATGTCACCGCCCGCTTCAGTCCCGAATCCGCCACCGACATCGGCCTCAAGGGTTTCGATGAAAAGACGGTGGACCTGGGGCCCGACGTCGACAAGCGCCAGCGCGCCGCCCTGGTCGACGTGCGCACGAAGGTGAACAAGCGCCTCGCCGAGGAGAAGGACCCCAATGTGAAGCAGGATCTTCAGATTCTGCTCAAGCAGATCGACGGCAACATCAAGGGCATCGACCTCAACGACAAGTACCTCCTGCCGTGGTTCGATGCCGGGCAGATCGTCTTCAGCGGCGAGTTCTCCTTGCTCAACGCCGAAAGCACGCCGGAACAGAACAAGGCCGCCCTCGGACGCCTGAAATGCTACGTCGGCATGACGGCCGGCTGCACGGCCCTGGTCGACCAGGCACGCGCCCGCACCACGGAAAAACTGGGTGACAAGGCCCTGCTCGGTCCCGTGAAGGCCGATGTCGAGCAGAAGCTCGGCAACACGCAACGGTACGTCGACGGCATCCGCAAGCTGTTCGCCGAGAAGAAGATCGCCGGCTCCGACGAGGCGATGGCGAAGCTGGACCAGCAGTTGAAGGACTACAACGCCTGGGTGAAGAAAGTGGTGCTTCCGCATGCGCGCACGGATTTCCGCCTGCCCGAGCCGCTGTACGCCTATAACCTCGAACAGGTCGGCCTCGACATCTCGCCGCACGACCTCATCGATCGCGCGCAGCTGGAGTTCATGGAAACGACCTACGCGCTGCAGATGCTCGCGCCTGTCGTCGCGAAGGCGGAAGGTCTGCCCAACGGCGATTATCGTGACGTTCTCAAGGCATTGAAGAAGAAGCAGCTCGCAAAGGACAAGGTCGAGCCGACGTACCACGACGTCATCGGCAAGATCGAAGAGACCATCCGCCAGCAGCGCATCGTCGAGCTGCCGAAGCGCCAGATGGCCATGCGCCTCGCTTCCGAAGCCGAGAACGCGCGCACGCCGGCGCCGCATATGGACCCGCCGCCTTTCGTCGGCAACACCGGTCAACGCGGCACCTTCGTGCTCACCACGGGCAATCCGCCGGCCGATGGCGACAAGACGCAGATGTACGATGACTTCACCTTCGAAGCCGCGGCATGGACGCTCACCGCGCACGAAGGCCGTCCCGGCCACGAACTGCAGTTCGCGGCGATGGTCGAGCAGGGCGTGTCGTTGACCCGCAGCCTGTTCGCCTTCAACAGCGTGAACGTGGAAGGCTGGGCGCTCTACGCCGAAGCGGAAATGATGCCGTATGAACCACCCGCGGGGCAGTTCATCGCGTTGCAGTTCCGCCTGCTGCGTGCAGCGCGCGCCTTCCTCGACCCGATGCTCAACCTCGGCATGATCGACCGCGACCGGGCACGCGAGATCCTCGTGCACGACGTGGGCTTGTCCGAGCCGATGGCGCGGCAGGAACTCGATCGCTACACGCTCAACTCACCGGGCCAGGCCACCGCGTATTTCTACGGCTACACGCGCATCCTGCAGCTGCGCGCGGAAACGCAGACCAAGCTGGGCGATCGCTTCGACCGCAAGGCGTTCAACGATTTCCTGATCGCCCAGGGCCTGCTGCCACCGGACCTGTTGGCCGAAGCCGTGCGCACGCGCTTCATTCCGGAGCAGGAGAAGAAGGCGAAGAAGAGCTGAGCCCTCGAACTGTGTGGGAGCCGGCCCGAAAGCATCGCCGACAGGGCCGGCTCCCACCACACCGACGATATCCTGGTAGGAGCTGATCCTTCTGGCGATAGCCTGGTGGGAGCCGACCTTGTCGGCGATCCCGCGGCAGCGGGCCAGGTCACGGCAAGCACCCATCGCCGCTGAAGCGGCTCCCACACGTGTAGCGGCTCGCACGCGAACCTGAAGCAGCTTCCGCACAGAAGCAGCCCCGGCATATGCAGGGGGATCAACCTTGCGACGGCGCCCCGGGAATCACATAGAACAACACCGCCAGGTAATGCAGGATGCTGCCGGCGAGCACGAAGAAATGCCAGATGGCATGGTGATACGGCAGCTTCCGCGCCATGTAGAACGGCACGCCGGCGGTATAGGCGAGCCCGCCGCCGAACAGCAGTAGTAGCCCACCCGTCGGCACGTTGTCGCGCAAGGGCTCGATCGCCACCACCGCGACCCAGCCCATGGCGACGTACATCACCACCGCGGCCTTTCGATAGCGCTTCAACAGGCCCAGTTCCGCCGCGCTACCGATGATCGCCAGCGCCCATATCGTGCCGAAGAGGCCCCATCCCCACGCGCCCGGCAGCGCAAGCAGGGTGAAGGGCGTGTAGGTACCGGCGATGAGCAGGAAGATCGCGATGTGATCGAGCGTGCGCAGGACACGCTTGGCCATGTCACCCGGGATCGAGTGATAAAGCGTCGAGGCGGTGTAGAGCAGGATGAGGGTGGTGCCGAATACCGAACTCGCCACCACCGCCCGCGCGCCGCCATACATGGCGGAAAAAGCCACCAGCACGGCGAGGCCAGCGATGCTCAAGACGAGCCCGATACCGTGGATCACGCTGCTGGCGACTTCCTCGGCGTAGGGATAGCGGGGTTGTGTGCTGTCGAAAACCATGATGTTCCGCTGATGTGGCCTGTGCCGGTCGAGGGTAACCGATGCGGCCCGGTAGAGGCGAAGCGGTCATTGACCGCGACACGCTCTCCGTTGTTCCATGGGCCATGACCCACGAACTGCTCGTGCATATCGGCCGGCTACCCCCGCAGGGCGCGGGCTTGCGTGCCGCGCTGGCCATGGCCTCTCGGCTCGGTGCCCGCCTGGACGCCCTGCACGTGGTGGACCTTCCGGCGGCGGCGTTCACCGTCCCCGAGGCCGTGCCCATGCAACTGGACGCCGTGCGCCAACGGTCGACGGACGCACGGGCGGTGGCCGGTGACTGGGCCACCCTGCTCGCCTCGCACAACCTTCATGGCAACTGGCGTGTCGGCAACGGCGATACGGTCACCCTGCTCGCGCATGCCTCGGCGGGATACGACCTCATCGTCATGGAACGCTCGTCCACGATGCGCGGCGATGCGCCCGTAGGCTTCGGCGTCGTCTCGCGAACCGTCTTCGCATCCAGCCGCGGCGTCCTGGTGGTACCGGAAGCATCGCCGGTCGCGACACTCGGCGAGCACGTGCTGGTGGCGTGGAGCGGCAGCCGCGAGTCGGCGCTGGCCGTGCGCTCTTCGCTTCCGCTGCTACGCAAGGCGACGAAGGTGACCGTCATCGACGGCAGCCGCGACGAAGACATCGGCACATGCGCCCTGCCCGATACCGATATCTGCGGCTGGTTGGATACGCATGGAGTGAAGGCGGAGGTCCGGCGGCTCGACGAGGCGGCACTTGCCGCTCCCGGCCCGGCCTTGCTGGACATCGCCCACGCGGGACAGGCCGACCTCATCGTCATGGGAGCCTGGGGCCGTTCGCGCCTATCGGAAATGGTGCTGGGCGGGACCACGCGTTTCCTCTTCATGCAATCCGACGTGCCGATGCTCGTCGCGCATTAGTCCGCCTATCGGTCACCGCTGACGGAATAGCCGTCCGGACGGCCCTATTGCAAATGCTTTCGAAGCCAGCCTAACCTGCCATCGGGCCTGAACACGATCCCCGCCGGTCCCCACCGGCCGTGTTCCCGACCGCGCATCACCTTCCCCCACGTTGCAGGAGGTGGCTCATGTCGTTCGCTCGTCCGCAAGCCCTTGCCGGAGTGCATCCGGACACCGTCCGTATCGTGGCCATGAGTGCCGCGATCGCCCTCAATGCCGCCGCACTCATCGCCGTGATGCGACCGATGGTGGCGACGATATCGTTCGCGCCCTTGTCGGCACCGACGATTCGTCTTATCGATCATCCCGTCGAACCGAAGGTCGTTCCTCCGCCGCCGATCGACCTGAAGCCCCTGCCCGTGAAGCGGATGGAACCCACTCACGCCGTCCGGCCGGTGCAGGTGCCGCCGCCTGCGTTACAAGCCGTCCCGACCGATGAAGGCAGCGCGCCCGTGTCCCCGCCCGTGGCGGTGGACATCGCACCTGTCGCCCCGCCCACCACACCCTCCGCTCCCGTGGAGGCGACACTGGCCTATGTGTCGGCACCGGCACCGGCCTATCCCCGCGCGGCGGTGACCGGCCACATGCAAGGGACCGTGACGCTGCGCGTCCTGGTCGACGAGGCGGGCAAGCCCGTGGACGTGATCGTGGAGAACAGCAGCGGCCATCCCGTGCTCGACAGGGCGGCACGCGACCAGGTCCTGGCGCGCTGGCGATTCCAGCCTGCGAAGGCGAACGGTCAGCCGGTGCGCGCCTGGGCGCGAATCCCGGTGACCTTCAACCTCCGCGACACCTAGGAAGCGCTCAGCGCGGCATCACCACGACATCGGGCTTGCGCGTGGCGCGGGCGATCGCCCAGACGATGAGGGCCAGCAGGGCCACCGGCAGGAGGACCGGCAAGAGGGCGAGGGCGACCACCGGCGCCATGGCCAGCATCACCACGCCGCCGATCACGGCGCCGAGAATGCTGCCGACGATGCTGAACACGCCACCGATGATGCCGAAAACCACCTTCAGGATGATCCCGACAAAGGCGAAGACCAGCCAGAAGGCGACGGCAAGGACGACGAGCGAAGTAAGGACGATCATGGCGTTGCTCTCCGAGGACGGGTGGCCGCCCAAGGGGGCGGTCAGGGCTTGGATGCGACCTCCGGGCAAAGAGTTTAAGCGGATCGTGAAAGACGGAGGTTACGAGGGTTTAACGGCTCACATGCTCCACTTCCCGCCAGTTGATTTAGCGGGCACCCCGTCCATGGGTAAGCGTTCTTCCACCATCAGGACCTTGCGGGACATTGCGTTCGACCTCTCGGATGCCGAGCATCCGGACCTCGCCTCGATGGGGCGGGAGATCGGAAGTGTCCTCCACGGCCGCAGCGC
>Ga0182006_1000309_pt1 | contig 42702 bp, 45 predicted proteins | sample Sormic07211104_1_FD_123022 | JGI IMG/M metagenome (GOLD analysis project Ga0182006, IMG submission 123022) | Rhizosphere microbial communities from Sorghum bicolor, Mead, Nebraska, USA - 072115-104_1 MetaG | ecosystem: Host-associated > Plants > Roots > Rhizosphere | place: USA: Nebraska...
GGATCCACCGCATCAGGCAGTAGGCGGCAAGCAGGCGGACGCGGAAAAATGACGAAGGGGTTAGCAACTTCAACGCTGCTAACCCCTGTCAATATTGGTCGGTGTGAAAGGATTCGAACCTTCTACCCCTTGCACCCCATGCACTTAAGTTTGTACAACCCTGCACCTCGTTGCACGAAAAACACCCTTATAAATCAACAACTTATAAAAACACTGTCCAGTACTGCACATCCCTGCCTGCTAAAATTCACCGATATTTAGGGCATATTTAGGGCACGGCTAGGGCATGGCGAAATTAACAGTTCGAGCGATCGAGGCGGCTAGGCCGCGAGCAACGCCGTACAAGCTCACGGTGGACACAGGGCTATACATACGCGTTGCCGCCAACGGCGAAAAGCGGTGGCTAGTTAAATACGTGGTCGACGGCAAGCAGCGAGAAGCCCGACTGCCCAAGCCTTACGGGAGTGGTGGCGAAGGGTTCATGGGACTGGCTGACGCTACCGCTGAGAACGCCAGAATTCAGTCGCTTGCCCGATCTGGCCTTGACTTTCAACAGCAAGCGGCAGACGCCCTGGCCAAGGAACGTCAAGCGGCAGAACAACTACGCGCCACCCTACTCCCATTTGCAGACATGTTTGAAGCATGGCTGGCGACTGGCGTGCGGCGTACGGACAACAATGCGGAACTGCGCAGGTCCTTCCAAAAAGACGTCATCCCCGCCGTCGGCAACAAGCCCGTCAAGGACTTGACGGAACATGATCTCCGCAAGGTTCTTGCCGCCATCGTGCAACGCGGCCGCAACCGCATGGCTGTGCGCGTTTATCGCGACCTCGTTCAACTGTTCACCTGGGCTGAGAAGCGCAAACCGTGGCGAGAACTGCTCATTGAGCAGAACCCCGCCGAACTACTCGAGATCGAAAAAATCGTCGCTCCTGACTACGACATCAACGATGAGCGCGAACGCGTGCTGTCGCCGGACGAACTTCGGGAACTCCAGTGCATCTTCCACGACATGCACGAGGCGCGGAAAAATGCCAAGGACAAGCGCGCCATCTCCCACGGCCTCAAGCGCGAAAGCCAGATTGCAGTCTGGATTTGCCTGTCCACTCTTTGCCGCATTGGCGAGTTGCTGATGGCCGAGTGGACACACGTGGACACGGAGACTGGCGTCTGGCGCATCCCGAAGGAAAACACTAAGCAAACCAACGCCAAACAACAGGACCACATCGTCTACCTGAGCGCCTTTGCCCTTCGACAGTTTCGGGCGCTCAAGGCGCTCCAAGGCGACAGGATCGGCCGCTGGTGTTTCCCAGCTCGAAACCCCAAAAAATCCAATGATGCCGAAGACTCGCACGTATGTTTGAAAAGCGTATCCAAGCAAATCGGCGACCGGCAGACTAGATTCAAGGATCGTAAGGCGCTCAAGAACCGCACCAACGACGACACGCTGGTGCTCGCCAAAGGTGTAAATGGTGAATGGACGCCTCATGACCTGCGCCGTACTGGTGCGACGATGATGCAACGCGCAGGCATTGGCTTGGACATCATCGACCGATGCCAAAACCATGTGCTCGGCGGCAGCAAAGTGCGGCGGGCATATCTGCATCACGACTACGCGCCAGAGAAGCGCGTCGCATGGGACCTGCTGAGTCAGAAGATCGACGAAGCCCTGGGCGTGCAAGGCTACACAGAAGAGGCTTCACACGAAGCTTAATCAACGCAGGCAAGTTTGAATTCATCAACTGCGGTTGTGAGTTTAGGCCTCCTTCACGACTGCGCTTGCATACACGGCCTTCGCCAAGGTTGCACGGCATCGAAAGCCTTGCTATATTCGAGGCGCACCGTTCCCCGAAGGTTTTGTGGCTTTGAGCCATCAACTCCATACTCGGAAGGCTTGTCGCCATAGCAAGCCCAAGAACGGGACTTCTTTACCATTTTCCGCTTACTGGCTCGCTTGTGGGTTCACCCCCGCATCCGACCAGATCTCGTTAACTCGCTAGGGGAGGCGCCCCGATGCGGACTCGGAACGCGCATGGTAAAGAAAGTACACAACGATCCAACGTTGCAGCATGGCTCCGCTGATGTTTTGCAGGACCTCTGCACAACGTCGCGACAAACTCCAGAACAGTTCATTCGGCTCAAGCATTTCATCGCGCTGATGGGTTGGTCGCGATCAACCTACTACAACCGCGTTGCGGCCGGACTCGTGCCTGCCGCACGGGCCAACGGGCCTAGAACACGCGGCTACCTCGCGAGTGAAGTGGCTGCAATCCAGCAAGCGCTGATGATTGACTCGTCACGATCTGAGATCTGAACGAAGCGACTGCCTGCCCCCACCATCGCGAACGGGGCACGACCGCAGCGTGCGCCCTGAACAAGCAGCAAGCCTCCTAGAACCACAGCGCTCTACGCATTCGCCGTTGGCAAGCGGCGAACTGACTTCATCACGATCTTGTCCCCGGATACCGCATAGGCGACCTGGGGCCAAGTCGTCCTTCAAACCATACATAAAGCAATACATGCCTGCATCGTCAAAACCCCCAGCAAAGCCCTCTGCCCCAGCCACTGCACCCTCTCCTGCGTCCTCCAAAGACGACATCAGCCAAAAACTACAGGCAGGCGTCGTTCTCGTCGCGACCGCCTCGGACGTCCCGACCGAACACGCACTGGGTGCCATCGCCAGGTTGGCATGCGAAGGCAAGCGGTACCTGCCCGTGACTACCTCTCAGGAGGTCCGCGTGCTCTTCAGCGGCGACGTCGTTAGCTACGAAGCGCACCGCACCGTCTTCAAGAAGTACGAGATGAATGAAAACGCGGCTGAGGCAGCATTCGTTCACCTGAGCACTCAGCCGCTTGCACGCGCCGGAGACGCGCTTCTTGGAGTAATCCGAAAGGCATCGCCGGGCGTATTGATCATGACCGGCGCGGAAGCCATCAAGCCGCCCGCACTCCTGGCCCTCCACGAAGCTGCGTCCGAACAGGCCGTGCTGCTGTTGCTGATCGGTCGCTTCCATCGCATCCGTGGGGCCGGCGCATTCTCTTCGTTTGGCAAAACATGCATCGTCATGGACGCATGCGAGCCGGACCCTGGCTTCTCCTTTGCCTTCACGATCGAGTTCCCTGAGCTTTCCGCGTTCGATGAAAACGGTGTCGGCAAAGCGATGGTCGGAGTGAAGCGCAAGAAGGATCGTTATCGCCTAGTGTTCGAGCGCTTCGTCGCGAGCGGTGTCGTGGACCGCGTCATCTGGCGCCTGCGCGCGGAAGGCCAGAGGCACGAAAGTATTGCGGCAGTGGTCGGCTTGAGCGTCGGGGAGGTGATGTCGCGCTTGTACCCCATGCGCATCCCGCTCGAGAAGCACCTCCGGCCCGAGTGGCGCGAGAAGTACCTCGGATTCTTCAACTTCGAGGCTTTGAAGGGCAAGGATCGCGCAAAAGCGAAGTAGGCCGTACCAAGGGTCGTGCGCTTCAGGCCCACGACCTTTTTCATCTTCCTTTGGATCGCACCTTGAGTGAATAGCCCATGAAAACCTACAAATCCGTCGTAGCCCTCGACCGCCTCATTTTGAGAAGCACCTCGCCCCTGGACGTATTGAAGGACCACCTGCCCGAAGGCGCCAAGGTGAAGGTGACTCCCGTGGACATCCCTTTTTCGCCGAACTGGCTCTACAAGGTGAACATCTCCCAGCCCGATGTCGCAACCCTGGAGGCCTTGAAGCGCGCGGCGGGGCCAGACACCCAGCTCGAGATCTCGTACGTCGAGATTGCTCGCGACTATCCGGTCCGGTTTGCGACCGAAGCGCAGCGGCTACTGCTTTATTTTTTGCGCACAGCCACGCTGCGCCATGGACCACAGGTCGTCACGATGACCGACAACGTCATCTACTACGGCCACCCGGATCGCGGCCTTCGCCTCGTTGTGTATGCCGACCGTCCTTCGAAGCTCGCGACCGCCGCGCACGGACAACCGTGCCTGCACACGGAACTTCGCCTGCAAGGCGTGGAGGCCCTGCGTAAGGAACATTTGCTGACGCTCGATGACCTGATTTCCTTGGATTTCGAAGCTTTTTGGAAGCAACACGTGGGCTTGTGGGAGTTCGGTAGCCGTACGCGTATGGGCGCCGCGTTGCGCACCAAAACCTCGCGCCGTTCAATCACGGACAACGCATTGCGCACGCGTTTTTCTCGTGCACTATCCGGAGTCCGGTGCGCTGCCAAGCGCATCCACGGGGACACCAGCGGCGAGCGCGCCAAAGGCCCGTTTGCGCTGCAGATGCTCACTGCGAAGAACCCCGAGCTCAAGTCCGCTATGCGGCGTTTAACGGCGGCCGAATGGGAGGAGAAAGCGCGCGCAGCCGCACTGAAGCCGACCACATGGTGGCGGTAGCGCGTGCTACTGGTATAGGTACCTCGTTTGGGTAAAAAGGGGCCAGGACCTGAACCAAAGATCAAGCGGTTTCAGCACGATTTTCTTCGTTTTTTGGCACCTTTCTCCCTCGAAGCCGAGCGCCATAACACCACACTTTCTTGGCCAGAACGCCACATCGAACGCAACAGCGTAGCGAGCGCGTCCGCAGCATCGCGAACTGCGCTATCGAACCCTTGCTGGATCACTCGCATCTGCAACCGAATCCGTTTCTGGTCGCCTTTCACGCGTTTTTGTACTGCGAGTCCGGTGGTACAAGAACACAATCCTGATGCCCAAAAAGCTCTCCGAATCTGTCCGCCGCATCGCCAAAACCACAGCGCGTCTTGTCGAGGTTCAAGCCTGTCCCGGCAGCGGAAAAACCACAGCGGCGGTCGCCCGGCTAGCGCATCTGGTCAAGCAAGACCCCGGCGCCAACATCGTGGTCTTGTCGCATACCAACGCCACGACCCTGAATTTAAAGGAGCGCGGTGATGATGCGGGCCTTGATACCGAGCGCGTTCGCATCCTCACTTGCCATGCCTTCGCGCTCAGCTTGATCCGGAAGTACTTTCGCTTCGTTGGCCTCGATCGTCCACCTCAGGTGCTTGCAGTCAAAGAGCGCGCCGATCTGCTGCGAACGTTGAAAGCGCGCGGCAAACCTCAGACTCCGGCCAAGGGAAAGACGCCACCAAAGGGTCGCCACCTCTCCGCCACTCTTTCGAAGCGTGAGTCGGAGCAGTTCCAGCGGATCAAGAAACAGCGCGGACTCATCGACTACGACGACATGCTTCGTCTAGCCGGCAAACTTGTGGGCCGCCTTCACGACACGGAGTTGAACGTCCAGCACCTGGTTGTCGATGAGTACCAGGACTGCGTGCCGGCGCAAGGTCACTTGATCGGCCAGATCGCCAACCGCGCCGACACGACCATGGTGCTCGGCGATCGCCTCCAGATGATTTACGGCTTCGCTGGCGGTCGCTACACGCCTCTGTCAAAAGTAGTCGCGAAAGCCGGCATTCGACAAGCCGTCGAAACTCGAACCCTCAACCGCTCGCATCGCCTGTCAGCCCGTAGTGCCGCTCTAGCGATGGCCGTAGCGCGTCCGCTGGGGAGCCCGCTAATCCGCACGAACACTAAAGGCAAGTGGCCCGAGTTGTTGACGGAGCCTGACACGAGCAGCATGGCGCAGGTGGTTGCGAAGAAGATTCAGAAGTTGCTCGCCCAAGGCGTGCCCCCCGACAAGATCGCGCTACTAGGCCGGGTCCGATCGCTGCTGCGCCCTGCCGCACAGTGGCTGGCCAGCCAAGGCACCCCGGTCGTGCTGAGTGGCACCGGCGACCGATCTGGCGACGTGCTGGATGTGCTCTGGCTCACGGAAAAAGTCGAGGAACTGTTGGACTTTGGAGTGGGCGTCGAGACCGGTGGGCGCACGCGCTCGGCGCGACTGTCTGCCGACTTGCAGGCCGAACTGCGTGAGCGCCTCAACGAGCTGTCGCCAGATCCTGATCTGGTCGATGACGTCGAGGATCCCACCGTTGCCGGCGCCGGCCTCCGCCGCGCTCCAACTGAAGCGAATTGGGCCCGCTTCTTCAAAGAGCTTTTGAACATCACCGGCAAGGGCCTGGAGCACCGCTATCAAGCCTGCGCCCGGGCCTACGTGCGCTTGCGGGGCGGCGTGAATGCCGACAAGGTGCTACGCAACGCACTGAAGAATTGGGAATCTTTGTGCCGGAAATTCGATTCCGCGGCAGAGGCCGAGCGACATGCCCGTCGCATGTACAGCAAGGACGCCGTCATCTGTTCCACGGTCCACGCCGCTAAGGGCCTGGAATGGGACTACGTCTTCCTGATCGGCGTGACCCAAGGGGTCCTGCCTGACCGCCGCGCACAAACGAAAGAGCAACAGGACGAAGAGCGACGCATGCTCTACACCGGTATTACCAGGGCGAAGGTCAAGCTGTGGCTGACCCACTCGCCTGTCAAGGTTTACGGTGTGCACCAGGTCTACGATCAGCCGAGCAAATTCCTAGACACGGACGAGGTGCGCGCAGCGTTAAGAACGGTGCCGTCAAGTTGAAAGCGTCGAAGGATCTGCAGCGCCATTGCGCCGTCCGCCACTTGCGCAGCCAACCCACGATAGCCGTTGCTTGGCAACTCCTCAATCTCCTGACGCAGCTCGACACCAGCAGCTCAGCATCGTCACCAAGTCGTGCGGTGAGCGGGGCCGTCTGACCAGTCATCATCACGTCGGAATCGGCGACGCGATCTCCATGATTGCCCAAAGACTGTGATTACATACAGCAACACAAAATAGGCAACAACACTAAATGTAGTGTGTTGATGCCCCTACGCCCCCCACATCTAGTGTCTTGGCACTCTACGTGGCGGAGTGCGGCGGCAAAGTGCTCTCTTCCCATACCCGCAAAAGTTCCAGTCGCTTGGCTTCGCAGTTGCGCTTGGTGGCGGTGAATGTCGGGCGCACAGAGACGGCTCTCGTCGCGTTCTATCGACGCCTGGCCGCTCGCATCGGCAAAGCCAAAGCGGTGACGGCTACGGCGCGCAAGATCGCCATCCTCTTCTACCGCACGATGCGCTTCGGCATGCAATACGTAGACCCTGGTGTCGATCAATACGAACAGCGGTATCGCGAACGCGTGGTCAAGCAACTTCAACGGCGCGCCGCCCACTTTGGCCTCTCCCTACAGCCGACCGAGGTTGGTGTTTCTTAGGAAAGACCTGGGCATCGACCGGCAACTCCTGACCAATCGGGAGAAAGCGATGCTGGTTGATGCCCTGAGACAGGCGTACCCATTGCCAGAACTTCTGGAAGCGCTCAGCCTAGCAAGAAGCTCCTACTTCTACCATCGAGCGCGACTGCATGCCGCCGAAAAGTACGCCGAAGTGCGGAGTGTCATGGCAGAGATCTTCGCGCGCAATCATCGTTGCTACGGCTACCGCTGAATGCAGGCGGCGCTGAACAGGCAGTGCCTGCGCCTGTCGGAGAAGGTGATCCAGCGCTTGATGAAGCAAGAATGCCAGGTTGTCGCCAAGCCCAGGCGGCGCCGGTACGGCTCCTACCTGGGAGAGATTAGCCCGGCACCGGAAACCCTCATCAATCGCGACTTCACTGCCGCCGCCCCGAATGAAAAATGGCTTACTGACATCTCGGAGTTCCAGATTGCCGCCGGTAAGGTGTACCTGTCACCGATGATCGACTGCTTCGATGGGCAGTCGTCAGTTGGTCGATAGGCACGCGCCCGGACGCTGAGCTTGTGAGCACCATGCTGGATGCTGCCGTCGAGACGATTTCCGGCAACAGCGAACGGCCCGTTGTGCATTCCGATCGCGGGGGCCACTATCGCTGGCCTGGATGGCTCTCGCGCATCGCTGATGCGAAGCTCATTCGCTCGATGTCGCGCAAGGGGTACTCTCCTGATAACGCGGCATGCGAAGGCTTCTTCGGTCGGTTGAAAAACGAGCTGCTCTATCCTTGCAACTGGCAGGCATCGAGCATCGAGCAGTTCACCCAGGCCTTGGACTCATACATAGGCTGGTACAACGAGAAGCGCATCAAGATATCTCTCGGCGCTCTCAGTCCGGTCGAATATCGAAAAATCCTCGGTCTAGCGGCGTAACTAGTCTAAGAACTCCGCCGCACCCCGTAGTTATCCCGAGAGCGTCCGTCCGCCACTAGCCCCTTCTTTGACTGGGTCTAACTGTTCTGTTCGCAGCACAGTACATGGGGCGAAGTGGAGGTGCGACGTCAGATGTCTCACCTCATCTTTGTCAGAGGCCCGTCACACGAATCTCGACCAGCCACGGTTCATCATTCTCGAGGATCGACGGTAGTTGCCGCAGCACCTCGTCGACCGTATCAAAACTGGCGTATTGAAGGCTTGCGCTTCGTGCAAGAGCGTCAAAGTCAATACCCGGAGAATCAATGTTCATTCCGACGAACCGGTCGGAATTCGCATTTTTTCCACCCAACTCCTTCGCAACCCGCATCAAGATGTCGTACTTTCGATTGTTGAAGACGATGTATTTCACAGGCGCTTTATAGCGAGCAGCCGACCAAAGAGCTTGTGGCGAATACATCGTCGCCCCATCGCCCATGAAACACATCACCCGCTGGCGCTCGCCTGCCAGCGAAACTCCGACGGCTGCCGGCATGCCAAATCCCAGTGCGCCTCCACGAACAAAATAGTAGCGGTCGCTTTCGTCTGTTTGCCAAAGATCACGGACCGCTCCAAATGTGCACGGCGCCTCGTTAATGATCGGCATTCCTGCCGGGCGCGTTGCGAGAACGGCCTCAACTGCGACGTTGGGGTGCAGGGGAGCACCTTGTATACCCTCCAATTTAAACTGCTTCGGATCCCTGTTAGATTTTCGAAGTACTTCAGCCGTCCGCCCTGCACCGAGTTCCTTGGCAATGACGGCCAGCGTCAACTTAGGATCGCCGTGGATCGAAATATCGGCGGGAGCGTCGTGTCCGATCTTGGCCGCCACCGCAGAGATTTGAATGAACTTAACCGATGGCGGAATTGGGTCGCCCTCACTGTAGGGGTAAGCTAGCAGAGCATGGTCACCGACCATGAGCACCGCATCGTAGCCGCCCAACTGATCCCGAATGCTCTTGAAGTTTGGCGCCAGAACGCCTTTCCAAGCACTATGCCTAGTGGGAAAAAGGTTTCCGCCCGCAAGCGGCGTCCCATATACGTCAGCATCCAGCGCCTCTGCCACCGCGACCGAATCGAGCACGGCGCCAGATTGAACCACCGCATCCGACAAGAGTAGCGCAATCCGAGGTTTTGACCGTTGCGCGCGATACCAAGCCAGAAAAACTGAGACATTACCCGGCGCAGGCAATGGAACTGCGCTGCGTCGCAAGATCGGCCCTTCAAGCTTCTCGTCCAACAAGTCCATTGGCAGAGAGACAAAGACTGGGCCCTTCGGGTACGTATTGGCTATCAGGAACGCCCTTCGCAGTGCCGGAACGATCTCCCGCGCGCTGCGCACTTCGTATGCCCACTTGGTAACCGGCGTTGCCATTGCCGTGAGATTGCCGCTAAGCCAAGGGTCGCCGAACAAATGCCTGCTGTCTTGTTGCCCGGCTGTTACCACCAGCGGCGTATTCGTGTTCATCGCATTCACGAGCGCGCCCATTGCATTGCCTAGCCCCCCAGCGGTATGCAGATTGACAAACGCAGGGCGCCCTGTAGCTTGAGCATAGCCGTCGGCCATCCCAATCGCAGTAGCCTCCTGTAGTGCAAGGACATACTGAATATCCTTGCGATCCACTAAGGCCTCCATCAAGGGCATTTCTGTTGACCCTGGATTCCCAAAGATTGAGGATACCCCTTCATCCACGAGAACATCCAGCATGGCAGCCGCTGCCAGGACCGGCTCTTTAGCTTTGTTCGTCATCATTGTTTGATCACTTTTCGTCATTGAAATGGTCATTAAAACCGAGCCGAGTTGGCCCCGTAGCTTGTCAACTCAGCGCGGCACACGCACGCGCTAGGCGCCCAACAGCATCAGTCAAGTTGCGCGGACGCGGCATATGAATACGAATGAAACCAGGCATACCGAAAGCAGATCCTTGAACGACAGCCAGCCCGGAAAAATTCAACACGTACAGAGCAATTCAAAGTCGCTGCTAATTACTTCCCCATCCCGCATTTTTTACCCAGAACACGCGAGCAGTTGGCAAATAAATAGAACGCGCCTTCTGGTGCCACGCAGCTCACCCGGAATCCGATTGATGCTGCTCAGCAGCAAATCTCTCCGGAGACGGTAGGCGGCGTTTTGGATAGCCAAGGAATCCTGCGGCCCGTCGAGCGCCTCCACGGCGGCGGCTTGCGCAATCGAAGACGCCGTGAAGGTGGAAGTTGCGGTGACTTGAGAGATCGCGGCAATAAGTGGCGCCGGACCAGCGAGGTATCTGATTCGCCAACCTGTCATCGCGTAGGCCTTGGAGATCCCGTTAAGAATCATTGTGCGGTCCGAAAAATCAGGCGCGACGTTGACAATGTTGCACAGTCGCCTACCATCAAAATAGATCGACTCGTAGATTTCGTCAGAGAAGACCAGGACGCCTGGATGCTGTTTCAGCACCACGGCGATGGCCGCCAACGCAACCTCGTCGATTACAGCCCCGGCCGGATTAGAAGGCGAGTTCAGAATCAACCATCGCGTCTTGTCGGTAAGTACGCCTGCGATGTGCTCAGCGCGGCGCGAACCCATCCTCTTCGCGGGTTTGGAGGACGACGGGAGCGGTCCCGCAAAGACGAATCGCGGAGACGTAAGGCTGAAAGACTCGCGCGGGCAAAATGACTTCGTCTCCAGGCTCGACGGCTGCAAGCAAGCGTCTTTCAACTGCACCGTCCCGTCCATTGCTGTGTACCGTGTATCTCCGCGTCGGATGGCTTGAATGTCGGCCTCCTTCACGTGTTCCGCTGTCGGGAAGTCCGGCTCCCCATCGAAAGATAGAGTACGTTTCGGCCTTGTTTTTCTATCTGTCGCGCCGCTTGAATGACCGCAAGAAAAGGAAAGGGTTGCAGGGCTTCCAATCGATAAGCTAGGCGATATTTGTCCGCCGCAAGGGTTTTCATGATGTGCTGGAAGGGTTGATCTCACCGCTGACTTTGATTGAAATTTTGCGTCCTTTTTGATAGCATTTGTCGGCAAATTTACCCACGCAAATCGACGTTCTTGACATTGGGAACTAACAACCAGCATTTATGAAGCAGAAAATGCCAACAAGGCAACTCGACGCAATTGACCGACGGATTCTTCAGGCATTGCAGCGCGATTCGAGCATCCCTAACGCGGAACTCGCCAAGCAAGTGGGCTTATCGCCCTCTCCATGTCTGAGGCGGGTCAAACTGCTTGAAGACCAGGGTGTGATAGAGCGATACGTCGCGTTGCTGAACCAGGCAGCCATCGGCCTCAAGATGACAATCTTCGTGCGCGTGACGCTAGATACGAAGGACCATGACGCCATCGAGAACTTTGCGTCAGAGATTCAACACATGCGCGAGGTACAGGAGTGCCACCTGATGGCAGGAAGCTACGATTTTTTGCTGCGGGTAGCCACCTCGGATCTCGATGACTATCAGCAGTTCCAAGCGCATCAACTCACCAAGATTCGGCACGTCAAGATCGTTGAAACGGAGATTCCACTGCGGAAAATCTTGAGGACAACCGAGTTCCAGTTGTAGGAACTTCTTGTCAGCGCGAGGTGGTCGCGACTCCCAGTGAAGAGCGCTGGCACATCAACGAATACTGAGGTTTCACGCGACTATGGTCTATCTGGGCGCGCGCAGCGGCCTGCGGTGGCGCCGGCCCATGCCACAGCACCACCGAGCCAGCCCATCGCACGTGGCATCACCGGCCCCGGACTGCTGGCCCGCTGGTGGCCAAGTATTGCGACCACCAGCCGCTCTACCGCCAGAGCCTCATTTACGCCCGCGAAGGCGTCGTGATCGAACGCTCCACGACGGCTGGCTGGGTCGGCCAGAGCGAGAAGCTGCCGGACCCGCTGGGTGCAGCGCTCGGGCGCTACGTGCTGGCGGGCACGAAGCTACAACCTCACACAGCCCGCGCTGAACACAATGTCGGCGGAAGCTCCCGATCTCGCTCAGATACCGCCCCGCGCTGGACTCGCTGATGCTGCGATCGGCATGCCACGTGCGCAAGATAGCCCGCGCCGTTGGCGGGCACTCGAGGCGCCTTCGATGGGTTGTGGCTGCAACAAACACACCCGTCATCCGCCCAGGCAATAGGCTTCTGATCGGTGATCTGCTTCGGGTACACACCGTGCGGCTTGGTCAATTCATCCAATCTCGCCTTGTGGCGGATGACTGGCCAGCAACGCGGCGCAACGTTCTCGCACGAAACCATGCAATTGGTTGATCGCGGTCGTGAGCTGTGAACGGTGGGCACAGATCAGGTGCAACGGCGCGGGCTCGCAATGCGTTGGTGGAAACAACTCCACCAGCCGTCCCGCCTTCAGATCGTCAATGAGGTCCAGCCGTGATTTGTAGACCAGGCCTTCCCCGGCGATGGCCCAGCGGCGCACCGCATCGGCATCGTCGCTGACACGGTTGCCCGTGACCGCCACGGTACGCTCGCCGCCGGGCAAGGTAAAGCGCCAGCGTTCATGGACCTGTTCGCTCCATACGTAGCGAAGGCAGTTGTGCCGCCGCAGGTCGTCGGGCTTGGCCGGTGCTCCGTGCCGCTCGATGTATGCCGGTGAGGCGCACAACGCACGTCGGTTGTCGCCGGCCAGAGTCAGGGCCAAAAGCGATGAATCGGGCAATGTGCCGTAGCGCACGACGGCATCCAGCGGCTGGCGGATAAGGTCGGCGGCGCGGTCGCTCATTTTCAGGTGCAGCGACAGACCTGGGTGCTGGTGCTGGAAGTCGTCCAGCCACGGCAGCAGCAGGTTGCGTCCGAAGTCGGAGGGCATCGATAGCCTCAGCGCGCCGGTCAATGCCGAGCGGCCGTCAGCCAAGGCCTGCTCACCTTGCTCCCGCGCGCCCAACATGATCCGCGCGTGCGGCAGGTAGCGCTCGCCTGCTTCCGACAGTTGCATGCTGCGGGTGGAGCGCGTGAACAAACGGGTATCCAGAGCCTTCTCGAGCCTTTGCACAGAAGCGCTCGCCAGCCCGGGCGCGATGTTCAGTTGACGTGCTGCTTCCGAGAAGCTGCCGGCGTCTGCAGTGTTCACAAAGATCTGAACATCATCAAGTCGGATGACTTTCATTGAATCAAGGAAAGTGTTTTGGTTCTAACTGAGTTTATCTGCAAATTGAAGAAGATTAGCATGAGGTTCTTTCATCCCGGACAGCCAAACGGCCCTCTGGGATCCACTCATCTTCCGATCTTCACAGGAGTTTTCTCATGAAGGCCATAGGCTTCTATCAAAATCACCCCATCGGCAACCCGCAGGCCCTGCAAGACATCGAAGTGTCGACGCCGGAACTGCGTGACCACGACCTGCTGGTCGAAGTCAAAGCGGTATCAGTCAACCCAGTTGATACCAAGATCCGGCTCGGTGGCGATATTCCAGCGAGTGGCGCCCGCATCCTCGGTTGGGACGCCGCGGGTATCGTCCGCGCCACAGGGCCACTGGCTACGCGCTTCAAGCGAGGTGATCGCGTGTGGTACGCCGGTGACATCACGCGAGCGGGCAGCAACAGCGAATTGCAAGCCGTGGACGAGCGCATCGTCGGACCGATGCCGACCTCGCTGGATTTCGCGGAAGCTGCATCGCTGCCGCTGACGGCCATCACCGCCTGGGAGCTGTTGTTCGACCGTCTGCGAGTCCAGGCGGCCGATCCCACCGACAACAACGTACTGCTGGTCATCGGCGCGGCAGGCGGAGTCGGCTCCATTCTGACGCAATTGGCGCGCACGTTAACGGGCATGACCGTCATCGGCACGGCTTCGCGGACAGAAACCCGTGACTGGGTGCTGGAGCATGGCGCGCATCATGTGATCGATCACCGCCAGCCCTGGGCGCCGCAATTGGCCAAGCTCGGCATCCAGCACGTGACCCATGTAGCCGGTCTGAACCAAAGCGCCGCCTATGTACCACAGATCGCTGCCGTGCTGCGGCCCGAGGGTCAGTTTGCGCTCATCGACGACCCGGTGGATCTGGATATCGGACCATTCAAAGGAAAGTCCATTTCTATTCACTGGGAACTGATGTTCACCCGAGCCATGTTCACCACCGGCACGATCACCCGCCAACATGCCTTGCTGCGCCGAGTGGCCGAACTGGTCGATCGGGGGGATATCAAACACACCCTCACCCAGCGCATAGACGGCATCAACGCCGCCGGTCTGATCCAAGCGCATGCGCTGGTCGAGGCCGGCAACATGATCGGCAAAGTCGTGATCGCCAACCCTTGAACCTTACTGAGAAGAAGCATGCAAGTGACACCACAAATTATCCATACGGCAACGATCAGCCTGGAAGCCGCACAAGCGTTGCTGGCAGAAGCGCGCCGCGCCTGTGCAGCGCGGGGATTCGCTGCGACCATCGCCATCACCGATGCAGGAGGTCACCTGCGTGCTTTTGAGCGCGCAGATACGGCTCCTTTTCTCACCGTCGGTGTTGCCACTGACAAGGCCTGGACGGCTGCCTCGTTTGGCGTGACTACGCATCAATGGAACCAGTACATGGCAGACCCCACCGTGGCCGGGCTGGCCCATCATCCACGCATGACACCGGTGGGTGGTGGCGTGCCCATCGCGCATGAGGGGCACCTCGTGGGTGGCATCGGTATCTCCGGCGGAACCTCGGTCCAAGACCACGAGGCTGCCGAGGAAGCTCTGCGTAACGCCGGTTTTCTGTAATGAAGTGAAAGCCGGGCATGCAAAGGCTGCATCTATCTACGTGGATAAACAAATGAAGAAAACACTCTCCCGCGCTGTGTCCCTCGCCGTCGTTGCGACCTTGGGCCTTTCGTCCGCCGCTGGCGCCCAGTCGACGGTGAATGTCTCCACGGCCCTGGATGAGGCTAGCTACGGCCTGCTCGTCAAGCTTCCGATCCGACCGGAAGGCCGTTCTGACTTCCTTCGGATCATCAAAGATCGCGTCGCTGCAAGTCGCCAGCGCTCGGAAGTCGTGGACTTTCGAGTCCTTGCTACCCCTGACCCCAATGTCTTCGTTGCATTCGAAAGTTTCCGAAACAAGGATGCGTTTAGAGCCTTCGAGAAGCTGCCGGAATCGCAAAGTTTCCTGAATGTACTAAAGCCCCTTTTGAACGGATCACCTGAAGCTTCAATCCTGGAACCTCTAGGGCAAGCATATGCGGCCGAGCTAACGCCAGACACCTCGAGCGTTTTTTTACGCGCCAAGCACGCTATTGCAACTACGCCAGACTGATCGATCGAGGCGTCCTCATCAAAATCGGCAAGGCCACTGGCGAGATTGTTCTCGAAGGTTTCTGACACCGATTTCAATTATTCAATCGGCCTGTTACTGCAGGCCTAGGAGCCTACTCATGGCCATGAAGTCTCGTTTCTTCGCATCTGCACTCGCCTTCTCGGTTGCAGCAGCAAGCCAGACCAGCCTCGCCAGCGAATTCACATCATTGCATGCAAATGCTCCGACAGATAAAACCATTGGCCAGATCGACCAGGTGTTCACCTTCCATGACGCGATGCCCACCGGAGTCACCGTCACCGACAACGGGCGCATCTTCGTCAACTACCCGAAATGGGGAGACGAAGTGACGTTCACGGTCGGCGAAATCCGTGAGGGTCGGGTCTTTCCATATCCCGATGCCGCGTTCAACCGCGAGGATGCCAACGATCCCGCCAAAGGTTTGATCAGCGTGCAGAGCGTGGTTGCCGATGGCAAGGGTCGCGTTTGGCTTCTGGATACCGCAGCACCCGGCTTTGCGACTCCGAAGACAGGCGGCGCGAAATTGGTGGCGGTGGATCTGGCACGCAACAAGGTCATCAAAACCCTGGTGTTTCCGGCCAACGTGATGCTGCCTAGCACCTATGTGAACGACATGCGCTTTGATTTCCGCGTCGGCAAGGAAGGCACGATATACGTCACCGATTCATCCATCTCCGGTCCTGGCGCCATCATCGTGATGGACATCGCCAGCGGCAAAGCCGTACGGCGTCTGAGCGGTGCTAGATCGACCTCTCCGGATCCGGATTTCATCCCTGTGGTGGGGGGGCAGCAAGCGCTCATCACCAGGGGCCCGGACGGTAGACCGAAGACACTGACCGTTGCATCCGATGGCATTGCGCTGTCCGCCGATGGCAAGACGCTGTATTTCTGCCCTTTGTCCAGTCGCCATCTTTACTCCGTGCCTACCGCGCTGCTGCGGGACCCGAACGTCAGCGAGGCCCAACTGGCGGCAGCGGTGAAAGATCTGGGTGAAAAAGGTGCCTCCGACGGCCTTGAAGCTGACGCCAACGGTGCCGTGTACGCCGGTGATTACGAACATAACAGCATCCGCAAACGATTGGCTGATGGAAGCTGGCATACCATCGTTCACGATCCCCGGATTTTGTGGCCAGACACTTTGTCGATCGGGCCTGACGGTTACCTGTACTTCATCGTCAATCAACTTCAACGTCAGGCAGGATTCCATGATGGCAAGGATCTGCGCGACAAACCCTACAGCCTGCTGCGCGTAAAGATCGACGCGGCCCCGGCTCCAACTCACTGAAGAAGGTATCAGGGCATGCGTCCGGTAAATCCTGTAGTTGTTGCCACAGCTCTTCGCTAACAGCTTGTCTTGCCATGAGGGCACGAAGCATAAATGCTTCGTGAAGACATCAAAGGGAGGTGATGTTAGCGGCTAGTAGTCAGGCGGTCGTTCCCGCGCTGAATGACCTGTTGGGCAGTCCCCGGTAGATCGAATCGGAGAAAGCGGAGTCGCTCTGGCGAGTCGCCTCGGAAAACCTTTCTGCTCTGCCGTTTCTACAAGAATCTGGATGTCATCGAGCCGGATCATTTTCAAAGAAGGCCGGACAAGTGTTTATGGCATTTGACGATTTTTTAAGAGAAGGAAGATCGGCACAATGTGCGCCTCAAATCGCACATTGTGCACAGGTCCACTCACTACCAAAAGGAACTCATCATGGCTTCTGCCTACATAGTATTCATCCGTGAGTCCAGCGTCGACGGGGACGCTCTCGCACGCTATTCGTCTTTGGTGCCACCGACTTTCGCTGGACGAAGCGTCAAGTTCCATGCCGCCTACGGGCGGCAGGAAGTCCTGGAGGGACCGGAAGCGGATGGCGTGGTTGTGCTTGAGTTCGAGAGCTGGGACGAAGCGAAGAGTTGGTACGGCAGCCCTGAGTACCAGGCCGCAATCCCCGTGCGCCAGGGTGGCGCCTCGTTTCGAGCCATCCTTGTTGAAGGCAAGGCGTGAAAGGCTCTGACGCTGCATGCGCTAGCACCAACGCGAACCCCCTCACGGCCGGCACACTCTGCAATGCCATGTTCCTGTGCAATGTCACCGCCTGAAGCTCCGAGTTCCAGACTGGGATCGACCAACTCCTGCTTCTGCTCTTCGCTGTGCCTGCGCCAGGTGTCCTGACCCTAAGGGGCTCGCTTGTTCATGTGTGCACGTAACTTGGCGGCAAACAAGCCTAGAGGCAGCCCCTGCGCCGTACGGCGAGATTCGGGTGCATCAAGACGCCGCAGGCAGTGTGCGGTTGCGGACAACCCGCTTCGTCGCGTCGGCTGTGAGTTACTCCCTTGAAGCCGATCAATTCCGCCTTGTCCCTCTTGTACGAGAACTCCGTGGTGTCCTGAAGGACGAGCAATGGGCCGGAGTTCGCCCGGGCCCGATCACGCGTGGCCTGGAACTGCCCAGCGAGAATGGCATGCTCGTCAACATTGACGTTGGACAGGAACCGGTACACAGCCTTGGTGTTAGCCCAGTCCTGGCATGCGAACGGGATCGTGCGTCCAACGCTGCCTCCAAGTTGATGTAGCAAGCTGCTCAATCTCTTGCCCAATCGTGAGTCGCGGAACTCGCAGCCGGCGACCTCACCGGCTATCCATGACCCATTCACCAATGGCTTGCTGGCACTATCAACCCGCACAAATTTCGTCATCTATCTCCGTCGGTAGATTCTTCTCGCGAGGAATAACGGAAATCTCTATCACTCCGTGGACCGCCGACGCACCAGACTTGTAGGTAATTTAAAGCTTGGGGCCACGCTTACCTGGCACAACCAGAAATCGAACTACTGGGCTGACCGTGAGAAGCGCTTGGAAAAGAGGACGGATGGTCAATTGAAGTCGATCGCGGTACCGGCCCGGGCAGCCGCACGCACGCCTAGCGTTATTTCGAGGGTGCGAGTCGCATCAACAGCGTCAACCAGAGGTTGCTCTTCACGGCGAATGACAGCACCAAAATGCCGCATCTGCTCGACGTATGGGTTGCTGACATCAAATGGTTGCTTGGCGCCAGTCAGCGGTGTTTCCCAGCCCGGTTCCGCGGCGTTCTCCACGCCTACGGCATAGCGCCATAAGCGCAAGCCTGGCAAAGTGAGTGAGCCCTCGGTGCCGCTGATGAAATGGCTGTCGGCGAGTCTGGCAGGGACCTTCGCGAAAGCCGGGTTTTCGCCTGAAGTCAGGTCCCAGGCCCAGGGCGCGGCTGCGGTGTCGGACAGCGTGATCGTCGCGACAGCGCCGTTCTTCAGGCGCAACAGCACGGCAGCCGTGTCTTCGACTTCGAAGCCACGTACGGCGTTCGACGTGAGCGCCTGCAGGCTCTCGACCTCGCCGCAGACGAAGCGCAGCAGGTCAATCTCGTGGATCAGGTTGATGAGCACCGGGCCGGCACCCAAGGTTCGGCGCCACGCCTGCGTGTAGTAGCTGTCGGGCTTGAGGAAGGTCGCCAGCACCGAGGCCGACACCAGCTTGCCGAGCCGGCCCTGCTGCACGATGACCCGCGCCACGCGCACGATCGAGTTGTGCCGCCGGTGATGGCCGACAAGCACCGGCACGTCGGCCGCTTGGGCGATGTGCGCCAGCTGCAGGCCCTCTTCCACCGTATCAGTGATGGGCTTTTCGATGAGCACCGCCTTGCGCTCAGCAATGAAGTCCAGCGCGATCGGAACATGCAGTGCATTGGGCGTGGCGATGACGGCACCGTCGAGCTGCGCGCCGTCCATCAACTCACGGTAGTCACTGAACCACGGCACGCCGAATTCAGCTGCAAGCGCCTGAGCGGCGGGGCTGGGGTCGGCAATGCCAACGATGGCGACGCCGTTAGCGCCAGCCGCGCCAACAAGGTGTGCACGGCCGATGGCGCCGGCGCCGATGAGGCCAACTCTGCTCACAGGTAGTGTCGACATGGTGGCCTCAGCGCGCGGATGCGGTGCGTCTATTACTAGGGGCGGAGATGGTCACAGGTAAGGCTTTTCCCGTGCCGCCGGAGTGCCGGCCCTTGACCCAAGCAGCAAGCACGGCAATGCCAATGGGCACAGTGAGTGCCAGGAAGAGCTGGCCGAACTCCCAATTCAAACTGAGCAGCACCGCGCCTATGGTTGCGCCAAAAATGGCTCCGAAGCGACCTATACCGGTCATCCAGCTGGTACCGGTGGCACGCATTTCCGTCGGATAGTAGGCAGCGGCCATCGCCGTCCAGCCCGTGTTGGAGGCGTTGATGCAGAAGCCGAGCATGAAGCACAAGCCCATCAGGCCGTAGAGGCCAGGGCTGAGATTGCCCAGGCAGATTGTGAAGACGGCCGCGCCTAGCAGCGTGCCAATCATCACCTTGCTCGGGTTCCAGCGATCCATCTCCCAGCCGATAAAGATGTTGCCCAAGGTGCCGCCGACCTGCATCATCGCGCCGACCAGCGCCGCATCCGCCAGCGTGAAGCCGTCGTCCTTGACCATGATGGGCAGCCAGCTGTTGAGGAAGTAGACCGTCAGCAGGTTCATGAAAAGGCCGACCCACAGCGCCATCGTCACCACCGCATGCGGGCGCGAGACGATGAGGCCGATAACGTTCTTCTTCACCGCACCAGCATGGATGCGCTCGGCCGTCACGTACTCGGTCGATGCGTTCGCCGCGTTTGGCGCGATGTCGTTGACAATGCGCCGCAGCGCGTCGCGGCCGCCGTGCTTTACGGCCAGGAACTTGGCCGACTCGGGCAACACAGCCATCAGCACGAAGGCGAAAGCGATGGGTACCACACCGCCGACAACGAGAATGGACTGCCAGCCGTGTGTGGCGATGAGCCAGCTCGCGAGAAAACCTCCGCCCGCCGCACCCAGCGTGAAGCCGCAATAGACGACGGTGACCATCAGCGCGCGATATTTCTTCGGCGCATATTCGGAGGCCAGTGTGGCCGCATTCGGCTGCGAGGCGCCCAAGCCCAGCCCTGTCAAAAAGCGCAGCGCCGACAGCATGACCACGCTGGTCGACCAGGCCGACAGCAGACTCATCAACCCGAAGAAGAACACCGAGGCGATGATGACCTTGCGACGTCCGAAGCGGTCGGACAGGGGGCCACCGCTCAATGCGCCAATGGCCAAGCCGAAGAGGCCCATGCTGAGCACCGGGCCGAGCGCTTCGCGCGGCATCTGCCAGTCGACGATCAGCGCAGGGGCGATGAAGCCCATGGCGACGACGTCGAAACCGTCCATTACCAGGACAGTCAAGCAGAGCAGGAGGATCTTCCATTGGAAGCCCGCGAAGGGCCGCGTGTCCAGGAAGTCCTGGATGTCGAGTTGCTTGGAGGGGATCATGTTGGTTGGTCGGTTCAGGGAAGGATGGCTATCTGGATAGGGTGAAACCATGGCGCGGCAAGCGCGTGTTGAGCAACAACGGCCACACGCCGGGGGCGGTAATGGCGGCCGTAGGGCAGGTTTATTCAGCCCCGCCAAGTAGGCGCCGCATGTAGTCGATGCTTTCGGCGATGGCCGCATCGCCGTCGGCGTAGCCGGGGTGCAGGTAGTCGATCTCCAGTGCTAGCAGGCCGGTGTAGCCGTGCTTGCGAAGGTCGCCGAAGGCTCGCGGTAGGTCGATCAGTCCGCGGCCCAGCGGCACGCTCGGCCAGAAGGCGAACTCGCGCGGGTTGCCGCCCTGCGCGGTGATGTCCTTGATATGCGTGGTACGGGTTAGGGGCGCAAGCTTTTCAATGGCCACGGCCGGGTCTTCCAGCATGCGCAGGTTGTTGGCGGTGTCGAGGCAGACACCCAGCCAGGGCGAATTCACCGTCTCGACGAGCTCCAACAGTTCGTCGGCCAGGAAATCGATGTGGTTCTCGATGGCCAGCGTCACGCCGTGGTCCTTCGCATGGGCTGTGGCATCGCGCAGCAGCGGCAGCAGGCCGGCCTTGTGCATGGCCCAGTCGGCTGGCCGGGTGCGGCGACCGCCGCAGCAGATGCGCATCACCGCCGCTCCCACCTCTGCCGCGATCGCAGTGTGGCGCTGGAGGTCAGCCACCTGTTCCGGAGCCTGCCCCGAGCGCAACCCTCCCGGGTGGCCCCAAGCCCAGACGCAGTCGAGTTGCAGCGTCTTCAGTTTCGCAGCGAGCGCGCGCACCTCGTCGGGTGACGGATCGGGGATAAAGCAGGACTCGATGGACACGCCGGCCACATCCAGCGCCTTGGCCTTGTCCAGAAAGTCGTGCACGCCGATGCGGGTGCCCGGATCCTGTTCGATGACGGGGTAGATTTCTCCGAAATAGCGGTGGTAGCTGTAGGAATCGATGGCAAGTTTCATATAGGTGAGCTCAAGGTAGCGGCAGAGCGCGTGAAAGGGACGGCGTCTGTCGCCGCATCAACCGAACAACGTGCTTCCTTCGATCGACCGCTGCAAAGGCTTGAGGCATCCGATCGCTTCAACAATTCGGGAAGGGGTTGTTGTGGAGTTCACCGACGACGCCGCCATAGGTCGCGCGCGAGCCGGCCGGCGAAAACCAATGCACGGTCATACGGTTTGTCGAGGCGGAACGCGTCGTTGAAGGCCTTAGCGCATCAAACCCAAGGCCTTGATTGACCGCTCGATATCTTCGCGAGGTGTGGGCGAGACGATCTCCAGCACGCGCGTGCCGGCGAAGTCAATCCCATCCAGCGTGCGCATGATCGCGGGAAAATCGACGGTCCCTAAGCCGATACGGTCATGGCGCCACCGTGACCTCGTGCCGTCAGACAGATGAAGTTGGCCCAGCCGCGGGGCAAGCCGACGCAGAGCATCAACTTGGTCTTCGGCGACAAACTCAGCATTGGACACGTCATAAGCCACCTTCAGGCGTTCGTGTGGCAACCGCGCCATGAATGCCTCGATGGTGGCGACCGTGGGTATCGGTGTCTGCGGATGCGACTCGATGTAAAGCGTTTGATCCAGTCGCTCGGCCACCCGCAGTAACTGCGTCACGCTGTCTTCGAGCCACCCCTCGCTGCTGATCCGGGGCGGCGGAAACAAGGCAGAGACGCGGCCGGGGACGGCCACGACGGCACGGCCGCCCAGATCGGCGCTTAGTTGCAGGACGTCGGTGTATAGCGAAACCGCATAGGCCCGCGCCTCTGGCACGCAACTGGCAAGGTTCTGATCAAGCGCAGGCAAGTTGAGCGAATCGATGGCCAGGCCTTCACTGCGCAGCGTGGCTGAGAGTTCGGTGCGCTGCGCGGGCGACAGCTCGTCATGCCAGCAGTGGCCTGGCACCATGATGATGTCGAAGACGTTCAGACCCAGCGCCTGCATCTGGCGCATGGCGTCGAGCGCCGTGCCGCTCCACATGTAGGAGAACGTGCTGCCGCCGTAGGCAGCAAGCGAGGTGCGGACGGACGACGCAGGAGCGTTGACGTTAGACATACTCACCGCTCCAGCGCGCCGCCTGCCAGCCAACGTGCGCCGCGTGCATAAAGTTCTTGCACCACGTCGCCCTTGAGCATGGGCATGTCGAGCTTAACCTGGTAGCCAATGCGGGTCTGGATGTAGGCCAAGTGGCGATAGCCCTCGGGCATGGAGGCAAGGTAATCCTTGTCGAGCTTGAACTCCGCCGTCGGGTCGACCGTGTCGATGCGGTCTTTCTCGTAGATCGGCTGGCGGTGCAAAATCTTCCACTGGCTCTCATGCTTTTCGACAAAGTCATAGAAGCGGCCAGTGCAGACGACGTCACAGAGCACCGGGCCGTCGGAACCTTCAACCATGCCACGTTGCGAGATGGTCATCTTGGTTTGGCTGATGGCGCGGTCGCCCTCCACCTCGATGGCCGAGCCGCCGAGGAAGTGCAGAATGCTGACGCCCTTGGCCCAGCCTTCTTTCGTGACGCGGATGAACTCGCTGGCCGGGCCCTGGAACCAAGTTGCCATCATCACGCCATCCGGGTGCCAGACGGTCGCAAAGCGCTCCCAGTCGCCAGCGTCGCGCCACACTGCCCAGCGCTCGATGAGCTGCCGTATGAGTAGTTCCTGCTGCAAAATTTCAGGGCTGGACGAAGTGATGGTCATGAGAGGTCTTTCCTTGTGGTATGGATGGAAGAACAAGCGATCTCTGGTAAAGACCGCAAGAAGGTGCGCGTGGTTTGGCCCACGATGCGTGCCTGCTCATCGAATGGCAGCCCGGCCAGCTTGAGCGTGGGAGCCTCAACGCTCAGCGGGATACCGGCTGGCAGCGCCGCCAGCCAGCCGGCCAATGGCAGTTCGCCTTCGCCCGGCAGCAAGCGCGCAACGCGGGCTTCACGGCGGCGATCGTCGAGGGACACCGGCCCAATCGCTGGGCCGTCGCACAGCTGGGCATAGCGCAAGAGCGACCGATCGACAGTTACAAGCTGCTCGTTGGTAGCACCGGACCGGAAGAACTGCAGTGCATCGATCAGTAGCCGCGCATTCGGCTGAGCGCTCTCCGCAACCATGGCCTGAGCCTGCCGCAGCGTACCGACGGCGCAATAGGTGATGAACTCGAGGCCGATATCTAGGTCGTAGCGTGTACCGAGCTCACAAAGGCGCTCGAAGTTCTCCTGCAGCCGAGCCTGGTTTGCATCGAAGCCGACGGAAAGCACGCTACTTGCACCGAGCTCGCGGGCGACAGCGAGAGCGGCCTCCAGTTCGCCAAAGTCAGAGTTCTCCTGCAACCAGATTGCCTCGATGTCGAGCAAGCGCACTCCGGTATCACTTAAGCGTTGCTGGATGTCACGGATGAGCGCGCCGTTGCCCACCACGTCAACCAGCGAGTCGCTCTTCATCGGGCGCACGATGCGCAAACCAACGTAGTCGAAGCCACCAGCAGCGGCTGCATCGATGAGCTCGAGTGGATGCGCACTCAGCATCGTCAGATGATGCAGAGACAGCAGCGGCAAGGAGTGGGCATCAGTCATGCGATGGCCTTCGATGCGTTGTCGTGGTTCGTCATGAAGTCAAAGTTCAGTGTGTAAGTGCGGGCAGCTCATGAAGGCTTAGGCGCTGACCGTAGTGCCAGGAATCCCCGGGCGAATTTGGAAGTGGGTTGCGACGTCGCTCTGCAGCGATCCACGTTCAATAGAACGCCCAGCCCGGAGCACACTTCTGCAATATGACGACGATGGCGCGCAGCCTGACTGTTTGGGCAGACCGGAAGGCGGGGAAGGCATCAGCATTGATCCGACAAAAGGGTCAACCATCAGAGCCCTCGGCCAGAAAGTCGAGCAACGCGGAACATAGTTCTGCAGGTTTTTCTTCCGCAATCCAGTGGTTGCAGTCCAAGATGCTGCCTCCGCGCACATTGGAGGCAAGCTCCTCGGTCATGCGAACCATATCCGGGCCCCAGCGCTGATCACCGCCAAGCGCCAGCACAGGAATCGTCAGCAACCGCCTCTTCCAATCCAGTGCATCTACGCGATCTTTCTCGAAAGTGCGATACCACTCCATCGCGCCGCGCGTACGGCCCGGTTGCGCCCAAGCACGTGAGAAGACATTTACCGACGCGTCATCAAACGCGCCGTGATCGAACACCCGATCGAAAAGGAATGTCGAGATGTAGTCGTACTCCCGTCCATAGATCAAGCGCTCTGGAAGATCGGTTTTTTTGTGAAACGACCAGTGCCAGAGTTTGGGGTCTGCGAACAGCTGCTCCCAACGACTCCAGCCTGGAAGAGGCGTATCAAGAACCGCGAGGTGCGACACATGGTCCCGGTAAAGCGAAGCCTGGGCATACGCCACCATGGCACCGATGTCGTGACCACACACTGCGTAGCGGCTATGCCCCAAGGCGAGCATGAGTGCATGCCCATCTCCCGCCAGGCTTGCCTTGTCATAGCCGCCCTGGGGGCAATCGGAGTGGCCCGCGCCCCGAAGGTCGAAGGCGACCACCGTGTGATGCTCTGCAAGCAGTGGCATTACCTTGCGCCATGCGTACCAGGTTTGGGGGAATCCGTGGATGAGTAGAAGGGGCAGTCCCTCCCCGCCGACAACCGCGTGCAGCTTGATGCCACCGGCACCGACCAAGCGGTGGCGAAACCCCTGTGGCGTGAAAAGTTCGACGTCGTTCACCGCTAGGCTCCTCCCATGCACGGCGTCATCGCGCCACGGTTGAGAAACGGGATGAGCGCGTCCAGTGTTTCATCAGGCGCTTGTTCTGGAATCAGGTGGCCGCAGCTCACTTCGATGCCTCTTACGTCTGCCGCCCACCGCTGCCACACCTGCGCGGCACTCAGACCGGAAGGCGCCTCCATCCCGCTGGCAACCAGACGCTCGGCGGCCCATAGGACGAGCACGGCGCAGGCGATCTTGCGGCCTGCTGCGACGTCAGACGCGTCATGCGCGGCGTCCGCCCCGTGACTTGCTCGATAGTCCTCGATGATGGCCCGCCGAACCGTCGTCTTGCGGAACGCCTCCCGATAGGAGGCCACGGCCAGCGGGTGCAGAGAGTCGATACCCCCCGCCATACGATCGAGGGTTGTGTCCAAGAAAAAGTCCGGGTCGCTGGACAACAGGCGTTCGGTCAGATCGCCGGGCTGGGCCAGGAGAAACCAGTGAAACACGCTCATGGCGTACGAACGGTCCAGTGCCGGCCAGACGTCGTGGATGGGCACCACCGCCAACGAGGCGAAGGCGAATACGGACTCCGGGTGGTCGAGCGCGAGCCGGTAACCCGAACGTGCTCCTCGGTCATGGCCGACGACGCCAAAACGCTGGTGGCCGAGCTGATGCATCAGGGCAAGCAATTCCTCGGCAACGGCCCGCTTGTGCCACGGGCCTGCGTCCAAGAGTTCACTCTCCCCATAGCCAGGCAGATCAGGAATGACCAGGGTGTGGTGTGCGGCAAGACGCGGGGCTACCACATGCCAGGCGGCGTGAGTCTGCGGATAGCCGTGCAACAAGAGCACCGGCGGCCCGTTGCCCCCAGTCACGCCGCGAAAGCGCGCGCGCGGCGTACGCTCGTCGAGTCGTTCAAAGTTGGCGAAAAGCTCGCCCCGCGATGTGGTGCTAGGTTCAGGGTTCATGGCGTTTTCGAAGATGACTGGTGCGATCTAGGAATGGCGCAGATGCTACTTCAATAACGACCGATTGGTCTTGAAAGCGCTCTCACGATCAACGATCTTTTGTGAAAAAATCTTTTCCCTTCAAAGATCGGTACTAACCCTTGCTTTACTTTTGAACCAACCGGTTTATATTCCTCACATGAACACCAACAATGCGTCGTTGTCGATGACCAGGGGGCGGCCTCGCGAGTTCGATCCCAAGGACGTCATCAAGCGCGCCATGAACGTCTTTTGGACCAATGGATATAGCGGGACTTCGCTGCCTGACCTGCTCAAGGCCACGCGACTTTCTCGAGGCAGCCTCTATGCCGCCTTCGGCGACAAACGCGGCTTGTTCCTGAGTGCCCTGGAGCAGTACATCGACGAGTCGAATGTCCGTATCAACAGCAGCCTCCACGCTCCGCTGCCCGCCCTTGAGAGGGTGCGCGACTGTCTGAACGGCTATGTGGATCGCTCGTGCGGCCCTGGAGGCAAACGCGGCTGTCTGTTAATTGCCACGGCCATGGAGCTGGCTGCAAAGGACGCAGAAGTAGGCCAACGCATCCGGAAGTTCTTTGCCAGCTATGAAGAACGCTTGGTCGCGACACTGGTGCTGGCACAGGAGCAGGGCGAACTCGCCGAAGGCGTAGAGCCGGCCCATGCGGCTCGGATTCTTCTGTGCATGATGGAAGGCTTACGCGTCCTTGGCAAAACAGGTCTTGACGAGGCGTCGTGGCGGATCACGATCGACGCGTTGGTAGACCGCTTCAAGAAGTAAGGTCGCGACCGAACACCAACGACGGGGCGCAAGCTCCTTTCATTTTGCCGATTTATGGACCGTTTAGACCAGATCTCGGGAATCAGTTTTCCACCCCCAAGCCGCCCACCCCATGACACCCCCCTCCTGTTTGAATGTCCCGCGCCGTGAGCGGATCAGGCTGCGTAACCACACGATCGCCGCAACGATCGCAGGCCAAGGTGAGCCAGTGGTGCTCCTGCACGGCTGGCCTCAGACATCCCATGCCTGGCGTCATGTGGTCCCGCTGCTGGCGGAACGCTACACCGTCATCGCACCCGACCTGCCAGGGTTCGGTGAGAGTTCCCACCCTTCCACGGGCTTCGACAAGAAAACCATAGCCGGCGTGGTTCGTGAGTTGCTGACGACGCTAGGGCACTCATCGATTCGCCTCGTGGGACACGACGTGGGCGGGCAGGTTGCCTATGCCTACGCGGCGTCCTGGCCGCAAGAGGTGAGCCACCTCACCATGATCGAGTGCGGGATCCCCGGAATCATGGAACCGTCGGTCGCTAATCCCCTGCTGGGCGGGTCTTGGCACTACGCCTTCAACATGATGTCCGACCTAAACGAAGCTCTGGTCGCAGGCCGCGAGCGTGTGTTTCTTCGTTATGTGCTGTGGCGAGACCAAGTGGGCCTCTTCAACGCCCAGGCGATCACAGACGGCGACCTCGATGTCTACGAAGCGGGACTTCGGCAACCGGGCGGCTTGCGCTCGAGCTTCGCCTACTACCGCTCGCTCCCGCAGGACGCGCAAGACAACCGCGACTGGGTCCAGCGGCCCCTGTCCACGCCTGTCCAACTCATCGGCGCGGAGCACTCCTATGGGGAGAGTTGGCTGTCGTCGATGGGCTCGGTGGCTGAGCGGATCGAGACGGCGTTGATCGCCGCATCTGGCCACTACCCACCCGAGGAGCAACCAGCACTCCTCGTCAGCCACTTGTCCCGATTTTTCGAGTCCTGAGTCGTCACGACAACGCCAACAGACGAGCCACCAGCCATCACCAAGGAGACAAGACATGAGCCATCGCACCCCAGGAAGAAGAACCTTCCTCGTTCAAGGCGCTTCGCTTATCAGCGGCCTGGCAGCATCCGGCGCCGCGCTGCCGATTGCCGCACGCGCCCAGGGCACCAAGCTCAAAGTCGGTGTGATGTTGCCCTTTACCGGCACCTTCGCGCAGATCGGAACCAACGTTGCCAATGGCTTGCGCATGGCTCTGCATGAGCAGAGCAACAAGCTCGGTGGCCGCGACGTAGAGCTCATCACACTGGACGACCAAGCCGATCCGTCCAAGGGGATTGAAAACGCCAACAAGCTGGTGCAACGCGAGAAGGTGGATGCACTTATTGGAACCGTGCACTCGGGCGTACAGATGGCGGTACAAAAGGTCGCACGCGACAGCGGCGTGCTCAACATCATCCCCAACGCAGGCCTCAATGCTGCGACGCGATCGCTGTGTCTTCCCAATGTGTTTCGCACAAGCTTTTCCAACTGGCAACCGGGCGCAGCGCTGGGTTCGGCGCTCGTCTCGCGGGGATTCAAGCGTGCAGTCTGGATCACGTGGAAATACGCCGCCGGAGACGAGACCTTCGAAGGCTTTCAGGAAAGTTTCGAGAAGGCCGGCGGCACCTTGATCAAGTCCATTGGTGTGCCTTTTCCCTCGGTGGAGTTTCAGGCTCAGATCTCGGAGATCGCCGCCCTGAAACCCGACGTAGTCGTGGCCTACTTCTCGGGTGGTGGTGCGGCAAAGTTCATCCGCGACTATGCCGCAGCTGGTCTGCGCGGAAAGATTCCACTATGGGGACCAGGCTTCCTGACCGAAGGCGTCCTTGAAGCAGTGGGCAGCGATGCCGAAGGAATCATGACGACGCTGCACTACAGCGACGGCCTGGACAGTCCACGCAACCGACAGTTCCGGTTGGACTACGCCAAACTCTACAAGAGCCAACCGGATGTTTATTCGGTACACGGCTACGACGCGGGGCTGCTGCTGCTGCAAGGAGCCAAGGCGGTGAATGGAGATTTCTCGAACAAGCCGGCGCTCTACAGGGCTCTCGAGAGTGCGGTCATTGACAGCCCGCGCGGGCGATTCTCGATGAGCAAGGCCCATAACCCGGTTCAGGACTTCTACCTCAACCAAGTCGTCGGTAAGGAAAACCGGCCCGTCGGAGTCGCCGCCAAAGCACTGGCCGACCCAGCCACGGGTTGCAAGCTGAGCGCAGGCTGATACACGCTACTGCCCCATCTCCGCAGGCCCCGTGTAGGTCTGCGACCCTGTCGCAGCGCGCGCGACCGACCAGCGGTCCCCCAGTGATCGCCCTCCCAAAGAAAGAGCCCGATGGATTTCACCGGATTTCTCATCCAACTGCTCAACAGCCTGCAGTATGGACTGCTGCTGTTCATGCTGGCTGCCGGCCTCACGCTCATTTTCGGAATCATGAACGTGGTCAACCTGGCGCACGGCAGCTTCTACATGCTGGGTGCATATCTCGCCTGGGCGCTAACGGTGTCGATAGGCAGCTTCACCATAGCACTTCTGCTCGGGTCGGCTCTTGCCGTCGGTTTCGGCATCCTGCTCGAGAAGGCTCTCTTCAGGTATTTCTACGACCGCGATCACCTGGACCAGGTGCTGCTGACCTTCGGGCTGATCTACATCTTCGAGGAAATGCGCGCCATTCTCTGGGGTGTGGACGTGCACGGAGTTGCGATTCCCAGCGCCCTAAACCATGCGATCCCACTCACCGACAACCAGTCGTATCCGCTCTACAGGTTGTTCGTCGCTGGAGTTTGCCTGGCCTTCGTGGCGGGCCTGTACCTCGTGATCAACAAGACCACGCTCGGAATGAAGATCCGGGCCGGCGCTTTCAACCGTGACATGGCCGACGCACTAGGAATTCGGATTGGACGGATCTTCTCCATCGTGTTTGCCATTGGCGTTGGACTGGCAGCAGTGGCAGGCATGATCGCCGCTCCGTTGTCCAGCGTTTATCCAAACATGGGAGCCGACGTCCTAATCAAGTGTTTCGTGGTGGTGGTGCTGGGAGGGATTGGTTCTATACGCGGAGCGCTTGTCGCCGCACTTCTCGTGGCCACGGTCGACACCTTCGGCAAAGTCTTCCTACCAGCGGTCGCGGGCATGTTGATCTACCTGCTGATGGCCGCCGTCCTCGTCTGGAAGCCTGAAGGCTTGTTCAAGAGCTGAGTGCCTGCAGAACGGAGAAGGTAAAGAACACACAACGCTCGATTGACTATGCGGGACACGCTTTCCGCACCCATCACTCATTGCACAAAACATCATGGTCTCCACACCAAACACCCCACGAGGCAACTTGGAAGTCCTCTCGCCCGGACTTCGGCTGGCGTTATTGATCGGCCTCGCCAGCCTCATCGCAGTGCCATTTGCCGGCAGCGACTTCTACACGCAGATGGTCACCCGAATGCTGGTGCTGTCCATCTTCGCGATGAGCTTCGATCTCCTGCAAGGAGTGAGCGGAATGGTGTCGCAGGGGCACGCTGCCTACTTCGGCCTGGGCGGTTACACCCTTGCATTCCTGACACCAGCCTCAGGTCCCATTAGCCTTTGGTGGAGCCTACCGTTGGTCATGTCGGCCATGGCGCTGCTGGCGCTGGCCATCGGTTTCGTTGCCCTCCGCACGCGAGGGATCTACTTCATCATGGTGACGCTGGCGATCTCCGAGATGATCTTTCACCTCTTCTTCGATAACCAACCGTTGGGTGGCTCGGATGGTCTCTATATCAACTTTCGGCCGACGCTTCACTTCTTCGGCGTCCAGCTTCTGGACCTAGAGGAAAGGAAAAGCTTTTACTTTCTCGTGCTCGGCGTCATGGTGCTGGTGTTCCTTTTCTTCCGTCGTCTGCTCTGGAGCCCCTTCGGTCGTGCACTGGCCGGCATCCGGGTCAACGAACATCGCATGACGGCGTTGGGCTTCGACGCGTTTTCCTACAAGCTGCTGGCGTTCGCGCTCGGCGGCGCAGTCGCCGGGCTGGCGGGATACCTGTACGGAAGCCTCAACGGGCTGGTCAGCCCGGAACTGATCGGCTTTCACACCAGCGCATTGGTACTCATGATGGTCGTTCTTGGTGGCGCCGGCAACTTCGCCGGCGCGATCCTCGGCGCGTTTGTCTACGAACTGGTCCTCTTTGGCTTCAAGGATCTTCCCAGCCTCGGCCCCGTCGACCTTGGAGAACGGTGGCAGCTGTGGCTGGGACTTTTCATAGTCCTACTGGTGACCTTTGCCCCTCGCGGCATTCTGGGCATGGTCCACTGGCTCTCGCAGCGCCGGAGGATAGCCAAATGAGCGAGGTGATGATGTCGGCTCGGCAGCTGAGCAAGCGCTTTGGCGGCCTGCTCGCAGTCAACGACGTGAGCCTGGATCTTTGGCGAAACCGCATCCACGCCGTAATCGGTCCTAACGGAGCGGGTAAATCGACCCTGACTGCACTGCTGTCCGGCGACTTGGAGCCGACCTCGGGGGAGGTTGTCCTTGAGTCGCGCAACGTCACGGGATGGAGCGCGAGCCGGCTGGCCCGCCACGGCTTAGGCCGCAGCTTTCAGAAGACCAACATCTTTCCCGTCTTCACGGTTTGGGAAAACGCGCGGCTCGCCGCCCAGTCACGCGACCCGCATACTTGGCACTGGTTCACCGGCGCCACTTCGTTGAAAGCGGTCAATGAACGTGCGACGCATGCCCTGGAACTGGCAGGCCTACTTCACCGCCGGGATGTCCAGGCGGATGCCATCAGCCATGGTGAGCAGCGGCAGTTGGAGATCGCCATGGCGTTGGCCACAGACCCCAAAGTCCTACTTCTGGACGAGCCGCTTGCCGGCATGGGTGTGACCGAGGCGGAAAAGATGGTGTCCCTGCTCACGCGGCTGAAAAAGGACCACGCGTTGCTGCTTATCGAGCATGACATGGACGCCGTGTTCGCGCTGGCCGACCAGTTGACGGTGATGGTCAACGGCAAAGTCATCGCCAGCGGAAGCGCCGCGGAAATCCGGAGCCATGCGGATGTCCGCGCCGCTTACCTGGGAGAAGAGCAATGAGCGTGCAACCGTTGATCGACGTTGTCGATCTGCAAACCTACTACGGCGCCAGCCACATCCTGCGCGGCATCGACTTCGAAGTCCGGCCTGGGGAATCAGTCGGGTTAATGGGCCGCAACGGCATGGGAAAAAGTACCCTTCTCAAAAGCGTGATGGGTCTGGTCAAGCCGCGTGGTGGCAGGGTTTCAATCGCAGGCCGAACCATGACCGCTCGGGCGCCCCACGAGATCGCCAACCTAGGCGTGGCCTATGTGCCAGAAGGCCGCGGCATCTTCGGCAACCTCAGTGTCTCGGAAAACCTGCGCGTAGCCGCCCGGGCCGGGACTCGCGGGCAGCAGGACTGGACGTACGACCGCGTGCTGGAGACCTTTCCCCGTCTTAAAGAACGACTGAAGAATGGTGGGCAGCAACTGTCCGGAGGCGAACAGCAGATGCTGACCATCGGCCGTGCCCTCATGACCAACCCCGACGTCCTGATCCTCGATGAGGCCACTGAAGGCCTCGCTCCACTTATCGCACGCGAGATCTGGCGCGTGTGCAACCTCATCCGCGAAGGCGGTATCAGCAGCGTGATCGTCGATAAAAGCTGGCGTCACGTCACCCAAATCACCGACCGCAGCGTCATCCTGGTCAAGGGGCAGATCGCGTTCTCCGGAACATCGGCCGAACTGCGCGAAAACCCGGACCTCCTGACGAAACATCTTGGCGTGTAGCGCAGTCTCCCGCCTCGCACCAAGATGGCCTTCCATTGGCTCTGAAGACCGGTACCCGAAGAGGCGGTCAGATGCGTACGACCACATCCTTCCTCGATCCATCTCCAACTCATCTCACCAATCCACCTCTCTCTCTCGAGATTCACCTCATGCCCCAACTTGCATCCCAGAAGACTCCTTCTACCTCTCCCCAGCCCGGTGTTGCGCCCCCAGGATTCGAGCATTGCGCTGCGATCGTATCTGGCGTGAAACTGCACTATGTCTTGGGTGGCCAGCCACTGGGGTCTGCGCCCCTGATGCTGCTGATCCACGGCTTTCCACAGAACTGGTGGAGCTGGAACCAAGTGATGCCGCTGCTTGGCGAGCGCTACACGCTGGTCGTGCCCGACCTGCGCGGGGTAGGTCTGTCCGACAAGCCAGCAGGCGGCTACAGTAAAAAGCAGCTAGCTACCGACCTGCACGGCATCATCGAGCAGCTCGAGGCCGGCGCGCCGCACGTGGTCGGGCATGACATCGGCGGCATGGTGGCCTACGCCTATGCATGGCAGTTTCCGCTGCGCTCGCTCACTGTGTTGGACATGTCGCTGCCCGGCGTTGGCGATTGGGACGGCATCGTGAGCAACGGCATCATCTGGCACTTCGCGTTTCACCAGCAACTGGATCTTCCAGAGGCACTGGTCTGCGGCGGCAGGGAACACGCCTACCTCTCGAATTTCATCCACCGCCAAACCCATATTCGCGGTGCCATCTCACCTGAGGACATGGACGAATACGTCCGCGCCTACTCAGTCCCGGGAGCTTTTCGGGCGGGCATGGAGTGGTACCGCGCATTTCCACAAGACGTCGCTGACAACCGGGCGGCCGGCCGCCTGCCTGCAGACTTAAAGGTGCTAGCCCTGGGAGCCGAAACACGGTGGGGCGACCAGGTACGCCAACGCATAAGTGCCGTTTCCGATCAGGTTCAGGGCGGCAGCTTCCCTGATTGCGGTCACTTCCTTTCGGAAGAACATCCCGCCCGACTCGCCAAGGCGCTGCTCGACTTCTGCCAGTGAACTGTGCTTATGTCTCCCTTGTTTATTCCACACCCAAAACATTCATGATCTCTGGCACCACTCGACTCATCGGCATCGTCGGCCATCCTGTCGCGCAAGTCCGTATGCCCGGCAACCTAAACCCCCTTTTCGCTCGGACTGGGCAGGACCTGGCGATGGTTCCCTTTGATCTTGATCCCTTGGCAGTTCCTCAATTCATCGGCATGCTGCGTGCGACGGCCAATCTGTTGGGCACGGTCGTAACCGTGCCTCACAAGCAGGCCATCGCCCGCAACGTCGACGTGCTCAGCATTCGCGCGCATGCGCTGGGAGCAGTCAACGTCGTGCGACGCGAGGCGAACGGCAGCCTCCACGGGGACCATGTGGACGGTTTCGGCTTTCTTAACGCGGCAAGGACTCACGGCTTCAAGAGCGCAGGCCAGCATGCACTGGTGATCGGTGCTGGCGGCGCGGGCAGCGCCATCGCCTACGCATTGTGCGAGACGGGCGCCGCCGGTGTATCGGTGTTGGACACCGACGAAGAGCGTGCAGGCAACCTGGTGCGAATGCTGAGCAGTCAATTCCCCGAAGTCGACGTGCAGGCGCGGTGCGACACGTTGCTGGGCCTCGACCTTGTCGTTAACGTGACCCCCGTCGGCATGAGCTCGCAAGACCCAATGCCGCTGCCCGGTGCGTTGCTGAGCACGCTGGAATCGTCCACGCTCGTATGCGATGCGATCACCTCACCTGAGATCACGCCATTTCTTGCGTTTGCGCGCGACCGGGGATGCCAAGTCCAGACGGGCGCGGAGATGGCCGCGGCATCCGTGGAGTTCATTGGGAGCTTCCTCGGATTCATGCCGGAGGTGAATCCCATCGCCGTCATCACCGCGCCATTGCCGTGCTAGCGCGGCGGGGCTGGTTCGAAATACGTCCTGAGCAACCGCGCGAGTTCCTCGGCCGCGAGCGTTGGCCTCTGCCCGACATTTCGGAACAGCCCGACCGGCTCGTCGGTTCCCGCAGCGTCGATTGGCAATGTGGCTAGCAGCCCGCAGTTCACGTCGTCGATCACCGACAAGCGCGGTGCGATCCAGACTGCATCGGAGTCCATCACGAGCCCTCGAGCCAACGTGAAGTCGGAGGTTTCGACCATCCTCGTCGGCGGCTTGAGGGCGCGCGATGCCAGCAGGGTATCGAGTCGATGACGGGGCACTGTTCCCCTGGGGTGTACGACGAGCATATGCGCGATCACCGATTGCAGTGGTGATGGCTCCACTCCCAAGGGATGTCCCTTGCGAACAACAAAGGCAAGGGTCTCCATGCCAAGCAACTCAAAACTCAGGCCTGTCATCAACTTGGGATCGCTCATGCGACCCAAGACCATATCCAAAGTTCCAGACCGCAGTTGTTCCAACAGCAGCTGGTTGCCGGCGGTCTCTACTGAGGTGTGTAGGGCCGGACGGTCCGTGACAAGACGCGCCAACGATTTCGGCAGCGCCCCAGAGCTTAGGCAAGTCAGAACCCCCAATCGAAGCAACTCCGAGGCACCCTCCGGGGCCTCGGACAGCGATGCCCCGCCTGCGCCGACAGCGTCTAGAACGGCAATTGAGTGCAACAGGAGGCGCTCGCCTGCATCCGTCAATCCGAGCATGCCTCGTCGGCCCTCTGTGGTCCTGCGAATCAACTGGCTCTGCGCCAGTGATTCGAGCTCCCCAAGGGTCTTGGAAACCGCCGGCTGGGTGATGGACAACCTGCCCGCTGCGCGCGCCAGATTTCGCTCCTGCGCGATCGCGACAAAGCAGCGTAGGTGCCTCAATTGCACGGCTCGAGTGAACGCTTCAGACAAATTGGAGGAGCTCATGACAATTACCAATGGGAAGTGTTTCTTCTACCAACAATCACTATACGACATTGACCGACTTCCATAGAGTCCCACTCCACAGCACGCGTCGGATGCATCAAAGCACCGGCGCTCTGTATCTAGCAAAGGTAGAAATTCATGACTCAATCCCGAGGAACCGCTCTCGTCACCGGCGCCAGGCGTGGCATTGGACAAGGCATTGCCTACGCACTGGCTGATGCCGGATTCGATCTTGTTCTGAACGACATCACGCATGACGCGGCTATGGACGAAACCCTTCGCGGCGTCGAGACCCGAGGCCGTGCCGTCAAAACGGTAATTTCCGACATTGCCGATCTGGAAGGATTGCCAGCACTGTGCCACGGGGCGTGGGAGGCTTTTGGCGGAATCGATCACTTGGTCAACAACGCCGGTGTCTCCGTCAATGTGCGCGGCGACCTGCTGGATGTGAGCGTCGATAGCTATGACCGAAACCTCGATATCAACCTGCGCGGCCCGTTTTTCCTGACGCAACACATTGCCCGACGCATGCTGCAGGCCGACACGAAGGCCTACCGGTCGATCGTCTTCATTTCGTCCATCAGCGCCGAGACGGCAAGCCCTTCTCGCGGCGAATACTGCCTGTCCAAGGCGGGCGTATCCATGGCCGCCAAGCTGTATGCGCTACGTCTCGCAGAAGCCGGCATTGGCGTGCACGAGGTACGCCCCGGAATCATTCGCACCGACATGACGGCCGTCTCAGCAGCCGTGTTCGACGAAAAAATCGCCGAAGGCATCAGTCCCATACGTCGCTGGGGCACGCCGCAGGACATCGGTCTGGCGGTCGCCACCCTGTGCTCGGGCGCCTTTGCATTCTCAACGGGCGGCGCCTTCGAAGTCGGCGGCGGCATTCATCTCAAATCACTCTAGCCACGGGACTTTCGCCTATGCCCATCGTGACCATAACCGCCCGCGGCAAAAAGCCGGCCGCCTTCAAGGACGCCGTGTTTGACGCCGTTCAGGAGGCCTTGCTTCAGGCGGGCGTGCCCAAGGCCAACAAGTTTCATCGCTTCCTAGAAATGGAGCAAGAGGACTTCCGGTTCGACGGCGAGTTTCCAGACGCCCGCCGCATACGGGACGACAACTTCATCCTCATCGAGATCCTTTGGTCAACCGGCCGAAGCGTCCTGATCAAAAAGAAGGTGCTCGAAATTCTTGTGCAACAGCTTCGGTCCGTGAGTATTGACCCGGAAAACGTGATGGTTTCCTTTCAGGAAACCGCCTGGGAAAACTGGGCCTGCGCGGGCGGCCGCCTAGCTTACGCCTAAGCGCCGCGCTTTGACGCGGTCAACCGATACCAAAAACCATGCAGGAGACATCGTGATTCCATTCTTCAAAATAACCGTGCTGGCCGCTATGTCGACGGTCTTGACACCAACCATCGTCCACGCTCAGTTTCATCCGACCCGGACGGTACGCATCACCATCCCGTTTTCGGCGGGAAGCGGGCCTGACGCGGCGCTGCGGGCCGTGGCTCAAGGGCTGTCGCAGAAGTGGGGCCAGCCCGTCATCGTGGACAACCGTCCGGGCGGCAACGGCTTCATCGCAATCACCGCATTCAAAAACCTCTCACCCGACGGCCATGAGTTGATCAATGCCGACGGCAGTCACGTCACCGTCCACCCCCACACGTTCCGCAAGCTCCCGTACGACCCTGTCCGGGACCTGGAGCCGGTGCGTAGCCTCCTGCTATCCAACTTCTTCGTGGCTGTGCCAAAGGGCAGCCCGTTCAAGACGATAGATGACATTGTGCGCACCGCGAAGGGCCAGCCCGACGGTGTGACCTACGGGTCCTACTTCACCGGTAGTCCAGCCCACCTCGGGGGACTGAAGCTCCAGTCGTTGACCGGCGTCAAGATGCTGCATGTTCCCTATAAGGACACAGTCCAGCTCTACACCGCTGTGGCCACCCGCGAGGTGGATTGGGCGCTAGGAAGCATTGCCAGTGCCGGTCCGCTGGAAAAGTCGGGAAAGATCAAATTCATCGCTGTTGCGGCGCCCAAGCGCTTCGTGCTCTTCCCCAATGTGCCCGCCAGTTCCGAGAGTGTGTCGGCCAAGAGTTTCGACGTAACGGGATGGACCGGAATCTTCGCTCCGAGGGGCACGCCTAAGGACATCCGTGATCGCATCGCGAATGACATTTCCGAAGTGCTGGCCTCACCGGAGATGGTGGAGCGCTACAAGACCTTCGGCTACGAAGACCAGCGCCTGCAAACGGACGCCTTCACCAGCTACATCAGCAAGGAATCGGCTGAATGGAAAAAAGTGGTTAACGCCGCCGGTCTTCGCTTGGACGAGTAGTCCGTCTCAAAGATGACCTTCAGGCCCTGATGAAAAGCGCGCTGTGAAGCTAAGCATTCCTTTGCTCCGGATCAGCCTCATCGCAGGCCTGATCGCCCCCTTGGCCGCTTTTGCGCAGTTTCGTCCGACCAAACCAGTTCGCATCATCTCCCCATTCTCCACGGGAAGCGGTCCTGATGCCGCGCTACGCGCCATCGCGCAAGGACTGAACGCGAAGTGGGGCCAACCGGTCATCGTTGACAACCGACCCGGTGGCAATGGCTTCATTGCAATGGCCTTATTTAAGTCGACACAGCCCGATGGCTACACCCTCTACAACGCGGATGCCAGTCATGTCAGCGTGTACCCCCACACGTTTGCAAAGCTTCCGTACGACCCCGTCAAGGATCTGGAGGCAGTACGTGCGTTGCAGCTGTCAAACTTCTTTGTTGCAGTGGCAAAGGACAGTCCGTTCAAGAGTCTAGATGACATCGTGCGCGCAGCCGCGGCCAGACCCGACGCGGTGACCTATGGCTCTTGGTTCGTCGGCAGCGCCGGCCATCTGGGCGGTCTCAAACTGCAATCGTTGACTAAGACTCGGATGCTACACGTGGCGTACAAGGACACGGTACAGCTGTACACCGCCGTGGCCAATGGCGAAGTCGACTGGGCGATCGGCAGCCTCGCGAGCGCCGGCGCCTTGGAGAAAAGCGGAAAGCTGCGATTCATCGCAGTGGCCGCCCGCAAGCGGCTGGCTTCGATGCCTGACCTTCCCGCTGCAGGAGATAGCAAGCTTGCTCGGGACTTCGAGGTCACGGGTGGGACGGGAATTTTTGCGCCTAAGGGAACTGCGCGCGACCTCCGCGAAAAGATCTCCAATGACCTCGCCGAAGTACTGGCTTCGCCTGACTTAGTGGAGCGCTACCGGACGTTCGGCTATGAAGATCCAAAGCTTTCGCGTGATGCCTACGCGAAGCAAATTCGATTGGAGTCAGCCGATTGGAAGCATGTGATCCAGGAAGCAGGCCTAAGGCTTGACGAATAGACGAGAGAACATACGCACGATGACATCCACTCAGCTGAGCCCGCAAGCCGACCCTGGCACTGTCGGCGATGGCACTAGCGACGTGACCAACCCCTTTGCCAGTGCGCCATTTGGGCTACTGGTCTCCCCGTCTTGGCTCCAGGCGCATCTCGATGATTCCAACTTGACGGTCCTCGACTGCACAGCTTATCTCGATGACTCACTGGACCCTGCCACGGGGCCTTCGCGGGCGCGTTCGGAATTTCGGCAGTCACATATTCCCCGGGCCAAGTTTGTCGATCTTGAGCGAGAGTTTTCTGACCCGACCCATCCAGTGCGATTCATGGCACCGGGGCCCGAGCAGTTATCGGAGGCCTTGCAACGTCTGGACATCGGGGCCAACACGCGGCTTGTCGTCTACAGCCGCGGCGAGATGTGGACCGCCACGCGCATTTGGTGGGTTCTGCGTTTGTATGGGTTCGACCGGTGCAGCGTTTTGGATGGAGGCTGGACACTCTGGAATCTGGAAGCTCGACCAACGGCCAGTGGGGAGGACGCATTTCGCTCACCCCATCGACCTGTTGGATGGCAGCCATTCACTCCGCTCAAGCGGATCGCCTTGATAGCGGATCGTCACGACGTGCTCAGGAGCATTGAGAAACGAAATGCCGCCTTGACCAATGCTCGGCTGCCGCCATTCTTTCTAGGTGAAGGTGGCAATGTCTACGGTCGGCGCGGCCACATCGTGGGTAGTGTCAACGTTCCTGCTGCGTTCCACCTAGATACGCAGACGCAAAGGTTCCTGCCAGTGGCCAACTTGCGTGCGCAATTTGACAAGGTGCTGGCACCAGGCTGCGAGGTCATCGCTTACTGCGGCTATGGCCTCGCAGCCAGCGGCACCGTGTTTTCTCTTGCACTGTTGGGGCGAGAGGGTGTCCGGTTGTACGACGGCTCGCTTGCTGAGTGGGCGGCTGATCCATGCCTGCCCATGGCAAGCGAACCGACAGATATTGGTAGAGAGGAAAGCGACGGCACTGAGAGCCGATCCTAGACATTCTTAATAGTCAGCATACACACTTAACCCGACCTATAGGTCAGTACGTCAATTAAAAGTTGAAGGAAATTTATGATCCGCCGCGATTTGTTTAAACAGAGTTCCCTTTTTGCTGCGGGCGCAGCTCTTTCCGTTTCTGGCAGGGTGAACGCTGCCGCACCAAGAAAGAAGAACTTTTTGTTGGTTCACGGCGCCTGGCATGCGGCAGCGCATTGGAATAGATTAGCCAAATCTCTGACGGCGATGGGTCACAATGTCTTTTCTATCGACTTGCCTGGAAGTGGACTCAATGCTCGCTATCCGAAATCGTATCTTTCGAACGACTTTGTTAAGCTTGAAACTGAGGTCTCGCCTGCAAAAGATGTGCATCTTTCCGACTATCGCGACGCAATAGTCGCACAGATCAAAGAACTCTCGAAATTTGGAAAAGTGACGCTTGTCGGGCATAGCTTCGGAGGACTTGCTATCACTTTGGCTGGAGAGGCTGTTCCGGAGAAAATCGCAAGGCTTGTCTATCTCACCGCTTTTGTACCAACGCGCTTCAAGAGCCTTTCTGAATACAGCGTTTTGCCCGAAAACTCGAGCACATTGGCATCTTCGATCTACATCGGCGACCCATCCGTCATCGGCGCAGTACGCATCAATCCACGTAGCGGCGATGCCGCGTACGTGGAGAAATCCCGCATTGCCTTCTATGGCGATGTCCCGAACGAAGAATTCATCGGGTTTGCAAGCTATCTCAACCCAGATCTTCCCCTGGCAGCGGTGAACGACGATGCGCGAGGGACCGCCCAGCGGTGGGGGGCGGTCCCTCGAACATTTATCCGATGCACTCAAGACCGCGCGCTTCCTATTGAGCTACAGGACCGGATGATCGCCGAAGCCGACGCAATGACGCCGGCCAACAAATTTGATGTGAAGACATTGGAAGCTAGTCATTCTCCCTTCGCGTCGATGCCTGATGTGCTCGCCGGTGTTCTGGGAGGACTTTTGTAGAAAATTGGCCGTTACCAGTTGAGAACTGTGGTGAGGTGCTCGATCCCAAGAGCAAGAGCATCGAGGCGCCGCAGGCAGCGTCCCACTGGCAAGAGTGCGGGCGCTGCTCCAGATGCGTTAGCCAATCCCACGGACGCGCTCGAACCGGTGCCAGCGAAAACGAGGTGAAAGCCGCGGTGGGCCACGGCACAGTGAGTTTGGGCATGCTGTCTTCCAGCAGCGTGGCGATGACGTGCGTCATCGGAGATCTCCCGCGTGCGACATTGCGACTCGCAGTTGGCGCAAGGATGATATGGACATCACGCCGTCAGACCCAAACCTTCTTCCGCAACGGCGTTTTGCACGCGACCTTCAGCACATCCTGCACCGTCACATATTCGTCAGCCCCCCATTCCATTGGCGCACGGGCCGTACGTCACCGCGGGCATACCTGCCAGCCGAAACAGGGGTAAGCAATGGGATGGACGCCCCACCCGTACCGGCATTCGCGCGCCGCAGTGGAAGTGTCACCAACCACTTGAACCGAAAGGAGCGTCCACCATGAAGATTACGACTGTTGGCATCGACCTTGCCAAGAACGTGTTCCAGGTCCACGGCATCGACGAACACGGCAAGGCGGTTCTGAAGAAGCAGCCGCGCCGCGACCAGATGGCCACGTTCTTCGTCAACCTGCCGCCTTGCCTGATTGGCATGGAGGCGTGCGACAGCGCGCACTACTCGGGTCGCCAGCTGCAGAGCATGGGGCACACGGTGCGGCTGATGGCTCCGCAGTTGGTTAAGCCATACGTCAAGACCAACAAGAACGATGCGGCCGACGCAGAGGCCATCTGCGAAGCGGTTGGGCGGCCTAACATGCGCTTCGTCCCGGTGAAGAACGTCGAGCAACAAGCCGACCTGGCGCTGCACCGGGTTGGGCAGGGATTCGTACGGGCGCGCACCGCGCAGGCGAATCAAATCCGCAGGCTTCTGGGCGAGTTCGGCCTCATCGTGCCGCAGGGCATCGGCCACATTGCCGTGCGTGTCCTCGAGCTGATCGAAGACGGAGCCAGCGAGCTGCCGGGTGCGTTCCGACTGCTCATCCAGCGGCTGCTTGATCACCTCAAGGAATTCGATCGCCAGGTCGAGGAGCTCGAAGACAAAATTCATGCGCGGCATCGCAGCAGCGACCTCAGTCGAAAGCTGGCCATGGTCCCGGCATTCGGCCGATCACCGCCAGCGCTCTGGTCGCATCGATCTGTGATGCGAAGAACTTCGATGGCGGCCGACAGGTCGCTGCCTGGCTCGGCTTAGTTCCTCGGCAGCATTCCTCGGGTGGAAAGTCAAATCTGCTCGGCATGAGCAAACGTGGCGGCTCCTACCTGCGTACATTGTTGATCCACGGCGCGCGCTCGGTGATCTACCGCGTCAGCCAGCGGCCCGACGCGTGCAGTTGGATCAGCGCAGTCATCAACCGACGAAACAGGAACGTGGCCGCAGTGGCGCTCGCAAACAA
>Ga0182006_1000312_pt1 | contig 42560 bp, 37 predicted proteins | sample Sormic07211104_1_FD_123022 | JGI IMG/M metagenome (GOLD analysis project Ga0182006, IMG submission 123022) | Rhizosphere microbial communities from Sorghum bicolor, Mead, Nebraska, USA - 072115-104_1 MetaG | ecosystem: Host-associated > Plants > Roots > Rhizosphere | place: USA: Nebraska...
AAAAAGATATAAAGTAAAATTATGGTAGAGGTAAGACCAGACGAAGTATCGGCAATTATCAGACAGCAATTGGCGGGCTTCAAATCAGAAACCGAACTGGAAGAAGTTGGTACCGTGTTGCAAGTGGGCGACGGTATTGCCCGTGTTTACGGTTTAACTAAAGTTCAATCGGGAGAGTTGGTTGAATTTGCAAACGGCCTGCAAGGTATTGTATTAAACCTTGAAGAAGATAACGTTGGTGTGGTACTTTTGGGTGCTTCTGACGAGATCAAAGAAGGTGATACCATTAAACGTACCAAGAAAATTGCCTCTATTAAAGTTGGTGAAGGTATGCTTGGCCGCGTAGTAAACACTTTAGGTGAGCCTTTAGATGGTAAAGGTCCGATCCTGGGTGAAACTTACGAAATGCCTTTAGAGCGTAAAGCACCAGGTGTAATTTATCGTCAGCCGGTAAACGAGCCTTTACAAACTGGTATTAAAGCAATCGATGCAATGATTCCAATCGGTCGTGGTCAACGTGAGTTGGTTATTGGTGACCGTCAGATTGGTAAAACTGCCGTTTGTATTGATACCATTATCAACCAAAAAGAATTTTATGAAGCAGGCCAGCCTGTGTTCTGTATTTATGTAGCTATTGGTCAGAAAAATTCTACTGTAGCCAACATTGTACGTACACTGGAAGAAAATGGCGCTTTACCATATACTGTTGTCGTTGCTGCTTCGGCTGCAGATCCTGCTCCAATGCAGTTCTATGCTCCGTTTGCAGGTGCTGCAATCGGTGAGTTTTTCCGTGATACAGGTAAACCAGCTTTAATTGTTTATGATGATTTATCTAAACAAGCGGTAGCTTACCGTGAGGTATCTCTATTACTTCGTCGTCCACCGGGTCGTGAGGCTTATCCAGGAGACGTTTTCTACTTACACAGCCGTTTGTTAGAAAGAGCTGCGAAAATCAACGCTAACGATGATATCGCTAAAAACATGAACGATTTGCCAGAATCGATTAAACACATCGTTAAAGGTGGTGGTTCATTAACAGCTTTACCAATTATCGAAACACAGGCGGGAGACGTTTCTGCATATATTCCAACCAATGTAATTTCGATTACTGATGGCCAGATTTTCTTAGAGTCGAACTTATTCAACTCTGGTATCCGTCCGGCAATTAACGTAGGTATCTCGGTATCACGTGTAGGTGGTAACGCGCAGATCAAATCGATGAAAAAAGTAGCAGGTACTTTGAAATTAGACCAGGCTCAATACCGCGAGTTAGAGGCTTTCTCTAAATTCGGATCTGACTTGGATGCTGCAACTAAATCGGTACTTGATAAAGGTGCTCGTAACGTAGAAATGTTGAAACAAGCGCAGTTCTCTCCGTTTACTGTTGAGAAGCAAGTTGCAATTGTTTACGCAGGTACCAAAAACTTAATGCGTAATGTTCCGATAGATAAAGTAAAAGAATTTGAAACTGAATTCTTAAACCAGCTGGAATTGCGTCATCCTGAAACTCTATCAGCTTTAAAAGCTGGTAAATTTGATGATAACATTACAGGTGTTTTAGATACAGTAGCAAAAGAAATTTCAAGTAAATATTAATAAGCTAAGTGCAGGGCGCTAAGCGTTAGGCGATGGCCGAACGCTCAACGCCCTTCGCTCCACGCAAAACTAAAGAATGGCTAATTTAAAAGAAGTAAGAAACCGGATTGCATCGGTACAGTCAACACAGCAGATTACCAAGGCTATGAAAATGGTTTCGGCAGCTAAGTTAAAACGTGCCACTAATGCAATTATCGCTTTACGTCCTTATGCTACTAAACTGAAGGAGATTTTAGGTAATCTGTCTGCAAGTTTGGAAGGCTCTTCATCACCTTTTATTCAGGAGCGTGAGCCCAATAAGGTTTTAATTGTTACTGTTTCATCAAACCGTGGTTTGGCTGGAGCTTTTAACATGAACGTAATTAAAGCGGCCAATAATTTAATTGCTGAGAAGTATAGCGAACAGTTGAAAAACGGTAATGTGAGCATTATTTCTATCGGTAAGAAAACACAGGATTTTTACGAGAAACGCAAGTACAACGTTATCGGTAACAATAACGAAATATTTTCAGATTTGACTTTCGAAAATGTAACCAGAATTACCGATGCCATTATGGCTGGTTTCGTTAAAGGCGAGTTTGATAAAGTAGAGGTGGTGTACAACCGTTTCAGAAACGCAGCTGTACAGTTTATTACTACAGAACAGTTATTGCCTTTGCCGAAAGCTGAACCTGTAACTGAAACAAAAGTAGATAAGAAAACAACTAACGTTGATTATATTTTAGAGCCTTCTCAAGAAGAAATTGTAGAACAATTGATTCCTAAATCTATTAAAATCCAGTTGTACAAAGCGGTATTGGATTCACATGCTTCTGAACATGGTGCACGTATGACATCAATGGATAAGGCAACTGAAAATGCAGGTGAGTTATTAAAAGCTTTAAAACTTTCATACAACCAGGCACGTCAGGCAGCAATTACGACTGAGTTAACCGAGATTGTAAGCGGTGCAGCAGCATTAAACGGATAACAATTTACAGTTTTCTATTTTGTGTTAGCAGTACACAATTAAATAAAATATAGGCCCATTTCTTAACTGAGATGGGCTTTTTTATGTTTAGTCATTTATAAATCCAAAATTATTATGTTATTTATGGATTTAAATCCAAAATTATTATGTTTTTTCTGGATTTAAATCCAGAATTATTATATTTTTGGGAAATACTTTTAACTTATGATTGTTAGGAAACAGCTGGCTTATGCGCTGGAAAGGCTTTTTAAAGGTAAGGCCTTTATTGTATATGGACCCAGACAAACCGGCAAAACTACCTTTGTAGAACTGTTATTAGCAAAAGTTGATAAAAGAACATTATATCTAAGCGGAGACGATGCAGACGTTAGGGAAACTTTGGCCAAACCGAATGCCGCACAAATTCAACAGATGCTCGCCGGCTACGAAGTACTTTTTATTGATGAGGCTCAACGGATCAATGATGTCGGTTTGCTGATCAAAATTATTGTAGATCGTTTTAAGTCTGTTCAGGTGATTGCTACAGGTTCATCAGCATTTGAACTATCGGGTAAAATAAATGAGCCGCTGACCGGTAGAAAGTACGAGATGATGCTTTTGCCTTTTTCGTATGCGGAGCTGGTAAGTGACACAGATTTTATAACTGAAGAACGATCCTTGGAACAACGTTTAATTTATGGTTCTTATCCCGAAATTATTAATGCCCCACAAAATGCAGAAGAACATTTAAAGTTACTTGCAGATAGTTACCTGTATAAGGATCTTTTTACTTTAGAAGATGTTAAAAAGCCACTCCTTTTCGAAAAAATTGTAAAAGCTTTAGCGCTGCAGGTAGGCAGTGAAGTGAACTTTTCTGAGCTGGCGCAGCTGTTAAAGGCCGATCAGAAAACAGTTGATAAGTACATCAGTCTGCTTGAAAAAGCATTTGTGGTGTTTAGTTTATATGCCTTTGCTGGCAATGTGCGCAATGAGATTAAAAAAAATAAGAAAATCTATTTTTACGATACAGGTATTGTGAATGCCATTACCCGAAATTTCAATCCCTTAGCCAATAGGAATGACGTTGGCGCACTGTTTGAAAATTATATGATTGCTGAAAGGATGAAGTTTCTGCATCAGAACCAGATAGAGGCTGAATGCTTTTTCTGGCGTACCACACAACAGCAGGAAATAGATTACGTGGAAAAAACAAGAGAGAAATTTTTGGCTGTTGAATTTAAATGGAGCGAAAGGGGAAAAAATAAAATCCCGCTTACCTTTACACATGCGTACCCTGATGCAGAAACACTATTGGTATCAAAAACCGATAGGGGAAGTTTTTTGAATGGTTAAAGTTATATTTACATTTTATTTAAATCATGAAAAAATATATAATCATCACCTTATTGCTTGCTCCATTTTTTGTTAAAGCTCAAAACCCGGCAAGGGATTATACCAATGCCGTGCTTTGGCAGCAAACTTCGGGCGAATACAGAGCTTTATGTTTCCAGGCTTACAACTTTGCTCGTTTATCATTAAAAGAAGCACTATGGGCGGATACAAGTAAAAAGCCGAACTGTGTGATTGTTGATATTGATGAAACCGTTTTAGACAATTCCGCTTTTCAGGGCCATGAAATTAAAAAGGGAGTGAGTTATGTGCCTTCAGACTGGACCGAATGGACCAACCTGGTACAGGCCGATACGGTTCCGGGTGCATTGGCTTTTCTAAAATTTGCTGCATCAAAAAACATTGAAACTTTTTATGTGAGTAACCGCGATGAAAAGGATTATGCAGCTACTTTAAAAAATCTGCTACATTTTGGTTTCCCTTATGCTGATGATGCGCATTTAGTGGTTTCGAAAGGAACTTCAAATAAAGAACCAAGGCGTCAACAGATTAGCGAAACACACGATATTTTATTGTTATGTGGCGACAATTTAAGTGATTTCAGCAACATTTTTTATCGCGAAAATAAAAATACCTTCGATCAGGTAAACGCCAGCCAGAACCTATTTGGAACAAAATATATTATATTGCCAAACCCAATGTACGGGGATTGGGAAAAGCCTTTGTATCAGGGAGAAAAACTAAGTGATAAGGATAAAGCAAAGCAAAGATTAGAACGATTAAAAAGTTACTAAGTTTTATAAATATTCAGCAATAAGTATTACTTTTGCTGCATCATAAAAATAAACATTATGGAGAACAACGAATTAAAGCACAATACAGAAAGTATGAAAACGGCTAACCAGCCAGGAATTTATAAATTAATGATTTTTGGTGTACTGGTTTGCATAGTGGGTACTTACGCACGTTTCGCTTATGATTCGTGGCAAGTGTCTTTAGCATCCTGGATTGTTTTGTTCATCGGTGCAATTATTGCCATTAAAGGTGTATTCAAAATATTAGACGCATAAGCTATCTGCTATCAAAATATAAAGCCGGTTATGTTCATTCATAACCGGCTTTTTTGTTGTTAAATAACGTAGTGTTCTTTTTTTGAAAAGCAGGTTCTTGTGGCTATCGGTTCCGAAAGCCCTGCCATCCCGCTTTACTTCACTGCGTTCGTGCCGGTTCCTGTTAGGTTCAAAGTATCTTTGCAGACCTTTCTGTATTCAAAAAAATATCCTTGTAAATTTGTGATTATAAGGTAATTAATTTTTTCGTTTTTTTACTTTATGGAAATGCAGGTTATGTAACATCGTTATATAAACATTTTGTTTTTTGGGTTACCTAAAGCAGATTATAGTATTAAATGAAAAAGAGGGTTACAAACCAACCCAAAACACAAAACTTCTGATGGCCATTTGAAGCAAATATTTAAAATGATTATTTATTTAGAACCACACAATCATGAAAAGGAATATTATTGCTATAGCCATAGTTTTAACAATTTTTGGCTGCCAAAAATCGAACGAAAAGTATGCTAGCGCTGACGTTATCGATGCAAATGAATTAAGAGTACCTACAGATAGCATTACGGCTGAAAAAATGATCAAAACTGCAGATATGCGGTTTAGGGTTAAGGATGTTCAGCATACCAAAGAGCAGCTGAGCAAAACCATTAAAGCAGAAGGCGGAACGGTTGCTGAGTTTTCTATAGAAAGCACTATTCAGGAAACTGATAAGATTAAACAATCTACCGATTCGTTAAAAGAAATCACTTCTTATCGCACTCAGGGTTATCTGGTTGCGAAGGTGCCATCTGAGAAGCTGGATGAATTTACCAATACGATTGCAAAAATCGCCGTCTTTGTTGATCATCAGTCGATGAAAATGGACGATCAGAGTATTACTTATTTAGCCAATAAACTAAAGGCGCAGAATAGAGTTGATGCGATTGAAAAAATCAATAAAGTAGCTTCAAAGAAAAGTGCCAACGTAGAATCATCGCTTTACATCAAAGATGATTATGTGGATAAAAGAATCGATAATATGCAGATTGATAACCGGGTAAAGTTCAGTACCATTACCCTTAATTTTTATCAGGATAACACGGTAAAAACCATGATTGTGGCGAATGATAACCTGTATGATTACCGTCCGGCATTTATAAACAGGCTTTGGTTAGGAATTGTAAATGGCTGGACAATTTTTAAAGAGATTATTATTGCTGTATCTAACCTTTGGATGTTGATAATAGTAGGTGTTTTAATATTTGTTGTGATAAAACATTTTATCAGAAAGGACAAAATGGCCAGGGAAATGGCCACAAAAAATCTAATTAGAAATAATCAGATTTAAATTTTTTCATGGTTCGTGTCTGCACGAACCATGTTATTGTTTTTCTACCCAGAAAGATTGCTTCACGCTTTATTTCCATAAGCCAGCGCTTCGGTTCGCAATGACGCATTGGCGCTAAAAATTAACATTGGGATATTTTATACACCATGGTTCGTGTCATGCACGAACCATTTTATTTCTCTGGAAAGATTGCTTCACGCTTTACCATAGGCCGCGCTTCGGTTCGCAATGACGATTGAGACGCTGTGGTTAGCCTTTTAACTTAGTATTTACTTTTTTTATTCCGGTCACTTTTGTTTTATTATCGCTTACAAAAGATTCCCAGCCCGAATAGGTTTTAGATTTACCCCCTGCGGTAATTTTTTGAAAGGAATGGCAAACAGCAACAGCTAAGCCATCGGTAGCATCTAAAAACTCAGGTGTTTCTTTAAAGTTGAGCAAACGTTGCAGCATGGCCGCTACCTGTTCTTTGGTGGCGTTTCCGCTGCCCGTAATGGATTGTTTGATTTTGCGTGGAGAATATTCGGTTACAGGCACATTTCGAGATAACGCGGCTGCAATGGCAATTCCCTGAGCACGGCCAAGTTTTAACAGCACCTGGATATTTTTACCATAAAATGGCGCTTCTATGGCCAATACATCAGGTTTATATTGCTCCATCAATACTACCGTTTTTTCGAATATTCGCTGAAGCTTTAGAAAAGGATCGTCTAAATGAGTCATTTTAACCACGCCCAAACTGATCAGTTCCGTTTTATTACCCTTCTCCAGAATTACGCCATAACCCATCACCGCAGTGCCCGGATCGATGCCCATAATTACCCGTTCCTTTTTTTCGTTCAACATTACGGCAATATTAAGCATATTTGCAAATAAAAACAGAATCTTGACTGGCAGGCAAAAAAAAATAGTATCACTTCTTATCAAAGTTGCAATTGTAATATTTGCCTTTTGGTTTATTTACCATAAACTCGTTGCAAATAAAAATCTTCATGATTTTAGTACCTTATTAGAGGGAATTCCCCAGGCAGAAATGATCATGGTAATCGGAATAGTGGTACTGCTGATGTTTGTGAACTGGTTTTTAGAAGCTAGCAAATGGAAGTACCTGATGAGCCATATTGAGCCCATTAGTTTTTACAGGGCCGTCGAATCTGTTTTTTGTGGGTTAACATTGGCGATTTTTACGCCAAATAGGCTAGGCGAATATGGTGGTCGCGTATTTTTTCTTTCTCCCCGAAGAAGAATTGTTGGAATAGTGGCCATGAGCGTAGGGAGCATCGGTCAATTGGTGTTAACCAACGTTTTTGGGGCTATTGCAACCTGCTTTTTCGTATATCGATTCATACCGATTGATCGGATACTGTTTATCGTTTTGGTTTTCTTTGCTTTAATTTTTTGTCTGTTTTTTCTGGTCTTTTACTTTAATATCCGTTGGTTGAACGGGATTTTATTGTCTTTCAAATTCACCCGGAAATACAAAAAATTTTATAGCATTTTATCCCGGTACAGAAAAAAGGAACTCTTTAAAATTATAACCTATTGTTTTGCCCGTTACCTGATATTCAGTTCGCAGTACTTTATTCTTTTTGTTTGGCTGGTGCCGGGACTGCAATATGCTGATATTGTAATGATGACCTGTTTGCTATTTTTGGTACAGTCGGCATTACCTTCGCTTGATCTTTTTGACGTAGGCATCAGAAGTGTTACTGCGGTTGAGCTTTTTAAACATGTAACCGACCAGCACGTGGCCGTTATTGCATGTACCGCCAGCATTTGGCTCATTAATATTATAATTCCTGCTATCTTAGGCACTTATTTCGTTTTTAAACTCAATTTTTTTGGAAATCTTAAATCTAACTAGTTTATTTTCTGCTGCTCTGACCTTAATTTATGGTTTTTTGGTGCTCAACTTCATCAGGGGGTGGCATAACCTCACATATTTTAGCCCACAAAAATCTGATCCTCGAACCAAGGTTTCTATTATTGTTGCTGCAAGAGATGAAGAGGAGAATATCAACAAAACGATTGATGATCTGATTGCTCAGAAATATCCAAAAGCTTTAACGGAGATTATTATTATTGATGACCATTCTACTGACAGGACCGCAGAAATTGTGCTAAGTTATGCCGATCGTAATGTAAAACTAATTAAGTTGAATGAGGATCGGGCATTAAATTCCTACAAGAAAAAAGCTATCCAAACCGCTATTGGCACCTGCACCGGAGACTTGATTATTACTACTGACGCAGATTGCCGGATGGGGCCCAATTGGTTGACCACGATTGTAAAGTTGTATGAAGAGAAAAACTATAAAATGATTTCTTCGCCCGTTGCTTATTTTCAGGAGAAGAGTTTTTTTGAGCGCTTACAATCGTTAGAATTTCTTTATCTGATTGGTTTAGGGGCTTCCACCATTGGAAATAAACAGCCTTCAACTTGTAACGGCGCAAATCTGGCCTATGAAAAAACAACTTTTTATGAAGTTGGCGGCTTTCAGGGTATAGATGATCTGGCATCAGGAGATGATGAATTACTACTGCATAAAATTGCTGCCAAATATCCAGATCAAATCGGTTTCCTTAAAAACAGAGAGGCCATCGTGTATACCCATGCAAAAGAAAACCTGGGAGCATTTATCCAGCAACGTAAACGCTGGGCCTCTAAAAGTACCCGTTATAAAAACAAGGCGATTATTGTTTTGGGCGTGCTGATTTGGATCTTTAATCTTTCTATTCTTGCAAATTTTATAACCGGACTTTTTATTCCTGGCTTTTTGGTTATTACATTTTATCAATTATTGGTTAAAATGGTTTTAGAAACCCTATTTTTATGGGATGTAACGGGCTTTGCAAAGCGGCGCAGTTTACTCATTTTAATACCTGTTTTAAATGTGCTCCATGTAATTTACATGGTGTATATCGGCATTGCCGGAAATAGTGGAAAATACAATTGGAAAGGCAGAATGGTTAGGTAATGGATAACAGCCCATCAAAAAAAGTTTGGTTAAAGTTTAATCGGAATAAGCTGGCCTTTAGCGGGCTGATCTTTATCTTACTCTTGATGCTGATGGGCATTTTGGGCTATCTGATTATGCCTGATGATTCTCCAAATGCGAATATGCAAACACTCCAGTTAAACAAAAAGAAGCCAGGCAGTACATTTACATTCTTAATTACCAGTCGAAATCCAAAAGTAGAAAAGGTTAACCTTTTAGAGAGGATGTTCTATGGGCAAGCACCTGCTTTTAAAGGTATTCCGATCACGTCATATAAGATAGAAGGTCATGCGGTTTATGTGCAGGAGTACATTGGAGATGATGAAAAAGCAAAGGAAACGATATACAAGCTTAAAGATTTATGTCCAAGTTGTGTTTTGCCTTCGAAAATAGGATCGCCAGAAGCAGTTTTTGAAAAAAATAACATCTGCACTCGCACCTATATTTTAGGAACTGATATTTATGGACGCGATTTGTTAAGCAGATTGATTTTGGGCATTCGTGTGTCATTATCCGTAGGTTTGATGGCGGTGCTGATTTCACTTTTTATTGGGGTAAGTTTAGGTGCCATTGCAGGGTATTTTGGAGGCCGGGTAGATGCCTCCATCAGCTGGTTTATGAATGTGGTTTGGTCGCTGCCATCACTTCTGCTCGTTATTGCCATATCATTTGCTTTAGGGAAAGGATTCTGGCAGATATTTATCGCTGTAGGTTTATCAACCTGGGTAGATGTGGCCAGACTGGTGCGAGGGCAGGTAATGGCTTTAAAAGAAGTAGAATTTGTAGAAGCGGCAAGGGCCCTGGGTTTTGGCACAGCCAGAACCATTATCAAACATATATTGCCTAATATTGCCGGACCTATACTGGTTGTGGCCTCTTCTAATTTTGCATCGGCCATATTGCTCGAAACCGGATTAAGCTTTTTAGGTTTTGGTGCACAGCCACCTATGCCAAGCTGGGGAAGCATGATTAAAGAACATTATGGCTATATTATTATGGATGCTGCTTACCTCGCCATTTTACCAGGTTTAGCCATTATGTTTACGGTTTATGCCTTTAACGTACTTGCAATAGGTTTACGTGATGCCTTTGATGTTAAAGGACAAAATGTAACGGTTTAAAGGTTCTTCCATAAAAAAGAGACTTGCTCATAAATATAGAATTGTCATCCCTGAGCTTGTCGAAGTCCCTATTTTGAATATTTTATAAGGCGTTTCGACAGGCTCAACGTGACAAATTCAATTAATTACAATTTATGATACAACCCTTTTCCCTTAAAACCAATTAAGCTGTTGCGGTCAGCTTATTTCCTGAAACAGTAATCGGATAAACTTTTAAAGCGTTGGTGGTTCCACCGCCAATCGGTTGTGCTAAAACGCTGCCTGACGTGGTATACCTCGAACTGTGTAAACCACATTGAATGTAATTACTGTCCTGAATAAATGTTAATGCTCCTCCCTGGTGCGGACAAACCGCTTGTGTAGCCACAAATGAAGCACTGGTATTTCCTGTTGCAGTACGGATAAATAATATGCTGTTTACCGTGACAGAGGCACCAACAGTTAATAATTGCGTGCTCAGGTCAACACTTGCTGTAGTGCCTGAAGGAACACCACCACCATTTGGCTGGTTGGGTTCTGGTGCATCACTTTTTTTTCCGCAGGCAGAAAAGCAAGCTCCGGTACAAACCATGGCAACACCTAGTCCCAATGATTTAATAAATTCGTTACGTTCCATAATGGTTTAGTTTTGTTTAATTTGGTCTATTTTGATTTTTTCTTATCAAATGAAAATCTTCGCGCTATACTGAAGCCCCAGCGGTATTGACCTTTCAGCCACGAAGTATTGGTATCGGTAATAAACTGCGATTCTTGAATGGCGGTTGCATTGGTGAAATTAAGGTGAAAAATATGTCCACCGGTTTCGAATTCCAGTCCGGCACCAAGCGTTTTGTAGTATTTGGTCCCCAATGTGCTTTCGAGATATGCTTCTTTATTTTTATCCCTGAATGGAATGGTGTAATCTGCCACAAAAGCCATGCGTTTGGTAATTTTGATGCGTCCGCCAACGGATAGGGCAAGCATATCGTTCTGGTCGCCAAAAACGGTAAAATTGCGGTGTATATACGATGGCATCACCAGCATTGAAAAGTTTGAGTTAAACTTGCGTGCAATTACCGCCTGCACCACATAAGTCAAGCGGTCTTTAAATCCGTCAAATGCATTTGCAGCCGTAGGATCTGTTGAAGCTTTCGCTGCTGAAACGGTAGTACTCCCGAATAAAGTTACCGCCACCGGTATTTTATCATCAGTGGTTTGCTCCAGCAAGCGGTATTTTAAGTTTCCTTCGTAAAGCTGCGTAACTACACCAGCTCCTTTTGCCCTTGCTAAACCTACGGAAAGTCTATCACTGATCCCGTATTCAAAACCAATGCGGATATCTGTCGATTGATCCAGTCCGAAAAAGTTTTTGGTACCACCTGCACTACCCGCAATATCGCCAAAACGGTGATCTACCCTAAAATCAAGCTCATTTTTATAAATGGTTTCATTGGTTTGTATGTTAATGAGTTTGGGCGCTTTAAAAGTTGCCTTTACATTACTTTTTTCGGTAGGTAGCTCTAATGCTTTCTCAAGCGAATCTTGTGCAGAAGCCAAAGCAGGCAGAAGAATAACGGATAGATATAAAAGAGATTTTAGACGAAATTTCATAAATTTTATTTTTTGGGTTGATAAATGGCGGTTACTTTTACCTGGATAGTTTCTGCAATCTGTTTAAAAACGATCGTTGGGATTTTGATATCATGATCGGCCAGTTTTACATTAAATGCAGAAGTAGCTTTCACCTCGTCGGCGGTAATGACGATTAATCCTTTTGTGGTATATGCTTTGGTTACACCATGGAGCTGCAGGTTACCCTTAACCGTTACCGGATAAGTGCCAGGTTTTGAAAAATCGATCTGTTCTACAATTTTTCCTTTGAAATCAGAAGTCGGATACTTATCACTTTCTATATAATTTTCATTAAAATGCTCCTGCATCAGTTTTTTCTTGAACTGAAAAGAGGTATTGTTGATTTTGAAAATGATATCGTTGGTTTTGGTGTTGATTGCCGAGGCACCTGTTTTGCTCTGGGCATCGATATCTTCTACAGGTGTTGAAGAAAAAAACGAAGAATTAACGCTTTTACTTACCAGAATCTGCGCCTTTATACCTGTGCATAATACCAGGGCTATTAATGTGAAAAATAATTTTTGCATCTGTAATATGTTTAATTGCTAATAAAAACCGTAGTTATTCGATGAATTATTCTGGCATACCCTTATCAACCCAGGCTTGTAATAGTGCTCTTTCACTGGCGGTTATTGATCCACCTTTTGGCATTGTTTTGGTAACCAGAACAGCATTCGCTACGCGCGCATCATTTTTAATCGAGGCTATGCCGTTGAATAACCAAACTGATGCAATTGCCCCGTTTGAACCATGGCAGCTACTACATTTGGTTTGAAAAAGTGCGCCTGCAAAATTACTATAGGTTACATTGGCTGTCGTTACCGGGGTTGGATCCGTAGGTGTTGCTGGCTTTAATTCTTCCGCTTGTTTTTTAGAACAGGCAAAAAGAAGGGCCGTAATTGCGGCTAACGAAAAGATTACATTTTGTTTTTTCATAGTTAATCGATTAGTAAAACTAGTGATGGATTCATTTTTCTATCCTGATGTTTGATTTTGGTATAATTGAAATATTAACCGTTACGTGGCTTTATCCAGAATGGTTGCCCGTAATAAAAAAAATAAAAAAGCCGTTCTGATTTTACATCAGAACGGCTTTCAGGATAAATATTTAATTAAAAGTTTATCTCCAGGCCTTATACTGGTTAATTAAGCCATTGGTAGAGCTATCGTGACTCGAAACTTTTTCGTTGCCCGTCAGTTCTGGAAGAATCTTTTTGGCCAGTTGTTTACCCAGTTCCACTCCCCATTGATCGAAACTAAAAATGTTCCATATCACCCCTTGAACAAATATTTTATGTTCGTAAATGGCTACTAAACTGCCTAATGTATAAGGGGTTATTTTCTTTAATAATATGGAGTTTGTCGGACGGTTTCCTTCGAAAACCTTAAATGGTGCGATTTTTTCAATTTCTGCATCAGATTTACCTTCTTTCTTTAACTCGGCAGTTACTTCTTCTGCGGTCTTGCCGTTCATTAGCGCTTCAGTTTGTGCAAAGAAATTCGATAATAAGATAGGGTGGTGATCGCCCAGTGGATTTAAACTCTGTGCCGGTGCAATAAAGTCAGCAGGAATAATCCGGGTGCCTTGGTGAATTAATTGATAAAAAGCATGTTGGCCATTTGTCCCTGGCTCGCCCCAGATAATCGGTCCGGTTTCATAATCAACGTCATTACCGTTTCTATCTACATGTTTACCATTACTTTCCATATCGCCTTGCTGAAAATATGCCGCAAAACGGTGCATGTATTGGTCGTAAGGCAAGATCACCTGCGTTTCTGCATTATAGAAATTAATGTACCAAACGCCTAGTAAGCCTAATATCACAGGAAGATTACTTTCAAACTCTGTAGTTTTGAAGTGGTTATCAATAGCGTGGGCACCGGCTAGTAGTTGCTTAAAATTATCGAAACCTATACTTAACGAGATAGACAAGCCGATAGCGCTCCATAATGAGTAGCGACCGCCCACCCAGTCCCAAAATTCGAACATGTTTTCGGTATCGATACCAAAAGCAGAAACGTCTTTAGCATTGGTAGATAATGCGGCGAAGTGTTTGGCAATATCGTTTTCTTTACCACCATTTTCTAAAAACCAGGTACGGGCAGAGTGCGCGTTCGTCATGGTTTCCTGTGTAGTAAAAGTTTTTGATGCGACCAGGAATAAAGTGGTTTCAGCATTCAAGTTGGCTAAAGTTTCAGCAATGTGCGTACCGTCGATATTCGAAACGAAGTGAATATTTAAATGGTTTTTATAGTGTTTTAAAGCTTCGGTAACCATTACTGGACCTAAGTCTGATCCACCAATACCTATATTTACCACATCAGTAATGGCTTTTCCGGTATAACCTTTCCATTCACCGCTGATGATACTGTTGCTAAACTTCTCCATTTTAGCCAGTACAGCATTTACTTCTGGCATCACATCCTTTCCGTCAACTAAAATCGGCGTATTGCTCAAATTACGTAAAGCGATATGAAGTACTGAGCGGTCTTCGGTTTCGTTGATCTTGTCTCCGTTGTACATCGACTTTATGGCCTCATCTAATTTACACTCACGTGCCAACTGAATCAGGAGGGCTAATGTTTCGTCGCTGATGCGGTTTTTGCTATAATCCAGAAGGATATCTTCAAAAAAAACAGAGAACTTATTGAAACGATCTGCATCTTCTGCAAAAAGATCTTTAATGCTCTTTTGATTAATATCTATAAAATGGTCGGCTAAATACTTGTAGGCCTCAGTTTCTGTAAAATTTATTTTAGGTAACATAATCTTTGTTTTTTGTAAAAGTAATAAAGCAAAAATTTAAAATGATCTTTTTAATGTGTTAAATCATTAAGAATTTTTTAATTTATGGTAAGTCCTTCAACAGGTTCAAGGATGATCTTCCAATATTTGATATTGCTTCTCAGTATTTTCCAGCTACCCGACTTATGTTTCAATTCTATCTCTCCATAAAATTGTTTAGCTTAGAACACCTAAACCAAACTATCATTTTATGAAGAAGATATACCTGATCGGTTTTTCATTCCTGGCATTAAATGCTTTCGCTCAAAAATCAGATTTAAGGCCATTAGTCTCGAATAAAGCAGATGCCATAGAACAAAAAGTAATTACCTGGAGACGTGATTTTCACCAACATCCCGAATTGGGAAATACTGAAGTAAGAACAGCTGGTATTATTGCGAAACAGTTAGAATCTTTAGGTATACAAGTGAAAACAGGTATTGCAAAGACCGGAGTAGTTGGCATATTAAAAGGAGGGAAGCCAGGACCTGTTGTTGCACTTCGGGCTGATATGGATGGTTTGCCCGTTACCGAGCGGGTTGATGTCCCTTTTGCCTCTAAAGTGAGAACACAATACAACGGTCAGGAAGTTGGGGTTATGCATGCCTGTGGACACGATAGTCATGTAGCTATTTTAATGGGCGTAGCAGAAGTGTTGGCAGCGATACAAAAAGATATACCAGGCACGGTTAAATTTATTTTTCAGCCTGCGGAAGAAGGAGTGCCCGAGGGAGAGGAAGGCGGAGCAGCTTTAATGATCAAAGAAGGCGTACTCGAAAATCCTAAAGTGGATGTCATTTTCGGTCTGCATATCAATTCACAAACTGAGGTTGGCGATGTAACTTACCGTCCTGGTGGTACCATGGCCGCTGTAAACGATATGAAGATTACGGTTACCGGTAGGCAGGCGCATGGCGCATATCCCTGGAGCAGTATTGATCCCGTGGTGGTTTCTGCCCAGATTATCAATAACCTGCAAACCATTGTTAGCCGCAATTTAAATGTAACCGAGAATCCAGGGGTAGTTACCATCGGTGCCATTAACGGTGGTGTTCGGTCGAATATTATCCCTGAAAAAGTAGAAATGCTGGGTACCGTTCGCAATTTCAGCAAAGAAGATGAAGCCATGTTTATTGAACGGATCAAAACCATCGCTACCAAAACTGCAGAGGCAGGGGGCGCAACCGCGGTAGTAAAAATTCCATACAGCAACCATTACCCGGTTACTTTCAATAATATTGCGCTTACCGAAAAAATGCTGCCCAGTATGCAGTTAACGGCAGGGAAAGAACATGTAAAGTTAAAACCGCCAGTTACCGGCGCAGAAGATTTCTCTTTCTTTCAGGAAAAAGTACCAGGCTTATTTGTTTTTTTAGGTGGTATGCCTAAAGGTAAAGATCCTTTAAAGGCGCCCTCACATCATACCCCTGATTTTTACCTTGATGAAAGTGGTTTCGTATTAGGCGTTAAATTACTTTCCAATCTTACGCTGGATTATATGATCATGAAGAGATAAGCGTTAGTTCATTTGTTAGATGCATAATTGATCAGGGAAAATCAACTAGTCCGTTAGCTGTTGGCAGATAGTTTTAATTGAAATCGCTTTCCGCCATGCGCTATGCTCAAAGCGATTTCCTATATTTGTTTCATGACGAAAGAACAGATTCAGGATTTAAGAGACAGGGTAACGTCTCTGAGGAGGTATCTTTGACGTTGATGAGCTACTTTACGCCATTCGCGAAGAAGAAAAATTAACCATGGCGCCCGATTTCTGGGACGATCCAAAAAAAGCAGAAAAAATTCTGGCAGAAATTAGTTCAAAGAAAAAGTGGACTGATGGTTTTAACCAAACCGATAACGCGGTTGAGGATGCAGCTGTGATGTTCGATTTTTTTCAGTCCGGAGATGCTTCGGAAGCTGAAATGATAGAGCAGTACGAAATCGGTAAACAAGCTGTAGAAGACCTGGAGCTTAAAAATATGCTGCGCAGTAAAGAAGATCAGCTTTCGGCCGTCATGCAGATTACCGCCGGTGCCGGTGGTACCGAGAGTTGCGACTGGGCTTATATGCTGATGCGTATGTATTTGATGTGGGGTGAAAAAAACGGGTATAAAATTACAGAACAGGATAGCCAGGAAGGGGAAATTGCAGGTATTAAATCGGTAACGCTCCAGTTCGATGGCGATTTTTCTTACGGCTACCTCAAAGGTGAAAATGGTGTTCACCGTTTGGTTAGGATATCACCATTTGATTCAAATGCCCGCAGACATACTTCTTTTGCCTCCGTATATGTTTATCCTTTGGTTGATGATACCATTCAGATTGATATTAATCCTGCCGATATTGAATTTGAAACATTCAGGGCTGGTGGTGCCGGTGGACAAAATGTAAATAAAGTTGAAACGGCAGTACGTTTATATCACAAACCATCTGGCATTATCATCAAAAACCAGGAGTCGCGGTCGCAGTTGCAGAATAAAGAAAATGCCATTCGTTTGCTTAAATCTCAGTTATTTGAAATAGAAGAAAGAAAGCGCAATGAAGCCATTGCTGCAGTAGAAGGATCGAAGAAAAAGATAGAGTGGGGCTCGCAGATCAGAAGTTATGTTTTGGACGACCGACGCGTGAAAGACCATCGTACCAATTACCAAACCTCTAATCCTGATGCTGTGTTAAACGGTGATATTAACGACTTTTTAAAGGCTTATTTAATGGAGTTTTAGGCTAATGAGAATAAAAAGGTTGATTTCTAAGCTAATTTATTTACTATGAACATCATCATTGAAGACAATAATGTTAAGCAAAACATGCTTGAAGCAAGTCAACTTATTTGGCGTGCCCATGGCAGAAAACTTTTGATTATTTCGTTAACGTTTTTTGTCATGGGGATTGCTTTTTATGGTTATTTAAACAACTTGATTAAAAATACACCAATTACTCAATCAATGGATAGGGAAATAGACCTGGAAATACTATTTATCTGCTGGTTATTATCCATTATGTTTTTAATTAGGTTTTTTAGAGCTAAACATGCTTTTTTTACCAAGGTAAAACGTGGTGTAAATCTGGTTTTTAATGATTCAAGTGTTAGAAGAATTCTGATTACAGATGAAGGAGTTGAAGGTATAACGGAGTTTTACAGATCGTTTGTTAAGTGGGAAATCGTTACCCATTTTAAAATTTATGACAGACATATTAGTATCAACAATTTATTAAGTTCGGCACCATTTTTTATCCCGACACATTTAATGAGTAACGAAGTTTATAAATCGCTATTGTTTTATCTTAGGTCTGCTAAAAAAGAAATTAAATAGATATGAAATTTGTTTTAATTCCCATACTACTCGCCATGTTAGTGATTGATCTGAAGGCACAAGAAATAATCTCGTTATATAACAGTGACATTCCAGGTGCAAAACCTACTCCGGCAACCTACGTGGAGCATACCGAAGTGCGCAACAATGGTACGCTAATCATTACCAAAGTATCAGTACCAACGATGACAGTTTTTGTTGCGCCAAAGGAAATTGCCACCGGAACGGCAGTAATTATTTGCCCTGGCGGTGGTTATAGTGGTTTAGCATTTAGCCATGAAGGAACAGATGTAGCTAAACGCTTCAATGCCATTGGCGTTACTGCATTTGTATTAAAATACCGTTTGCCGAGCGATGAAATTATGGTTGATAAAACTTATGGTCCGCTGCAGGATGCACAGCAGGCCATTTACTTAGTGAGAAAAAATGCAAAGCAATATGGAATTAAGGCCAATAAGATTGGAATTATGGGTTTTTCTGCCGGTGGGCATTTTGCCTCAACTTTAGTGGCGCATTATAAAGAGCTTAAAATTTCTAACCCTGAAAAGATTAATCTGAAACCAAACTTTGCCGCATTAATTTATCCTGTAATCAGTTTCGAAGAATCGGTACATACCGGTACCATGAAGAATTTATTGGGTCCAAATCCTGCCGATAGTTTAAAACGTTATTTCTCGGCCAATGAAAATATAACTAAAAAAACACCTCCTGTTTTTTTTGTACATGCTAAAGATGATAAAACTGTTCCTTACGAAAACAGTAAACTGATGAATGAGGCATTAAAGCAACACGATATTGATACCGATATTTATTTATACGAAAACGGTGGGCATGGATTTGGTTTGATTAATAAAACTTCTGATGTGGATTGGTTTAACTTGCTGATCAGCTGGTTAAAAAAGGAGAAGTTTTAATATCTTTGCGGATATTTTAACCTCTTAACCGGAATTTAAATGCAAAAAACAATCAAGTATGTAATGGTAGCCTTGGTTGCTATTATTGCTGTGGCAGGCTGTAAAAAAGAAATTAATTGGAATGCCAGGTTTAATCCTAACGGGAATGGCTGTCAGCTGGCGAGTTTAAAGGCTGATATCGATTTATTGGGAAGCTATACGATTACCTTTAACTATGATGCTCAAGGTCGTGTTTCAAAGCTAAACAGTGGAGCAGAGACCAATACCTATGTTTATGCCGCAAATAAAATCACGGCTACTGATGAAAAAGGTCGCGTAGCAGAAATTGTGCTTGAGAATGGCCGGGCAATTTCCAGCGGTGCTGAAGGTATCGTTACAGTAGGGGGTATTTCTTATGCTTATTTGCGAAAATATACCTACAATGCTGAAGGATATTTAATTCAGGTAAAGAATTATTTGAATAACGAATTAAGCACAACTGATAACCTGACCTATGCAAATGGTAATCTGGTAAGTGCAGTTTCACTGGCGGCACATGGAGGTTATAAGGAAACCACAACCTACAGCTACTCGAATGAAATTGCAATGAACGTGTACGAAATCTCCGATCCTCTTTCTTATCATGTTGATTATTTTCCCGGAGGATATTTTGGCAGGCAATCTAAAAATGTATTGAATAAAAGCGTTTCTAAAACTGTAGATCAGGATGGTAGCCCTTTTAGCAATGAAACCATGGCTTATACTTACCAATATGATACCAAAGGAAATGCCACCTCTTTAAACTACGTCAATACTTCTACGTTTTATCCGTCCGGTGGACCTGCTGAAACCGAAAGCTACGCCGGAGAATTCTTATTGACATACAACTGCAGATAGCTTTAACTTGAATAAGAGCCTGATCATGATTTTTGGTCAGGCTTTTTTTGAATAAAATTTTTTTTGATTCTTCAAACCAAAATCTGTAAATCCCATTTTACCACTCTATTTTTACGATTTCGCCCCTTATTTTTTAGAAATGATGTGTATATATTTGATTACATCGATGTGATTTTATTATAGTATAATGTAGATGATCTAATAAGACTAAACCTGTCAATTGCAAATGGGCTTAATTTTTAGCTGTACATGCATTAGTATTTCAGGTTTTTTAAGGTTAGGCATGTATAAACTTAAATAATTAACCAAATATTTACCTAATTAAAAAAATGAGAACAGAAACAATGAAACGGTGGCTGCTATTGGTATGCCTGTTTACCAGCCTCTTATCTTGTAAAAAAGATCAAACTAAAATTAAATCTGAAAATGGTCAGGTTAAGGCCTGGGAGACATTAATTGACGGCAACTCTTTTGCAAGTTATGCTAATTTTGAGGCGCAATGGAATTACAATTATCCATGGGGTACCGATCATAATGGCTCGGCACGTATGGTAGGGAGCTCTTCTAACCATAATCAAATCTCCTTAAGCGGAGGTGTATTAACCATTAAAGCTACCCGTTTGGCTTCATCGCCAGGAAACAGTACCGCTAATGGTTTTACCAATGTGGCCATTTGGTATAACTCTGGTGCTTGCCATGCCAAGCAGCAGGTGGTCATTAACGATCAGTTCCCGAGTTATACCATCTCAGGAGATTTTGCCGTTCCAACAAGTAAAGGTACCTGGCCTGCCTTCTGGATTACAGGTGTTAATTCCTGGCCTCCGGAAAGCGATATTATGGAATTTAAAGGCAACAGCACCAATTGGCAAAACACTTACGATGGTGGTTGGGAAAATAAACTTACAACAGTTTCCAATGCAGGTTCTTACCATAATTACAAATGCTGGTATAACAAAGTAAGTGCAACTGATGTAGATTGCCATTATTATATCGATAATGTTTGGGTAGCCAAACATACCATGAGCAATTCGGTAAATAAACCGATGTGGTTAATCATCAATATGCAGATGGAAGGCGATAGCGGCTCTCCTGGTCCATCTGGCAATACAATTTATACTGGTAGAAACATTTATCTGGGCAGAGAACGGGCGTTTTAGTCAATTAAATAACAACTAATTTGGAGGCAGTTGTAAAGCTGCCTCCGTTGTAGCAGATCATATATGAACAGATATTCGACCATGTTTGCCGTTGTATTACTCTGCGTTTTATTTGTGCAGTGCAGGAAAGATGGAATAACAGGCCCGGTAAATAGTCTTGCCTCATTGGTTAATAAAATTAATCTGGTAAGACAGCGCGGATGCAATTGTGGTGTTGAATATATGCCTCCGGTGGCTGATTTATCGGTGAATAATCAGCTGCAAAATGCGGCAATCATGCATGCAACAGATATGGCTGAGCAAAACTATTTTGATCATTTGTCTCCAGATGGCGGTACCCCCGCCGAACGAGCAACAAGCGCAGGTTACAAAGGCGATTTTAGGGCAGAAAACTTAGCCAAAGGATATCCGGATGCGGATCAGGTTATTAATGCATGGAAAAATAGTGTAAGCCATTGTAAAGCCATGATGGATGCCAAAAGTAAAGAGGTAGGGGTAGGTACGGCAAAAAATTATTGGGTAGTAACTTTCGGGAGTCCTAAATAATCTTTTATCGTCTGGTCAATTACATCTAACAGGCCATTATTATATTTATCGTCAGTTAACTCCCAAAACATGATGCCATTTAATTTCTGATCAATTGCATATTTGGTTTTTAATGAAACTGATTTAGGGTCATCAAAAGTCGCAAAATACCGGGTTTGTGGATTATAATAATAGGGCGCTTCGGCTGTCCCTTCCCAAAAATATGTATAGCCATTTTCGGTTGAAAATTGCTTGCCAAAATCTTTAAAAGAGACGCCTTTTAAAAACTTGGTTGGCTGATATAATCCATGGTCGGCATCTGTAGTGTTTTCAAAAATACGGGCATAAAATGCTGCGCCTAAAGCAATTTTCCGTGCAGGTACACCTAAACCAACTAAAGCTTTTACAGCATAATCTCCGGATAGTGTTTGTTGCGGAGTAGAATATAAAGGAGTATGGTGACCACTTTGTGTTGCATATCCACTTACCAGGTCGTAACTCATTACATTAACGCGGTTTACCAGTGGCATTACCCGGTCCCATTCGAAGCAAGAATCAATGCAGTTTTGAGTGCCGCCCGCCGCGAAACTGATCTCTGCTTTTTTACCGAGTTTATTTCTGAGTTCTTTAACCAATAAAGTAAAGTTATGCTTGTCTGCTGGCATATACCGATGCCCGGGATAACCCAACACTGCCGGATATTCCCAATCGAGGTCTATCCCATCCGCCTTAAAGAAATCTAAAAGCGCTTTGGTTGTTTTGGCAAATGTCTTTCGCCCTTTATTTCTGGCAAATACTTCCGAACAAGTAGCGCACCCACTCCAGCCACCCATGGCAATCATTACCTTTAAATCGGGGTTCCGTTTTTTCAGCTCCACCATTTTCGAAATCAAAGCCGAATCTTTGGCTGCCCTGATGTTCAAACTATCGCCCTTTAAGTGTCCGAAACTATAGATCAGGTGGCTGATCTTTTCAATCGGAAAACTATCTATAACTGAACCCTGGCCTGTATCGTAAGCAATAACATTTGGCTTAACTGTTTTTTGTGCCTGTAAATTGCCCGCGAAAAGTGAGAAGGCAGTTAAAAGACAGGTTAAGGATAGATTTACAATATTTTTAAACACAGGTGGCGGTATTTACAGATTATTTTTCTGCTAAAATGTCTTGAAGTTCGTTTAATTCGGCTACTTTTTCAGTGGCTCCGGCATTTTCATAAGCCGAAATCAGGTTTCTGATTACCCGGCGGATAATATCAGTATTGCTGCACGGTTTATAATATTCGGGCAAAGCTTCTAAATTAAGCTGACGCAAAAACTGATCTACATCGTGTTTGCCAAAAATGTTGCCCCGGTTAAAAGCATTGATGTAAAAGAGTACACCATACTCGGTACCCTCTTGCTTACTGTCATCAATATAACCCAAAATAAAGTGCTGCGGCAAATTTATCCCGTACACGGGCAGGTCTAGCTTTTGGGCCAGGGTAGAATAAATAATGGCTAGAGAGATCTGGTTGCCTTTTTTGCTTTCTAAAACCTGGTTTAAGTAGGAGTTTTGCGGATCATGGTGGTTTTTGGTATTGCCGCTAAAGCCATATTGCTGGTATAAAACGTGGTTGATCAGTTTTACTTTCTCAACTGAACTCATTTCGTATTGCAGGCCCAGCCAGATATCCCTTTTAATCTCTTCAATCTGATTAATTACCTTTTGTTCGTCTAGGTCAGGATATTGGTAGCGGTTTATGATCAAAGCGCCCTGCAATAAATCGAAAGCACCACTTAAATACCAAAGGTTTAGATCTTCTTTAACCGTTTTGAACTGGATTTGATGAACAATGTTTTCAATGCGTTCCTGCATCAGTCCATCGAAGGATTGTTCCCATGCATTTTCTAAGTAATGGATAACTTCGCCACCATATTCAAGCAGTTTTTTCTCCACATGGTGATACACTTCCTCGTCGGGATCGTCCAATAATTTAACTAAAGCACTTATCTCTGCGATATTTTCCATAAAACATACATACGTTTGCGGTGTTTAATTACTTTTGCAATATTATGTTATTTCAATTTATTAAAGATTACCTTAAACACCGTTTAACAGCTAAGAGCCGGCACGGAACGCATTCGCCATTTGTATATAAGCTCGCTGATGAGGTAATTTACGATTTTAACGATAAATCTGAATATAAAAATATAGAGGAGCAGCGAAAAAAACTTTTTAATGACGATTCCGTCATCACTGTTACCGACCTCGGTGCAGGGTCTCAGCTCAATAAGAACCGAACAAAGAAGGTAAGTCAGATTGCCAAAAATGCGTTAAAAAGCCCAAGATTGGCCAAGCTCATTTATCGGCTGGCTAAAAATGCCAAAGCAAAAAGTGCGATCGAATTGGGTACTTGTTTGGGAATTACAACTGCTTATTTAGCAAAAACAGATGCCCAAACCGAGGTAATTACAATAGAAGGATGTCCACAAACCGCAGAGGTTGCCAGAAAAAACTTCCAGGATCTGAATTTAGAAAATATCGAACTTCATGTGGGGAACTTTGATTTGATTTTGCCGGATATTATCGCCCGGCAGCCTAGTCTGGATTTTGTTTACATTGATGGGAACCACCGTAAAGATGCTACCTTAAATTATTTTAAATTGTGCCTGCCAAAAGTAACGGAAAATTCGTTGCTGATTTTTGATGATATTTACTGGAGCAAAGGCATGAAAGAAGCCTGGACCGAAATTAAGAATCACCCTGATGTTACCGTGACGATCGATTTGTTTTGGATCGGCTTGGTGTATTTCAAAAAGGGGCAGGCTAAAGAGCATTTTAAACTTAAGTTTTAACTATCCATGCAGGAACCAAAACTGGCAGGCATTCAAAAGCGATCGGCATTATTTGTTTTGCTGATTAGCCTTTTCTCTGGCATTGCAGCCTACCTGCTTTCGTTTCTTAGTAAAATGGACGCCCTTACGCATATTATGCTTGGGTGGGATATTTTTTGCCTTGTACTCAATACTCTGCATTGGTACATGTTTTTTCATACTTCTGCTGCCGAAACGCATTTAAAAGCAAAAATGCAGGATGAAACCCGCGGAGAAATTTTCGCTATTGTGGTGGTGTCTACCTTTGCTGGTTTACTGGCCGTAGTTTTATTGCTTATTAATAAAGATGTTGAGCCTCTTGATCTGGTTATCGCCATACTGGGTATGTTTTTATCTTGGTTTTTGGTGCATACTACTTTTACGATGCGTTATGCCCATTTATATTATGGTGACAAACGGAAAAAAAAATCGGAAAAGGGTGGTTCAGGATTGCAGTTCCCGGGCAATGATGAACCTGATTTTATCGATTTTGCTTATTTTTCTTTTGTATTAGGCATGACTTTCCAGGTTTCGGACGTTGAAATTTCGGATAGAGAAATCAGACGGCTGTCTCTTTTACATAGTTTAATTGCGTTCATATTTAATACCGTAATTGTAGCATTAACGATCAATGCGCTGGCGGGTTTAAGCAAATAATTCTTTTTAAAAGACTTACGAAATTTGATTTGGTCTTGACAGATTCTTTAGGAGATAGCAGTTTTTAGGAAATGAACGGTCTACCTCTTATGGCGGTCTTTGGTCCTGCTTCTGCCGATGAAGAATCGGCATTCCGCTTCGGTCCCTTAGGTACCAAGGTTTAGCGCTTTAGGCTACATGCTGGTAGTATGCCGTTCGGTTATAAACCTGACAGCAGCTAACACGAAGTGCAACGAAATAAAGCGGATGACTAGGTTGCAACAGCCAGAAACTACAACACATTCGTTTTCAGATAAAAATGTTGAAGTTTAGGAAATGAACAGTTCGGTTCCTTTGGCTGGCTTTGGTCCCGCTCTCCATTACTTCCGGTGAAAAAGCGAAACCATTTCAATCGCTCGGCTGCAGCAGGAATGGGTTTAGTTAGAGCGGTTAAATTCCTTTGGCTACATGCTACCTTTTAACGGGTAATGTTCGATCGATTTACATCCAGACGATCATGATGACTTTTAGGTTTATTATCTATTTTACATGATTCATTTTTATTTGCTACGAAAATTTCGTCACTCCAAAAGGCCAGAATATCACTCAAAAATGCACGTTCGTCAAAAAGATTTTACTTTTTCACTTGGTTATAATATCTTAGTCGAAACTTAATAAACGATCTCATGCTAAATAACAATTGTAAGCCCATGTGTGGCTTTTCTACATTGTTCTTATCTAAGAATTTCTCTGAAAATTCTAACTATTTGGATAGTCAAATCAATTCCGATAAAATAGGGGGAAAGTACTTTGCCTATTTTTTCCCAGTACGGCATTAGAGAATTCATTCCTTATTCTTTTGAACCTGTAATAGGTTAAGCGTAGTTTTTGAATGCTAGAATATGATCAGCACTTTATGGTATTTGCATTTGCTGGCTAGGCATGGTAGTCTTCCTGATTTGCGGGCCATATAGGTCAGAGTCTTTTACAACCGGTATCAAAGGTTGCCCTCCGCGAAATGTTAAATATAATACTATAAAATCGAATAACTTACCTCTACCTGATTAAGCAAAGTAAATAATTGCAGCAGCAACAAACGCAGTTTCGACTATTGCAACACACTGACAAAAAATCCAGAAAACTAAAACAAAAATAAAATGATGAAATCGCTCTGCAGCTCTTTGAAGCGTAAACAGAAACACATCGTGTTAATCTCTCTACTTCTGTTTGGTAGTTATATCTCCTATGCCCAGAATGTTTTTCCGGATACCGGAAAGGTCGGGATTGGAACGCTAACACCGCGTTCGCGTCTGGAGGTGAAAGAATGGATTCCGGCACTGAGTATCTCATCCGGTAAATACACCGAAATTATGGTCGATAATGAAGTGATTGGCAGTATAAATTTTTATAAGCATTATGGAATAGCCCATGCCGCAGCCATTAAGCTTTTGCATGCCGGAGGCCCGAACCAATATGCTCAGGCTCATCTTGCATTTTATACAAGTGAGACGCAAAATCCATTTACTTCTATTCCAATTGAACGAATGCGGATTGCTTCAAATGGTGATGTAATGATCGGAACAACACTTTCCCATGGCTATAAATTTTCGGTAAACGGCAACATCAGGGCAAAGGAAATAAAAGTAGAAGCTACTGATTGGCCAGATTACGTTTTTAAAGCCGGTTACCAGCTCCTCAATTTGGATGAAACCGAAAACTACGTCAATACCCACAAACACCTGCCTGGTGTACCTGCAGCTGCAATTGTTGAAAAAGAAGGTATTGCATTGGGTGAAATGAATAAGATTCTGCTGAAAAAAATAGAGGAGTTGACTTTACATCTCATTGACCAGCATAAGTCCATCAGGCAACAGCAGGACCAACTCCAAATACAAAGTCGTACCATCCAGAATTTAAAACAGGAAATAAATCAACAGAAAGTTACAAACAATAGTGTTAAACGGAAGAAAAATAAATCAAACTAAAATCTGAATGCTCGTGAAAATCAAACAACTATTTCCTTTAGTGGTGCTTGTATTGATGCACCACTTTGCAACAGCGCAGCAGCAACCTAAAGTACCGGTATCTCCAGAGGCTGCCGCCCTTACCAAGATGGTCAACTATCCGGTTAATTTTAATACCGGGATCCCGGATATTTCGGTTCCCTTATATACCGTTCAGGCAGGAAACCTGAGTTTACCCATTAAACTGAGCTATCATGCCGGTGGCTTCAAAATACACGAACGTGCAACCCGATCGGGTATGGGTTGGTCGCTCAGTTCTGATATACAAATTACCAGAAGTGTAAATGGGGTTGATGACCTGGATCAGTATGGTTATATTCATAACAGTAAAATAAAAGTGTATAGGGCAGGTGAGGAATATTACCGTTATCCCATCAATATAGGTAATGGTATGGACTGTCATAAAATTGCTATAGGTGAGCTGGATGGTATGCCCGATAAATTTAATTATAAACTACTGAATAAATCGGGTTCTTTTTATTTTCGTAAGGATGGTTCTGGTGAAGGTTATACGATTGTTCCCGTTCCCTTTGATAATATCAGGATTATTTTTTCGGATGGAGAATTTACCATTGTAGATAATGATGGTACAACTTACTATTTTGGCAGTAAGGGTGCCATGCATATAGATGACAGAGCTGCTAAGGGAGTAGAATTTACAAGCAATGTTAAAACAACCTTTAAATGCCTTAAAATACAAAATGCCAATAAAACGGAAACAATCAATTTTACTTACGAAACCAAAAGTCCGTTAACATTCAACACTACTAATCAATCTATACAATACACTACTACAGATAATGTGTGTAGTATCAATCCTTTTTATAGAGCCGATCAGATTACATCAACATATAGTTCTTTTGAAGACCTGATATCAGTATATCCCATGTTCAGGCTGTCTTCACCCAGGTATATCGAAAATATGTCTAACGGGCAGTCTGTATTTCACTTTCCATATCTCAACTCGTCCAACCAGGTCTTGGAAGCAACGTATCCCCTGCAGATGCCTAATTTTAAAACGGCAACGGTTTATGGGGTAGCACTATCTAGAATTGATTTTCGTACAGGCGCAGTCGAATTTAATGGTGCTGAACAGTTAAATTCCATTAAGATAAAGGATTACAATAATCAGCAAATTAAAGGTTTTGATTTTTTCCAGTCGGTGGTAACAAATGGAAATCTGGCTGAACATACAAGCAGTAACATTAACATCTTCTCTACCAATTATCTGGATTCTGTCAGGTGTTCAGGTACGACCAATGATGCTGTAGAAACTTATAAATTCATTTACGGGAACAAATATGCTTTTGGCACGCAATTACAAGGTAAAGATGCCTGGGGTTATCCTAATATACTTACACAGGCGATGTCTAACAGCAACGGGTTTACCGGAATACCGGAAACCAAAATTAACCAAATGTATTTTCGTACTGCTGATGATGCCTGCCATGCTTATGGTACAAATGCCACTTTCACCTTTGGTACCTCCAATAGCCTTCACATGAATAGTGAAATGGTTGATGAAGTACCGCTTAATGCGGGAATGCTCCGGAGATTGATCTATCCTACCGGCGGATACGTCGATTTTGAATTTGAGTCTAATGCGGCACGTCAGTCTGTGGGCGGACAAACCGATCTCTATGCCATGACGGGTGGCTTACGGATCAAGACTATTAGTTATGGTGATGGTAAAAGCTGGGAACCTAAAAGTTACAAGTATTATCGTTATGGCGAAACGGAAGATGGGACGGGTTTGCTGATGAATACGCCTTACCGGGGGTATGACGTGGCTAGCCGGACTTTTAAACCTTATAGCTTTATTCAAAAAATTGCGTATATCAGAGGTCCTGGCACTGCAAATATGGGACACGACGGTAATCCTATCGCTTTAAACTGCAATAGTAAACAATGCTTAAGCATCCCCTTTGTAGAAACCAGAACCAGTTATGTACCTGCATCCAGCGTAGATTACAGTTATCCGAATGGTGCGCCTATTTATTATACCAAGGTAACCGAATACAACAGTGACCTGGGGCAACTTACCGGCAAAAAAGTTTATAATTATTTTGCACCTGATGCTTTTCAACCTTATAATTTCTCCAGTAACCAGGGTTATATAGAAGGAACGAATGTGCCGATCTTGCATACTGACGGTTTAATGGGGGTAGAGCGTTCTATAGAAGATTATGCTTTTAACAGAGGTAACGGTAAATTCAAATTAATCCACAGTAAAGAATTTACCTATAGTAAATACAGCAAGCAAGACCAGATTCGTGTTATTTTTGTCTATCCTGCGATAGACTATGCTTTTCTAGACCGGCCACCTGGGCTTACAGATCAAACCATATATGATGAGAACTTTTCATTCTCATCAGGAGATTTGGGGCGCCCGTTTTATGCCGGCGAATATGGGATACAGGTAGGCAAGTTACTATTGACTTCTGAAACAGAAAAATGGTTTAAGGATAACGACATTTCCGAAAAATATACCAGTTATGCCTATGAGAATGATATTTATCCGCAAGTAAGTAAAATTATTACAGCCGGTGTAAATGGGAAGCGGATCAGCAAGACTTTTAAATATGCCTATGATTATCCCGGTGTGGCCGTTTATGATGCCATGAAAAACCGGAACATGACCAGTCAGGTAATTGAAGAGATTAATGCTACAGTTTCTGCTACGAATGACGAGAGCGAAAGCAGCCGATCCAGAACCGAGTTTGCCCTATGGCATGCCAATATGCATATCTTACCATCTGCAGTATTAAAATCAGTTAATGGTTCAGCCCTGCAGACAGAGCTTACTTTTGATCTGTATGGCGATCATGAAAATGTTTTTCAGCTTACGGAAAAAGGCTGGTTATTTAAAACGTATCTATGGGGATATAATGATTTATATCCGGTAGTTGAAGTGAAAGGCGCTAACTATTATGATGTTACCGCAGCATTCGCTTATAACTCCGTTGATTATAATAATGATTCGCAAATCAAATCCACAGGAAATACGATTAGTAATGCTTTACCGAACAGTATGGTGAGCACTTTTGCGTATTCGCCCATGATTGGTGTAACCCGTATGACCAGTGCCGATGGTAATTCTAAACTTTTCCGTTATGATGATTATGGTCGTTTGGCTACAGTAAAGGATGATCAGGGTAATATGCTTAAAAAGCATGATTATGCACTGGCACCCGCATCCAGCATCGCCGGCTCTCTTTTCACGGTGAACAATCCGATGATGCTTACCTACAATTATGTTCACAATGGGGATAATCTTCGCAGAATGGCGAATGCTTATTTGACTGCAGGAATTTACTTTAACCCTTCGTCTTCACTAGCTGCCAATAATTTTGCGGAATCAAATCTTAATTCCAATTGGAGTAATAACTTATTGGTCGCCGATAATCCTAGTGCAGAAGCGAATGTGAAAATCCGTATGAATACCTGGCCTTCAACTGCCCTGGTACCCGGTACGGTTTACCTTGACCTGATTCAGGAAAATTCGATTGTGGTAAGTAAACGTATTCCTTATAATACTCCAACCTCTAATCTGGAAGATCTGTATATCGCTCCCGGGCAATATAAGGTAGGGATCCGTTTTGCCCAGAACTATAATGGCAGCTTATCCAGGCTGATGCTGGATAGCCAGGTGATTAAAAGTGGTGATGTAATTACACTACAACCCGGCAGTGAACATACCGTTATTTTATTTAACGACTAAATGTATTCAGCAAATCAGATAAATGTTTACGCCAATAAGAATTAACGTAATATGAAAATAATATATCATTATTGTCTGCTTTTCACAATGCTCTTTTGCTGCCACGGTGCGTTTGCACAGGTGCTGCGCAAAGAAGTATCCGTTTATAACTGCGAAAGTGAAATCAGTGCACCATTAAGTGTCACCCTGAAAGATGGCTTCCACGCCACGGGTTGTACCTTACGTGTTTTTACCACAGGGGCCAGCTTTGTGAATTGCCAGCCGCTGAGTGCCAATCCAAGTACCAATCAGAATTTTATCCGTACTCACATTTTCAGAAAACCAGGCGTAAATGATCAAAATATTGGCAATGCCCGGGATGTCTGTGAGGAGAACCAAAATATCCAGTATTTTGACGGCTTAGGCCGGATGGTACAAAACATCCAGGTGCAGGGGAGCCCGGCGTTAAAAGATATTGTCCAACCGACAGAATATGATGCTTTCGGACGTGAATCTACCAAATATGATCCTTATACTGTTGCAGGTGGTCAGGGTACCTTTCGTACAGATCCGCTGACCGAACAACTGAATTTTTATAATGGTAATGTTGCCGGTGTAAAAGGTAATGAAGCACCTTTCAGTAAAACCATTTTTGAAGCCAGCCCCCTTAACCGAACCATTGAACAGGGTTTCCCCGGCTTACCCTGGCAACCTGCTGCGGCTAATTTGCAGGGGGCAGGACATACAGTCCGTACGGATTATGCCAGTAACAGTACCAATGAAGTATTGCTCTGGAGGGTTGTTACTTATGGTGCACAAGCCAGCTACTATCCGGCAGGTAAATTGCTAAAGACCACCATTCGAGATGAGAACCATACAAACCTCAATGATAAAACGGGCATGGTAGAAGAATTTAAGGATTTTGAAGGACATGTTGTTTTAAAAAGGATTTGGGAAAGCAATACCAAAAGTCTAGCCACCTATTATGTGTACGACGATCTGGGCAATACCCGTTATGTATTGCCGCCAGCTGTAAATGAAAATACTGATAAATTACCTGCTGCCATCAATTATTTTGATGAAACTCAGGATGTTTTTAAAGAATTCATTTATGCCTACCATTATGATAATCTTAACCGGGTAAAAGAGAAAAAGGTACCAGGTAAGGGATGGGAACTAACCGTGTATAATAAGCTGGATCAACCCGTAATGGTACAGGATGCGGTGCAACGGGGAAAAAGCCCGCAGGAATGGACATTTACCAAATATGATCGCTTCGGACGGGTTGTCATCACCGGGCGTTATGTGGATGACCAGCACAATGGCGAGGCCAATACCAATTACCAGGAATATTTTCAGGGGCTCGCAGATGCCATCAACCCTTATGAAAGAAGAGACAATAACAATACCACAACCGGTTACACGAATGATGCCATCCCACAGGGCAGTATCGGGGAGTATTACACCCCGAATTATTATGACGATTATGATTTCCCTAGTAATACCTTTGGTCAGCCCGGTGCTAACCAAATGCCTAAAGCACGTACGCGTGGCTTCGCTACAGGATCTAAAGTAAAAGTGTTGGGCACCTCGCAAATGCTGCTGACGGTGAATTATTATGATGCAGAAGGGCGTATTGTACAAAGCAAAAGTGAGAACTACTTGAACGGTACAGATGTAGTTGACAATGTGTGGAATTTTGATGGCAGCCTGCAAGCCAGTACCCGTATCAACATCGTGAAGGCGACACCAACCGGCAATCCGTTAAGTACCACCATTGCCACCCGGCATGAATATGACCATATAGGACGTAAACTCGCTACTTTCGAGAACATTAATGATAAAGGAGAGATCATCCTGAGTCACCTGGAATATAACGAGTTGGGGCAATTGAGTAGCAAAAAGCTCCATAATGAGCTGCAAAGTACCAGTTTTGCCTATAACGAGCGGGGTTGGTTGAAAAATAGTTATTCCGATCAGTTTAGTATAAAACTGGATTACGAAAATGGTACAGACCAGGGCTTTAACGGAAATATCACCAAGCAATATTGGGAATGGTCGAATAATTTAAATCCCGCAGCCAATACCTTCAATTACGGTTATGATCCATTGAACCGTCTGGTTAGCGCGGTGAAAACTGCAGGAACCTCCATGAGCGAAAGCCTGACCTATGACGTAATGGGCAATATCAAGAGTTTAAACCGTGATAATATTGGGGCAAAGGCTTATACTTATTTTAATATTAATGCCAGTAACCGGCTACAAAGTGTGAGTGGCCTTACGGTACAAAACTATGAGTATGATGCCAATGGCAATGCGACCATAGATGGCAATAAAGGTATTCAGCTCACTTATAATTACCTCAATTTGCCCAAAACAGCTACAAAAGGTACGACTGTTAATCTGGCTTATACTTATGATGCAGAAGGAAACAAATTATCTAAAAACGAGAATGGAACCATCAGAAATTATATTGACGGTATAGAATATAATCCGGATGCCACTATAGATTTGATCCATACCGAAGAAGGCGTGGCGCAGAACAATGGTGGCACTTATACGTACCACTATAATTTATCAGATCATTTAGGAAATGTGCGTTATACTTTTGATATTTATAACGGCGTTGTACGGATGCTACAGCGGGATGACTATTATGCTTTTGGGTTACGGAAATCAATCCCAAATAATAGCGGAGCTGTCTCTTTACAGAATAAATATCTTTATAATGGAAAGGAATTGCAGGATGGTTTGGAACAATATGATTATGGCGCTAGGTTCTATGATCCGGTTATTGGTAGGTGGAATGTGGTGGATCCGTTGGCGGATCAATACCGCCGGTGGTCTCCTTATAATTATGGTGTAGATAATCCGGTAAGATTTATTGATCCTGATGGAATGGGGGTTGTTGAAGGTATTGATTGGATATCTTTTACTGGGGCTGATGCTGGAGCTGCCTTTGCTCAATATAAAAGTCAGATGTCATCGGCTGATGATAACGAAAATCAGGTAGAGGACCCTGATGATCCGAAGAAGAAGTCTATGAGCCATCTCGGTCGAAGTTTTATAAGTGGGATTAAAAGTGGGTTGAACAACACGTGGCAGGGGGTTAAAAGCCAATTAACGCTTAAAGGTTATTTAAAAGGATTGGGGAACACAATAACCCTCGGTGCAATTAGTTCTGCTGATATGCTTATGGATGGATATGATTTGGCAAAAAACATACCAAATTATAAATCCAATGATTATGCATTTGGTGCTGGATTTATCACTGAGAAATTTTTAGAGGCTTATTTGTTAAAAAAAATAGGTGGAGATAGTCCTGCCAAATTAGGAGATGCAACAGGCGGTGTAATTATTGAAGTTGAAAATTCGCCTTATTTAATAGTTCAAAAAGGAGATAAAACTTTTCACATAAGCTTGGATAGAGTAAAAGAGTACGTTAAAAATCCTCTAAATCCAAAATCAAGATGGGGTGATCAAATTAATTTTAAAAAATATGGTGTTCCTAAAGGGTCACAAATAATTGAAGGTGCAGGTAAAGGTCATAAAAGGACTCCCACCGCGAGTGAAGTGAAGATGTTTAATAAGTATTTTAATAAATAAAATATGAATGTTAATGGTATAATTAAGCAATTTGTATGTTTTATCAACAATAGTTACAAAGGCTTAAATGAGCTATTCTTAGCTCTCGAAAATGAAAAAAAAGATATTATACTTGCGGATAAAATAGAAAATGGATTTTACCAATTTATTTGGGAAATAATTGTTGAATCTCAATTATGTTCCAATAAGGAATATTTGGAGCCTTATGGTGATGGTGCAGATTTTTATGGTACGTCATCAAGAGTAATTTATCCCGATAAATTAGCAGGAAAAAAAATAAGTATTAACGTTACAGACAGAGAGGATCGCTTTTCAAAAAAAAACGTGAAGATGCAAAATCTTGACTTTATAAAGTTTGTCAATTATAATGAAGGCAAATATTCTGTGAGTGAGCCTTTTGATTTTGTTCTTTGTGAAGATAATTTAGGAAATCAGCTTTTGTTCAAATTCGATGAAGTTGATTATTTAATTATTCGTATAGATGAATAAGATTTAAGATAATTTATATCTGCTCATAGCTTCAACTTAAGATTTGTGTGTAAAGAGTCTATGGATTAATTAATCTATCCGCTAATTATAGATCGGTTATCATCTCCCCATCTGTCCGTAGTCTTGAGCCTGAGAATTGGGTGTAAGGAGACTACGGATTTTTAAATTATCATGCGTTCGGGGCGCGGAAATCGATTTTGAATAATATCGGAGCAATTTTTTTACAGAATAAATATCTTTATAGCGGAAAGGAATTGCAGGATGGTCTGGAACAGTATGATTATTCGCCATTTATGTTAGTTTTTAAGCGGTGCTCATGAGCTCAGCTACGCTTCAGTTACGGGGCAAGGTTTTACGATCCTGTTATTGGAAGATGAACCATCTGTCCGTAGTCTTGAGTTTGAGAATTGGACTCAAGGAGACTACGGATTAATCTGTGAAGATGGAACTCAATCGATCTACTTTCAGAAAAAAATGCGGAGGCATTCCCCATATAATATTGATCCGGATGGAATGGAACCGAACGCAGGAGCAACAGAACTGATTGCCTGGGCTCGGATGCAGGTAGCGATGCAGGATGGTGATGACCGGTTGAAAAGAATGGCTGGAAAGGAAACACAGGAATAGTAGGATGGCCCTCCAAAAAGAAAAATTCCTGAGCAAAAAGAGAACTAGCTCTACGCGAAGCATAATTGAATGCTTATTTACATAAAGGCGATCAGCAACAAGTAACTAATCGAATTCTTAAGATTCATATTTAATATGCAGCAATTTAAAATAAAATTTCCTAGTGGTTATGAGATCGCAGATTTTTTCAATGACAATATTGATTTACATATAATTTTACCAGATAATAGAGTTTTTTTTTGCAACAGCTTTTACGATTATAAATGTTCAGTACCTTATTGAAAAAGAGCAAGATGTGTACTTTTGGTCCACTGATATGTTTATTATTAAGGATTTAAAAAAAATAACTATTAAAAAATCTATAGAAAAAATTATAGCTGACGGTTTTTTTGAATTGATTTTTTCTGAAATAGGGTATTTAGAGACTGTTTATTCAAATGATTTAGCTTACGATACGATAGTCGATGAAAGTGATAGGATGTAATACGATCCCCATCTGTCCGTAGTTTTGAGCCTGTGGATTTGATGTAAGAAAACGAAGGATTAATTAAAAGACTGGCTGAAGGGGAATGATCTTCGAAGCTATCATTTTATGCTCATGACCTCGGCTGTACCTGGATTATTATGCTCTTGGATTAACAAAATCGATTTTGAGTCGTCATGATCAGGGAAATTTTCGACACTTGCGATAAATGATCAATATGATCTATTCCTAATCTTTATGATATGAGAAAACTACATGTTATTTTAATGCTGCTAATTTCTTCAGGAATAACAATTATAAGCTGCAGTGAGAGTATCTCATTGGGGGACGACTTTGAAGTTTCCTATGTAGATATACCAGATAACAGAAATTTATACTACAAACGACAGGGAATTTTCTCTTCTTTAGGCGTAAATCAAATCATTTATAATGAGGATAAGATATTACTTCGTGGATATTTATATAGCAATGGAGACACCCGATTAGATAAATCCAGATATGTTTATTACTTGATAGATAAAAAAGCATATATGATAAATCCTGGTCAACAAAACAGCGCGGGGTTGATTGGGCCAATTCTATTTGAAGAATATGAAGCAATTGCGAAGCGATTAAAAAATGCTAAAACGAAAAGTTGGTGATTTCTTTAATTGCTACTTTTAAACATTCATAATGACTTTTGTAAGTACCACTGCCAGGGAGGTTGGGCTTTAAAGATAAAGAATCATTATCAGTAGAATTCAAAAGAAATCAAATATGAAAAGATATACTTTTATTCTGGAATTTAAAAAAGGAACTTATGTGAAGCAGGTAATCTCTTCTGATATACAAAACGCCAAGATTGTATGGTTTGATTCACTTAAGGCAGATGAAATTTTTGGAATGACTGATGATTTAAGGAATATATTTAAAAAACAGCTTGATAATGAGTACCCAGCATTACTCGACGGAATGGATAATGTATGTTTTTCAAAATTAGAAGAAATCGTTGTTTAATCAATATTGTTGAAAGCAGCGTTTGAATTAATGAGAACACGCTCTATCTACTTCAGGCGTAAGCAAGAGAAGTAAGTGTAGAGCTATACTAGCGAAGCACCAAAGCACATTCATTTTTCAGATAGAAATTAATTTTAGGATTAGGAAATGAACAGTCCATTTCTTTTTGCAGTCTTTGGTCCCGCTCCCGCTTCTATCGATGAAGAATAGGCATCCCGCTTTGATCCCTTAGGTTTAGGTACCAAGGATAGATGCTTTTCTGGAAGAAATAAATATATTATTCTATTTGTCTGCTAGTCAGTGTTTTGTGTGAATAAACTTATTTTTCAGTAGTATAACTTATTTTTTAGTTGTTTAACTGAAAAATAAGTTATAGATTTGAGTATGGAAGAATTAACCAAAGCTGAAGAACGCATTATGCAGGTTTTATGGAAACTGCAGAAAGCATTCGTGAAAGACATGATAGATGAATTGGAAGAGGATCCTAAACCGCCTTATAATACCATTTCATCTATTGTGCGTTTGCTCGAAAAGAAAGGTTACGTAAACTATAGAGCTTACGGTAAAACCTACGAATATTTTCCGGCCATTTCTAAGGATGAGTATGCTAAAACTACCTTCTCCAAATTGTTTTCAGGTTATTTTGATAATTCTCCAACCAGCTTGTTATCATTTATGGTGAAAGAGGAAAAACTAAGTGAAAAAGATATAGAAGAAATTAAGAAAATCATTAACCAGGATACAAAACCATGATTTTATTCTATCTGCTCAAAGTTACGGCCTGCACTATATTATTCTTCGGATTTTATGTATTGGTTTTACAAAAACTTACCTTCTTCAAAATCAATCGTTTCTATCTGCTGGTCACTTTACTACTGAGTTTTGTAATTCCAGCTTTGCAATTTGAGATTAAGCACGAATTGGTGACAGTGGATACAGATCCTGTGGCCAACCTGCCTGAAGTGAAAATGGCTGAAAAACCATCACAGCTTATTCAACCCTTAGCGGTCGGACATCAACCAGAAACAAAGCCAGAAATAGATTGGTTAAGTTTAGTTCCTTTCGCTTATGGCGCCATAACTTTGGTTTTGCTGCTTATTTGCATTTGGCGGTTGTTCGGCTTGATTAAATATACTGGAAACTATACTGAAACTGATGATGGTTTAAAACTGATCAACAAAACTGCTGGCTTTACCAATTGCTCTTTCTTTAATTATGTTTTTATTGATGGAGATAAATTAGGTGATGCTGATTTAGCTGTTTTACTTAAACATGAGCTGGTGCATGCCAGGCAATACCATTCGATAGATAAAATTATTTTAATGGTTTTTAAATCCGTTTTATGGTTTAATCCTATAGTTTACCTGTATGATAAAGCTTTAGAGCAGGTGCATGAATATGAGGCAGATGAATTTACTTCAGCAGCTTATGGAAGTGAGGCTTATGCCAGTCTGTTATTGAAACTGGCCATTGCCAAAAGTGATATGCCCTTGATCCATAATTTTGTGAAAAGCCCGATTAAAGCCCGCATTAAAATGTTGTTTAGTTTAAAATCTGAAAATAAGGAAAAAAATGCCTATTTCCTGGTTTTACCTATGACATTGATTCTATTGTGGATATTTGCCATAAAGTTTGTGTATGCAGGTAAACAGATTTCTCCTGAAAATAAATTTCAGAAAGCTCAAAAAGGTTTTATCAATCGTGGGCAATCATTATTAGATGATACCATTAATGTGGTAAAAGATTTAAGAGCAAGATATGCCGAAAATATTAGAAAAGGTGACGAAATGCTTGGTAAAAAACTTAATGTTAAATTTATTGGCTTTCGGGACTCAAAAAATGGAGTTTTGGGAGATATTAGCTACCATAATAAAATTTACTCCTTTGAGTCAATTACAAATTTAGGAAAGCTCTCTACTGTCAAAATCGGTGACAGTTTAAAAATAGAAGTCAATGGATTTTCGGTACCAGAGCCCTATAAAGAAGTGAGATTGTGGACGAATAAAATTTCTACATCCAAAGGACATGTGCTTTATGAAAGATCATTAAATCAACAGCCATTTTTATACGGCATGAACGGACTTAGATTTACTTTTTCGAGAATAGCAGCCATTGATCGGGATGCAAATCATATCCAAAGAATTACATTAAAACATCATAATTATAGGATAATACTCGATGTTGCAGAAGAAAAATTTTCGAGTAGTAGTATCCAAATAGGTGATGAAATCAGTGTAGAGTTTACAGGTGAAAAGTTGATTGCACCAGATACCTACTTTTCTAATCAGATAGTCGAGCTACATTCGCGCCAAAATAAATATATTTTTAAAGCTAAAAAGCGATATGCTAAATATCACAGCAGTGCTGATGCTCTAACTGGAATAACCACTTCTATAAAGAAAATAGGTAGTCCTATTAAACCCAAAATCATCTCCTTTAATAAAATGACCGGAGATGTCGACAAGAAAATCTCTTACATAGAGAATGCCGTAATTGATATTGTTGACAGCAGGTTAACAGCAAAGTTTGTAGAATTTGATCAGCTGAATAATAAAATGACAGCTAAAAACGCCGTTTTGAAAGCCAAAGATGGAAATTCATTAACAGCATCGGTTATTGTTTTTGATTTGAAAAATGGAAATTTTAAAGCGACATCTGGTAACGGAAAAGCAGCGGATCCAAAGAAACCTGGCTTAGAGCGGCAGTTAAAAAATGCCCTTTTAGTTCAGCCATTTAACGAAGCCGACGCGAAGGTAGAATATCGTGCTAAAGATTCTGTTAAGATGAGTAAGGATAAAAGTATCATTTATTTATTTGGTGATGCGATTGTTATTTATAATGGTGTTAAACTTAGTGGTTCAAAAATCACCTATAACAAAACAAATAATACGATTTCAGCTAATAAGGCTATGGTCTCTTCAAATAAAATTGATGGGCTGATTAAAGCAGACAGTATTTACCTCAATCTGAAAACTCCGAAAGCTACATTATTCGGTGAAAATTTTTAACTTTTATTGGATTTTCATTTTCAGTGCATTCTGTGTTCCGTGGCAATAAACCATCTGTGAGGGTAGTCGCTAAAAATCCTTCGACTCCATCCAGGATGGACACTAGGCTAAGGCCATTATGCCATCAACTCTTTTCCATCTTACCTCATCCATCCCCTAAAACGCTTCCGCTAAACTGATATAAAATCCTGCCTGGCGTTTTTCATTTGGCAGTTTTTCGCCAATACCGTAATCAAGGCGCACACTCAAACCTTTTGCCGGATCGAAAAAATAGCGGCCGCCAAGGCCATAATTGGGCTTTAGTCCATCGGCACTGAACTGGCCATTGCTAAATACCTTACCGGTACCTGCAAAAGCTACAATACCAAAGCGGTTCATGAAACGGTAGCGGATTTCAGCCTGTGCTGCCATTAAATTCTCATCGCGGTAGCGGCCGCTGTAATAGCCCCGCATCATTTGGTCGTTTCCTAATTGTTGCAACAAATAAAATGGCGTGTTTTTACTTTGGATGGTATAATAAATTCCCTGGACGCCCAAAACCACTTTTGGGGCTATGCTAAAGAAACCGCGGAGATCGATTTTGACCTGTGAGCCATTGAAATTTTCTCCTCCAAAAAAATCCGGGGCATATTGATAGGTTGCCCTTCCGAAAAAACCTTTGGTAGGATAGTTGTTGCTATTGCGGGTATCATAACTTTGCGATGTACCGATCCAGGCAACATAACCACCATCTCTATCTAAAATTTTTGGGTCAGTAGAATAAATACCGCCTGGCTGCCGGTCTGTAAAATGATGATTTTCAAAACCCATTGAAACACCGGTATAAGCCTTTGGTAAAGTATTCATTTCGGCATCGAAAAGTGTTTTAAAAATCCGCTGATCCAATTTGTTTTCATCTGATATTGTCGTGTAGTTGCCAATGCCATAAAAATTAAAAGGCTGGTTTTTAAAACGGATGTCGCCAATAAAATGGTATTTGTTCCCTTTTGTCCACATATCGCCTTTTAGCATCAGGTTTGCGGTCTTTTTGGTGGAATAAGTAGTGTTCAGTGCGAAATTGGAACTGCGGTTCATTGTATCCTTACGATCTACATAAAAGGAATAAATTGCGCCAACACCAAATTCAAACCCGGTTTCCTGACTATATCCAAAAGCTGGCAAAGGTAAAAAGCTGGCTTTACGTGTAGTATCCTTTTCGTTCGAGAGCATCTTCCTGATCAGTTTCATTTGTGCAAAAGAACTTCCTGAGACAAGTGCAAGTAAGATAACCAGATAATATTTTTTCATCACCGCAAAGAAAAGGAAATTTAATTGTAGTTTATTAGTTCAATAGTCATTCGTTCATTGGTTATATTTGAATGCAAATTGCTGAAAAGTATAAGTTTTTGGAAAGCAGATACTGTAGCATTTGGGTTTTTACAGTCCCGCCCGCTGCGCTTAACACTACGGACAGAAGGACGATCGCTAGGATTTGATGCAATGCCCACTACCACCTAAACCGGATTGAAGGGGAAAGCCCGCAGGTGAGGCACGAGCCGAGGACTTGTACCAGAAAGCCGGGCTGACTTTAACAATAGCTACTGTCATTGCTTTCCAAAAAAGATGTGATCATTTATTTGCATGAAAGATCCTGAAACAAGTTCAGGATGACGCTTGCGGGGAGAATGTTGCATTTGTATGCTGACATTACTTTCCAAATGAAAGATCCTCCGACTCCCTCCAGGATGACGGTCGCTAGGGAATTAATGCAATAACCACCGCCACCTAAACCGGATTGGAGGGGAAAGCCCGCAGGTGAGGTACGAGCCGAGGACTTGTACCGTAAAGCCGGGCTGACTTTAAAAATAGCTACTGTCATTGCTTTCCAAAAAAAATGTGATCATTTATCTGCATGAAAGATCCTGAAACAAGTTCAGGATGATGGTCGCGAGCGAAATTGTTGCATTTTTATACTGCTATTGCCTTTTAATAAACGAGTTCTTCAATTCTGTTCTGGATGACGATCGCTGGGAATTAATGTAATGACCTCCGCCACCTAAACCGGATTGGAGGGGAAAGCCCGCAGGTGAGGCACGAGCCGAGGACTTGTACCGGAAAGCCGGGCTGACTTTAAAAATAGCTACTGTCATTGCTTTCCAAAAAAGATGTGATCATTTATCTGCATGAAAGATCCTGAAAACAAGTTCAGGATGACGCTTGCGAGGAGAATGTTGCATTGTATGCTGACATTACTTTCTAAATGATAGACTGTTCGACGCTGTTCAGGATGACAATTGCGGGGAATCGGTTAATTGGCAACATGCACTATGCCCCAAACGTCACACTCCAAACGCTATACGCTTTTAATGTTTTCACTTTCGACCTAAATACCTATTTTTGCGGCAAACAATACAAAACGAAATGAGCAATACAAGAGGACCGATATCTCAGTTTATGGAGCGTAATTACCTCCATTTTAATGCTGCTGCAATGATGGATGCGGCTAAAGGATACGAAACGCATTTAGATGAAGGTGGTAAAATGATGATCACACTTGCTGGTGCA
>Ga0182006_1000313_pt1 | contig 42556 bp, 30 predicted proteins | sample Sormic07211104_1_FD_123022 | JGI IMG/M metagenome (GOLD analysis project Ga0182006, IMG submission 123022) | Rhizosphere microbial communities from Sorghum bicolor, Mead, Nebraska, USA - 072115-104_1 MetaG | ecosystem: Host-associated > Plants > Roots > Rhizosphere | place: USA: Nebraska...
AAAAAATAAACTAAATGACCAATAATAAGTATTAACCTTCCGCTTTAAACAATTACCTTAATTTCTGTAGCCAAATAAACTACATAATGAACGTGTAAAATAGTAAATTTTGTGGGAAGTCCATGCTCCGTACTTGATTTATTGATGGAGTATCAGGCTTTTCCATCTGGTGAGCAGCACTACGGCTTCTGCGGGGACGCTTCTTACTCCTAAGGTCAAGGCTTCTTCCTTATAGACCCTGTAAACACGCTTGTGATTATCTGTAAATCACTGTCTTTTAAGCAAAAAAAGATACGCAAAATCTAGATTGAATACGATTAAGTGCGATATCTCGTATACGCAGACGCAAATGAGCGTTTTCAAATGGTTTGAATTCCCGTATTTGAATCACATTATGAATCTTTTTTGTATACAATTGGTTAATGATTTGGTAATATTCGAAGATTAGCTTTGATCAGTAGATCAAAATGCTGAGAATTGAACAAAATAAAGACTTAGACAAACAACCAGGCGGCGAATCTGAGGTGCTGTTTGAGGATATCTACCGAAAATACTGGTCTGAGCTTTATCTTTTCGCCTATAATATGCTCCAAGATCAAGACCTTGCTAAAGATGTGGTACAAGAAGTTTTTCTGCCGTTAGTTAATAGGAGAAAGCAGGAGGAAATACAGAATATGCGTTCATTCCTTATACAAGCGGTCAAATATCAGGTATATATGCTTATTCGTTCGGAAAAGGTAAAGTTAAAAGCCTTTGAACAATTGAATTTTTCGGACTATGACAATTCCACCAATGAGCTTTTGAGCGAAAATGAGCTCCGCCGGCAGATTGAACAATCTGTAAATAGTCTGCCAGGTAAATGTCGTACCATATTTTCACTTAAGCAAGAAGGCCATACTGCCAGGGCCATTGCGGCCATGACCGGACTTTCACAGAGAACGGTAGAACACCAGCTCTATATTGCAGTTAAAAAGCTGCGCTTTAAACTTCAGGACATTATTTCAATAGTCTTGGTGCTCTGTTCTTTCTTCCTGCCATAAAAGAGAATAAAAATATTTTTATTCTCTTTAAGTATATCACTTGAGTTAGGATACTTACTATAAAGGGTATCACTATGAAAAGGGAAGAATTTCTCCGTCTTTTTGAAAAACAACTTCAGGGAACCATTACCCCCGAAGAAGAAATCTGTTTGTCTGCTTGGTTTCGGCAACAGGAGCTGAACGGTCTTTCCGAATGGGACGAGCAAAAGCTTGGCAATAAAAAGGAACAGGGGGAAGCCATCTATAACAATATCTGGCAGCAAAGCAGAAAACGAAATACTTTCCGGTCTTACCGTCTCTGGTTAAGGATTGCAGCTTCGGTTATACTGCTTAGTGCTCTTGCTGTATTATGGTATAAATCAAAGCCTCATAGCGGACCTAAAACAGAAACCTTTTTAGTCCGTGACATTGAAGCAAAAGCTCAATATGGGCAGGTATTGAAAGTTACCCTGGCCGACAGCTCTACCGTATGGCTAAACGCAGGCAGTCGTTTGCGCTATCCGGAGAAATTTGAAGGGAAGACCCGGGAACTTGATTTGGAAGGAGAGGCATTTTTTGAAGTAACGCATAGAAAAAACCAGCCGTTTATTGTCCATTCAGGAAAACTGAATACGCAGGTCCTGGGAACGAGCTTTAACATCAAAGCCTATAAAAACTCAGTTCAACTCAAGGTAAGCGTGGCAACTGGTAAGGTGGCCATCTATACCAATAAGATCAAGTCAATATACTTAATACCTAACCAGACCGGGATCTATGACAAAACAGTTGGACATATAGCTATAGGGCAAAATCAAATAAAAGAAGTGACGGCATGGCGGGAGGGTAAATTGGTATATAAGAATGAACTGTTGAGCCAGGCTTTGGAAGACATAACCAATAAATATGGAGTTAAAGTGATGGCAAGTCCTAAAATGAAAACCTGCCAAATCTATGGCACATTTAATCACGATAATGTGGAATCACTGCTACAGATGATCAGTTATTCTGTTAATGGAAAAGTGATCAAAAAAGGATCCGGTTTTTACATAACCGGAAGGGGATGCAACTAACAAAAATATAAACTTAAAAGCAAGGTCATGAAATAAAGCTACATAAAAAAACTCCCCGCCAAAGGCCAGGGAGAAAATCAATGAAAACGCAGCTATGCTCCAGCCTCGACAACTTTAGCATATGGTACTGCGCAGTTAATCACATTTTTTTCTAAACATAATGAATTTAAAAGAACACAAAAAAGTTTTTTATCAATGGAGTTTTTATATGAAAGTTTCCGTTATTTTTCTCTTTGTCTTATTTAGTCTTGCAGGTGTAGCCGTTGCCTCTCATGTCAATGCACAAATAAATCTGGAGAAACCGATCAGTTTACGCTTAAATAATGCGCTCCTTATAGAAACTCTAAGCGAGCTGGAAAACAAAGCCCATGTGCAAATACTAATGGTAGGTAATATTTCTACTCAAAAAAAAATCAATATTAACGTACAAAACGAAGCATTGGGAAGTGTACTGAAAAAATTGCTTAATACGTTCAATCTGACATTTAAGGTCATCAACAATTCAATTGTGATTGCCGCCCGTCCCCAACAACAACACGGTCGAATTTTTGGTAGAATTATAGATGATAAAGGTGAGCCGCTACCAGGGGCAACACTCAAACTGGTTGAGCAAAATAAGCTCATCACCAGTAATATTGACGGTAGCTATAGTTTTATCGTAGCGCCTGGTATTCATACTATAGAGGCAAGTTATGTTTCCTTTCAGACAAAGCGAATTGCCGATATCGTAACCAAAGCTGGATCCCTTACAAAACTGGATATCGTATTAACGATTTCTTCCAGCGCTTTGAATGAGGTTGTGGTCAGATCATCATTCAAAAAAGCATCTATTGAGGGCTTATATGCATTGCAAAAAAATAATTCTGCAGTATCAGACGGTATCACAGCTGAACAGATCAGCCGTACACCTGATAACAATACTGCCCAGGTATTAGCCAGGGTAAGCGGTTTACAGGTATCGCAAAACAAGTTTGTTGTGGTGCGTGGCATGAGTGACAGGTATAATAACGTGTTGCTGAATGGTTCACCATTACCCAGCAGCGAACCAAACCGGCGCGATTTCGCTTTTGACGTTATTCCAAGTTCGCTTATAGATAATATTGTGGTAAACAAAACGGCCACACCTGATCTTACCGGCGAATTCACTGGCGGCCTTGTACAGATAACCACCAAGGATATTCCGGATCAGAACTTTGTAGAATTTAATATAGCAAGCGGTTACAATAGCCGGGCAACCGGAAAAGATTTTATAAGCGGCCAACGGGGCATAGCTAATTACTTTGGTTTTGCAAATGATTACCAACGAAAGCCAAGCGGAATGAGCCTGGGCGAATACAATAACTTAGCCATCCAGATCGACAACCGTAGTGCTACTGCAGATCAAAAAGCACAGGCAGCAAAGTTTTTAGGCACAATGCCCGATAACTGGGCATTAAGAAAGTATACCGCTATGCCCATTCAGAGTTATCAGTTAACGGCAGCACATAGCTTTCCGTTTAAAAATAACTCAACGCTGGGTATTATAGGAGCTCTTACCTACCGTAACGAGCAGTTGAACAACCAGCATGACATCTACCAAAATACAATAAGGGATTTCAAAGGAACAGACTATATTTTCAACACGCTTTGGGGTGGGAGCCTTAACCTTGCCTACACCAGTGGCAGTAACAAGTTTACCCTTAAAAATACTTATAACCGCCGCTTTAACGACAAGTATTTTACCTATACAGGTATCAACCAAGGCGATAACCGTTACGTAAATAACTACAGTGACCAGACCATCATTAACCAATTGTTTCAAACCAACTTTACAGGTGAGCATACCTTAAGCAAGCGCGGTATAAAAGCCGATTATGGCTTTGCTATGGCTACGGTAAACCGCGACCAGCCTTTTACCAGATTTATGGAAAGCGGGAGGCCTATAGGAAGCCCCAATCCAGATGATTATTATCACTATAATTTCAGCGATGCAAATATATTATATGGCAATGTTTTTTACTCCAAACTGGTAGAGAAAAGGTATAGCTGGCAAACAAATTTGCAGTTTCCATTCCGCTTACACGGGCTAAACCAATCGATAAAGCTGGGATATCAAGGAAGTAACAGACGTGCCGATTTCGGAGCAGATTTCTATCGGATCCGGGCCACAACCCAAAGCGGGACAGCCAATAGTCGTTATGATGGCTTGGTTTATTACGATGTTTACAATCCCGAACAATTTGCCAACGGAAATCTGTACCTGTTCCCTACTACAGCACAAGGTGATGGAGTAACACACCAGGGGGCCGGTACTGGTTATAAAGGACGGCAAAACTTGAATGCATTTTATGGAATGGTTGACTTGAAGCCTGTTAAAAATCTAAGACTGATAGGTGGCATAAGGTATGAACGGAACGAACAGAATGTTTCTACAACAACACGTGGCCAGGCCAAGAACAACCAGCTACCCCCAATTGTAGACAGCCTGATAAAATCGAACAATAATGATTGGCTGCCATCGGCTAACGCCATTTACGCTCTTACGCCAAAAATGAACCTGAGGGCAGCTTATTATAAAACAGTAGCAAGACCCGATTTTAGGGAGCTATCCTTTTTTAGTTATTTTGATTACGACCTGTTTGTTTCGGTAAGTGGCGACAATCTGAAGCGTACTTCCATTCAAAACTATGATCTGAGGTACGAGTTCTATCCCTCTCCGGGTGAAATCCTTTCCATCTCGGGTTTTCATAAAAAATTTGTCAACCCAATTGAAGTCGTGGTATCTACATCGGCTACCCGGTTCTACTTTTATCGAAATCTGCGATCGGCTACAAATACCGGTTTTGAATTAGACGCACGTAAATCGCTTGGATTTATATCACCATCGTCTTTTTTAAAGGACCTGTACCTTTCCGGTAATTTTACCTATGTAAACGCCAGTGTCGACCTTGGAACGGCTTTCTCTGTAACTCCCGAGGGTAAAACTGCATCCAGTAAACGTAATCGGCCACTAACAGGCCAGTCTCCATATATTATTAATGCAGGAATATTGTACACAGGAGCACATTTTGGCTTTAACGCTACCTTTAGTCGCTTTGGCAGGCGTATCGTGTATGCCTCGCCCGATCGCGCGGAAGATCTCTATGAAAATGGTAGAAATGTTGTCGACCTGCAATTGAGCTATAAATTTATGAAGGACAATAAAGCCGAATTACGACTGAATATCAGTAATCTGCTCAACAGCGAGTTGTTTTACTACAGAAACCTTTATCAGAAAGACAAAACCCTCGGTGAGCAGCCACTTCCTTCTGTGCAACCCTATCCAGGTGATGGCACACCACCATTGCCGGCTGAACAGATTGACCCGAAAGGCACAAAATATAATGCAGCATTTGATACCAAAATATATACCTGGAAGTACGGAACTACCTCTACACTTAATTTCATTTACCGTTTTTAATCAGCAATCATGAAATCAACTTTTAAACATTTACACTTTTTTTTATTTGCTGGGTTATTGTTAGCTGGCTGTAAAAAGGATGGCCAGCTTATAGAAGGCAAAAGTTATGGGGTTATAAATATCAATTCTACAACCTCTACCGATATAGGTGACCTATTGGTAGATATTGATGGTAAAGTAGTGGATACCTTAAAGTCTCCATCAACAATCAAAGGAATTAAGGCTTACACCGGAGACCGGAAACTAAAAATATACCAGCCAGGAAAGGAAAACACACCTGTTATAGATACCGTACTTCATGTGGAAGGAAAGGATACCAAACTAAATTTTTTATATACCGCCGATGCTAAAATCATTGGCGGGGGATATGATGGTAGCGTAAAACCAGCCAAAGGCAATAGTTTAGTACAGTTTGTCAACCTGGAAAAATCATTGCCTGCATCGGTAGATCTGAAAATATACGAACTTTATTATAATGATAATGGCGATATTCTTGCTGAAGAAATAACCACCGTTAAAGATATACGTAAAGATAAGTTCAGTTCATATACAGAGCTTGGCCCTGTGAAACATGGCGATTATAGCTATGGCTATTATTTTGGAGTTTTTGAGCCGGGAACTGGCAAAAATCTTGTTGACGTTTTAACTTATTACCCAACCATATACTGGGATAGTCAGGGGTCGCAAAGCTTTCAGCCGAATAAAGTTATATCTTTAGGTTTTTCATATGATCCGGTTAATGCCTTTTACGTTACCCCCGTTATTTATGAAACCGAGATTAAATAACTTCTAGTTTATACCCATCCTGAGTACGAAAGCAGATTAAGTTCTTTAAAGCTTAATCTGCTTTTATTATTTTTTGGAAAAAGGGTTAATTAAGGAAGGCAAGATTAATTTTGTTTAACCAAAGTGTTATCATATTTATTTGTTAAACAGTTGTTTATTATTTATTCAGTTATTTGTAGTAGATCGTTTTATTATTTAGAATATGACCTTTTTTAAGTTCGGATTACTGTTGGTTATTCCTTTTTTTATGCAAGAGCCTGATTCTATCCGGAACCAAACTAAACTATTGCCAATCCTGGAAAGAAGATTGAGTATAATTGTTCATCCCACTGAGATTTTGGAAAGTGTACTCTACAGATTACAAGAAAAGACCGGCGAAAGTATAGAATACAGCACCTATGAGTTGTTGCCATATAAGGCAAAAGCAAAAGCATACACCCAAGTGATATTGAAAGAAATCCTGGAACACCAGTTTGACGGAACACCTTTTCACTATAAAATTTACAAGAAAAAATTGGCAGTCCATAAAAAGGAAAAATAACCAGCTTTTTCTACGAAGCTTCACTTATAGCTGGCCTTTCAGTCTCTGTTTTTGTCAGAGCTGGTTTATCAATTTTAATTTTGTTTGAGAGTTTTTTAGAGACTTTTTAGCTTCATCACCAATAAAAAATAAGTACGGATGAAAACAATCTCGAAAAACACCAGGCAACCCCATCAAAAATGAGGTGGAAGCAACGTGAAGTAGCGCAGAATGTAAACTAAATAATAAGGAAACCGGAATAATTTAAAGCAGAGCATCAGTAAATCGAGGAACACGCATCTGGAGGACGCTCTGCTTTAATTAGAGCTTCTTCGTCTTTAAATAAAATCATCCATTCAGGAGCATACGTTTGAAGATGTATTTGCTCATTTACATTCATTATGTCTTTTTTCTTAAAAATCTCATAGCCCTTGTTAGTTACTATATTTAATTCAAAAAGTAATTTATTTTCTCTAAAGTTGTGTGGATAATGGTTTTGCTTGTCATTGGACACAAAATCTGTAAAGTTATTTTTGTTGTAGCAATATGAATAACCATATTAATGTTGCCATCTGGGTTTTTATAATCCGTTTAAAACCAGGTATCATTATTTCATAATCCTGAATTGGTTTCGGTACCGATCAGGAGTAAGGAGAAAGAAAAAATTTCTATTTTTTTCTCCTTACTCCCTAATTAATTAAGGGATTTTCAGGGGAGTTTGCTGCGATTTAGGAAGATAAAGTATATGCACGGTAGCATATTGAAGAAAGAGTCAAATGTGTTTAATGGTCAATCCATGACAGTACATAACAGTTGAATGTTAAGACTTATCTAGCTTTAGGAAACCAAAATATAAATCTTTATGCAAGTACTTTTAGGTATAATCTTCCACTTTATTGGCGGCTTTGCTTCTGGTAGTTTTTATATTCCTTTTAAAAAAGTAAAACGATGGTCCTGGGAAACTTATTGGATCGTGGGTGGATTGTTCTCCTGGCTGATTGTACCGCCGTTGGCAGCCTGGTTAACTATACCTGGCTTTATGGATATCATTACCCAGACTGATGGTAAAATCCTGCTGCTGACTTATTTCTTCGGTCTTTTATGGGGTATTGGCGGGCTAACTTATGGATTGGGTGTACGTTATCTCGGTATCTCATTAGGAAGTACCATTATCCTGGGCCTCTGCTCAGTTTTCGGAGCTTTAATTCCTTCCTTATATTATAATTTCAATCCTACATCAGGTAAAGATAGCTTAAGCGATATGGCTGGCAGTCAGTGGGGACAAATGGTGTTACTTGGACTCCTTGTTTGTGTAATCGGTATTGTTGTATGCGGAATGGCGGGCAGCATGAAAGAGAAAGACCTGGTTGCTTCAGGGAAAGCAGACCCTTCAAATAAAGAATATAAACTGGGCATCGGGCTGATCGTGTCTATTGTGTCGGGTATTTTAAGTGCCTGTTTTGCCTTCGGTATCGATGCGGGTAAAGACATGGCACACCATGGGAATGAAGCCTGGAAAGCGATTAATCCGGAACAAGGTGAATTCCTTTTTCAGAATAATGTAACCTATGTGGTAATCTTATGGGGTGGCCTAACCACCAATTTATTCTGGTGTATGTTATTGAACTCACGCAATAAGACTTTTGGTGATTATATCGATAAAAAAGCTCCCCTGCTTAAAAACTATATCTTTTCGGCACTGGCGGGTACGACCTGGTTCCTGCAGTTCTTTTTTTATGGGATGGGCGAAAGTAAACTTGGGAATGGTGCCAGCGGATGGATTCTGCATATGGCCTGTATTATCCTGGTTGCCAATGGCTGGGGACTGTTCTTTAAAGAATGGAGTGGAGTGAAAAAGAAAACTTTCGGCACTGTCATCGCCGGAATCGTAATTCTGATCTTATCCATATTTATTGTGGGATATGGCAATTCAATTAAATAGAAATAAAAAACAATTAATTTAAATACTTTTATGAGTACTCGAACAACCGATTTTAAACATGTAAGCTATTTGTGGGATGATGCAAAGGCTGCTGAAATGGCCGGTGATGAAGTTGCGCTGTTAATCTACCGCTCAAATTTATTAGGTGCCGATTTGCGCTTAACCAATTATGGTGGTGGCAATACATCCTGTAAAGCCATCGCTAAGGATCCGCTTACCGGGCAGGATACAGAAATTATGTGGGTTAAGGGATCTGGTGGCGATTTGGGTACCTTAAAAAGCAGCGGCTTGGCAGCTTTATATGTTGATCGCCTGCGTAATCTTAAAAATATTTACCGCGGCCTGGAACATGAAGATGAAATGGTGGAATTGTTTAACCATTGCATTTATGACCTGAATTCTAAGGCGCCGTCTATTGATACACCTTTACACGGTTTTTTACCGTTCGCCCATATCGATCACCTGCATCCGGATGCGGCAATTGCGATTGCTGCCGCTAAAGATGGTGAGCGCATCACCAAAGAATTGTTTAACGGGACTATCGGCTGGGTGCCATGGCAGAAGCCAGGCTTTGAGCTGGGACTGATGTTGCGCAAATGCCTGGATGAAAATCCGGGGATCCGGGGCATCATGCTGGGTTCCCATGGTTTGTTTACCTGGGGTGATACAGCTTATGAAAGCTATATGAATACCCTGGAGGTAATTGAAAGGTGTGCGGAATACCTGGAAGAAAATTATGGTAAAAAAGCGCCGGTATTTGGCGGACAAAAAATAGAAAGCTCCGCAAAAGAACAACGCAGTAAACAAGCTGCGGCAATCGCACCTGTATTGAGGGGCTTCTGTTCAAGCGAAAGACATATGGTGGGACACTTTACGGATGACGCAAAGGTATTGGAGTTCATCAATTCGAATGACCTGGATCGCCTTGCTCCATTGGGTACAAGCTGTCCTGACCACTTTTTACGCACCAAAATCAGTCCTCTGGTACTGAAACTGGAGCCTAACGAAGAGCTTAGTGACATCAGATCATTGAAAGAAAGATTAGCGCCTGAATTTGAAACTTATAGGAAAATGTATGCGGAATACTACGATTCATGCAAACACAGCAATAGCCCTGCGATACGCGATGCCAACCCGGTAATTATCCTTTATCCTGGTATCGGAATGTTCTCTTTTTCTAAAGACAAACAGACCGCTAGGGTAGCAGCTGAGTTCTATACCAATGCCATCAATGTAATGAAAGGGGCGGAAGCTATTTCTGAATACACTTCTTTACCGAGACAGGAAGCGTTTAACATTGAATACTGGTTGCTGGAAGAAGCGAAGCTGCAAAGAATGCCAAAGCCTAAGCCACTTTCAGGAAAAATTGCCCTGATTACCGGTAGTGCTGGTGGTATTGGAAAGGCTATTGCCCGTAAGTTTGTGGAAGAAGGAGCAGTAGTGGTGTTGAACGACATGAATGCGGAACGTTTGGAGAGCGCCGGTGAAGAATTTACCGGCAAATATGGTAAAGACAGCTATGCGACTGCTGTGCTAAACGTAACCAGTGCGGAAGATATTGCCGCTGCATTTGATGTAGCTGCCCTGGCTTTCGGGGGTGTGGACATTGTGGTGAACAACGCAGGTCTTTCCATCTCTAAAGCAATTGGCGACCATACCGAAAAGGATTGGGACCTGTTGTATGATGTGTTGGTGAAAGGCCAGTTCTTCATTACCCAGACTGCTGCTGCGGTAATGCAAAAGCAGGATGTTGGTGGTGATATCCTGAACATTGTAAGTAAAAACGCATTGGTTAGCGGTCCGAATAATGCCGGTTATGGCAGTGCTAAAGCTGCTCAGTTACATTTGAGTAGATTAAATGCTGCAGAACTGGGGGCTGATGGCATCCGTGTAAATGTGGTAAACCCTGATGCGGTGATCAGTGATAGCAATATCTGGGCTGGCGGATGGGCAGAAGGCCGTGCGAAAGCTTATGGAATTACTGTTGCAGAGTTGCCAGCATATTATGCAAAACGTACTTTACTGAACCAGATTATTTTGCCGGATGATATTGCCAATGCCTGTTTCGCATTTGTTGGCGGATTGCTCAACAAATCAACCGGAAATGTGTTAAATGTGGATGGCGGTGTAGCAAATGCATTTGTTCGTTAAAAATTAGAGAATTAAAACACCGTATGATGTTAAATCATACGGTGTTTCGTGTGAAAACCAATATATAGACAAAATGAAACTAGAGAATTATCACATAGAGTCACATAACAGCGAGCTGTTACCTAAACATCAGCGTAAGCTTGCTTTTATTACCGATGAAGTAGCTAATGTTCAGCAGATTATTCAGAAGCTGATTGATTTCCAGATCGGTATTCCGAGTTGGGCTTTAGGTACAGGTGGTACACGTTTCGGTCGTTTCTCCTCAGGTGGTGAACCCCGCAACATCGAAGAAAAAATTGAAGATATAGGTTTGCTGCATAAACTGAATGCAGCGAGTGGCTCCATTTCATTACACATCCCATGGGATACGGCTGACAATGTACCGGCGATTAAAGCCTTGGTTGCACAGCATGGACTGACGTTTGATGCCATGAATTCCAACACTTTTCAGGATCAGGCCAATACTGCGCATAGCTATAAGTTCGGCTCCCTGCAACATGTGAATAAAGCGGTAAGGAAACAAGCTATTGAGCACAATATTGAGGTGATCCGGCAGGGGGTAGAGCTGGGTTCTAAAGCTTTAACCGTGTGGCTGGCAGATGGCTCTTGTTTCCCGGGACAACTGAACTTCAGAAAGGCTTTCCAGAACACTTTAGAAAGCTTACAGGAAATTTATGTGGCTTTGCCGGCCGACTGGAAAGTATTTGTGGAATACAAAGCTTTTGAACCGAATTTCTACTCTACGACGGTGGGGGACTGGGGGCAGTCGTTACTGTATGCGAATAAATTAGGTCCACAAGCCTATACATTGGTAGATCTGGGCCACCACCTTCCAAATGCAAATATTGAGCAGATTGTTGCTTTATTGCTGATGGAAGGAAAGCTAGGTGGCTTCCACTTTAATGATTCAAAATATGGAGATGATGATTTAACTGCAGGGAGTATGAAGCCTTACCAGTTGTTCCTGATCTTTAATGAACTGGTTGAAGGAATGGATGCACGTGGGATGAACCACCGAGAAGATTTGGCTTGGATGATTGATGCCTCACATAATGTTAAAGATCCTCTTGAAGATCTTTTGCAATCGGTAGAAGCAATTATGCTAGCCTACGCACAGGCTTTATCTGTAGACCGCGTGGCTTTACAAAAAGCACAATCGGAAAACGATGTAGTCCGTTCGCAGGAAATTTTGCAGCAGGCATTCCGTACAGATCTTCGTCCGCTGGTGGCAGAAGCACGTTTACGTGCTGGTGCAGCGTTGGCTCCGCTGGAACTATTCAGAACACAAAATGTAAGACAGGAATTGATTAAAAGCCGTGGTTTAAAGACTGTAGCAACGGGATTATAATTAATGGGATTAAAGATGAAACCGACTCCTGTAATTGCTGTATTTGATGTGGGTAAAACCAATAAAAAACTGTTCCTTTTTGATGAGCAGTATAAAATTGTTTTCGAAAGATCGGCACGGTTCCTGGAGACTGTGGATGAGGACGGAGATCCCTGCGAAAATCTGGAGAGCTTAAGACTGTCTATTTTTGATTCCCTGAGAGAAGTATTCAAAAATCCGGCTTTTGAGATCAAGTCGATCAATTTTGCGACTTATGGGGCAAGTTTTGTATACATAGATGAAGATGGAAAACCATTGGCGCCCTTATACAATTACCTGAAGGAATATCCTGAGGCCTTAATGGATCAGTTTTACAATACTTACGGGGGGCGGGCAGCATTTTCTAACCTTACCGCTTCTCCTGTTCTGGGTAGCCTGAATTCGGGAATGCAGCTTTACCGCATCAAATATGAAAAGCCGGAGCTGTATGCGCAGATTAAATATGCCTTGCACCTGCCACAGTATTTAAGTTACCTGATTTCAGGAGAAGCGTATTCTGATATTACAAGTATAGGCTGTCATACCAATTTATGGGATTTTACAAAGAACGACTACCATGAATGGGTGAGAAAGGAAGGGGTTATGGATAAGCTTGCGCCGATAATTGCTTCAGACAAGGTGATTCCTGCCGCCTTCCCTGGTAATAATTATGCGGTAGGTCCCGGTTTTCATGACAGTTCCGCTGCCCTGGTCCCTTACCTGGTTAATTTTCATGAACCTTTTGTCCTGCTTTCTACCGGTACCTGGTGCATCAGTTTAAATCCGTTTAACGCTCCTTCGCTTACCGCGGAGGAGCTGGAAAATGATTGTCTTTGTTACCTGCAATATGAAGGAAAACCAGTAAAAGCTTCCCGGTTATTTGCCGGATATGAGCATGAGCAGCAGGTAAAACGGATTGCGGCGCATTATGGCACCGATATGATCGCTTACCGTTCTGTTTCCTTTGATGCGCAACTGATTGAACAGATACAGCTGATGGATAAGGATCGTGACTTTACAGCAGGCGCAAGGACAGGTTTGAAAGAATCCCCATTTGCAAAACGTGATCTTAATGATTATCCTACAGACGTAATGGCTTATCACCAGCTGATTTTTGATCTGGTGAACCAGCAGTATATTTCTACAAATAGGGTACTGGATGGAACAGGAGTGAAGCGCATATTTGTAGATGGAGGTTTTAGCAGAAATGCCGTTTTCATGAACTTGCTGGCAGTGGTATTCCCTGATAAGGAAGTCTATGCGGCGTATATGCCGCAGGCGACTGCTATTGGTGCTGCTCTGGCAATTCATCAAGCATGGAACACCAGACCGCTACCCAATGATATCATAGATTTGAAACTATATACACCGACTAAAATACAGTTCAGCTAATGAATTTAGATTATAATGAAGCCTATCCCGGTATTGACGACCTGCGAGATAGAGCTAAGAAGAGAATCCCACGTTTTGCTTTTGAGTATTTAGAAGGGGGGTGTAATGAGGATGTAAATTTATATAGGAACACTTCTGAACTACGTGAGATCCAACTGAAGCCACGTTATCTGGACGGGTATGAAGGAGTAGATATGTCGACTAGTCTTTTTGGTAGGACCTATTCGGCACCATTTGGAGTCGCTCCTGTAGGGCTACAAGGACTAATATGGCCCAATTCTCCAAATATTCTGGCAAAGGCGGCAACTGAACATAATGTGCCCTTTATATTAAGTACAGTAACAACAAGTTCCATAGAAGATATTGCTAAGATTACCCAAGGTAATTTTTGGTACCAGCTCTATCACCCTGCCGAAGATTGGCTTAGAGATGATATTCTTCGGAGGCTTAACGAAGTAGGGTGTGAGGTATTGGTGATCCTGGCGGATGTGCCCTCATTTGGGTTTCGGCCAAGAGATATCCGTAACGGATTGGCAATGCCTCCAAGGATGACACTAAAGAATATCCTGCAGGTTATCGGAAGACCAAATTGGGGTATGCAGACTTTATTGCATGGAATACCTTCTTTTGCGACGATGAAACCTTATATGCCAAAGGGTTTAGATATGAAACAATTGGGGGCTTTCATGGACAAAACTTTCTCCGGTCGATTAAATAGGGATAGGATTGCTGTAATTAGAGAACAATGGAAAGGTAAGCTTGTGATCAAGGGAATCGCCAATAGTCAGGATGCACAGGTCGCCGTAGAATTAGGGTTGGATGGAATGATTGTATCCAACCATGGTGGACGCCAATTGGATGCTGGCGAATCTTCGATAAAGTCCTTGACCGACCTATTAGCCTTCAAAGACAAACTGACTGTGATGATGGATAGTGGTATCCGTTCCGGGCCCGATATTGCCAGAACCTTGGCTGCTGGCGCGGATTTTACTTTTTTGGGAAGAACATTTATGTACAGCGCGGCTGCATTAGGTGATCAAGGTGGACAGCATGCGATGGCCATGCTAAAGCGTCAGCTTAAACAAGTGATGGATCAGGTATGCTGTTCACGAGTCACAGATTTTCACAAACATCTTATCAGAAATGTGCAAACTTTTAAGGGCTAGTCAAATATGAAAATTAGAAAAAAGTTATGGATTTGGTTTTTTAGCCTTTTTGTTATTACAATTTTATCTTTCCGCAATGCACCGCCGTTAACCTGGGTTGCAATCGGCGATTCTATTACCTATTTAAATGACCACCTGGAGGAAACAGACTATCGTGTTTCAAAGGGGTATCTTACAAGCGTTACTGAAAAGCTTAAAAATATGCAATATCTCAATCTTGGAAGGAATGGTTGGGCTGCGGTAGAATTTGCAAAGAATCTTGATCGGATAGATTTTGGGAAAGACGAGGTTTATACGATTTTTTTGGGTACCAATGATTGGTGGCAGGGGCGTCCAGTTGGGAGCTTGGCCGATTATACAAGTAGGAGAGGGGCTCAAACCTTTTATGGGGCAATTAGAGCCATTATGGATAAGATTCGTGGTTTAAATTCATATGCTTCAATTATATTAATCACACCAATGCAGCGGACAGATTTTGTTTATATCGCTGATCATAGCAACAATGCTTTTGGTTCTTACAAACATTTATGGGAGATAAATCAAGAATATGTCCGTTATACCTTTAGGAGACGAAAATAAACTGAAGGCTAAAATAGCCAAGGGGGACGAATATGCGTTCGAATGCCTATATAATCGTTATTGGGATAAGTTGCTTTATTTTGCGAATCAAAAAACGGGTGATTTAATGGAAGCCGAAAATGTGGTACAGGATGTTTTTGTCTCATTATGAAACAGAAGAGCTGAACTTAGCATTACAGTTTGTGTTGAAACTCCAAGTGTTTCAGCGATTTCAGATATGGAATAATCACCACTGCGGCTCATAAGAAAGATTTCTTTCATCTTGCCGGGCATTTCGTCAATTGAGGCGTGGATTACCTGAATAATACTTTCATATTGCTGTTCACTCTCCTGAAGCAGAAAGGTATCGGTTGCAAATGCGGCAGTACTGTCCATCTTTAAAAATTCTTCAAAGTTTTTCCGGTGCTTTTCATGAAAACCTTTGTTACGGAAATATTTTGCGAGTTTAAAAAAAACCGTTCCGTGCAGATAGTTTTTTAAGGAGCTGGTAATCTCTGTAATGCTTTCCCGTTTATCCCAGAATTCTATAAATAGATCCTGTACCAGATCATAAGCGTCATCTTCGTCGCCGGTTTTTTTTAGTGCATGGATGTACAGATCTTTCCAAAAACGGTTGTATAATTCAGTAAAGGCACTTACATCTGATGTCCTTACTAAACTTAACAACTGCTTTTCGTCCATGTTATTCATTTGGACAAAATTATTATTTGCAAATTAAGCTATCGTTAACTTTTTATGCTTTTAAGTCCTGTTGCCTTTCCTGGTGAAAAAACACTAAGGTGAAAATTTAATTTATTGAGGATTAGTTGGGATATTTAAGTAAATTAAGATGAAAAGCCGGGACAGTTTTCCTTCTAAAAGAATGTAAAAAAAAGTCAACTTTCTGCCCCGTGCTTTCAAAAACCGAACATTATACCATAAATAAGTACGCTTAATCTGTGACATTCATACAGATTTTTTCAAGAACTTTACTCCATTAATATGTGAAGCAAAATGAGTGAAAATAGAATAATGTCCTCTGCCGGTTATCCGGAATGTCCGCCTATTCCTTATGAATGTTTATTGAACATAGACCTTCAGGTGTGTCAACCTCTTCCTCAACCATCTTTAAGCCATATTCGGGATAATTTACAGATACCCAATCGCTGAGATTTCTTAAAATTGGGAGTAGACCTTCAGCTTTTTGGGAGAGGGTATATTCAACTCTTGGTGGGATTTCCGGGAAAGATTTTCTTCCAATAAGTCCATCATTTTCCGGTTCCCTAAGTTGATCGGTAAGTATTTTTCGGGATATTGAGGGAAGAAGGACATCCAATTTTCAAGTCTAATGCTTCCATTAGAAAGAAGGTATAAGATCAGAGCTATGCTGAGGACTTCAGTCAGCCAGATATAAATGGGAAAATGATCTGCTTAAGTTCATTTAACGGTAAATATGTACTGCTGGATTTTTGGGCAAGCTGGTGCGGGCCATGTCGGGCCGAGAACCAGAATGTATTGAAAGCTTACAATCAATTTAAGGATATGATGTCAGAGAGGACTCTCCATTGCATTATTTTGTTTTGATGAAACAGCTGGTGTTGTTGGGCTTTTTTACTTCAAAAGCTGGTGCTGGCGAGGTGCTAAGATACTTTCCCTTACCTGGTGGTTCCCAGGGATGTATATCTGTTTTAGACTGCTCGATATAAAGGGAGGAAGTCACTACTATAGGTTATCAATGAGTAAGTGACATAAAATCATTTCTTTTATAGCTTCAGTTAATTTTGGCTATTGAGTTTAAAGCCGTAAGGCCCTCGGAAATATCGAGGTACTTACGGCTTTTTTTTTATTTTTTCAATTCTGGAATAACTTCTGCTAACTTCTTAAGCAGGTGTTCTCCCCTTAAATTCCTGCCAATAATTTTTCCTTGGGGATCAATCAGGAAATTCGTCGGCACACCGATAACTGCATAAAGTTTTGAGGCTTCATTAGGTTTTTTTAGATCGGATACCTGTGTCCAGGGCAGGCCATCCTCCTGAACTGCTTTTAACCAAGCTTTACGGTCGGTATCAATTGAGACACCGAGCACCGTGAAGTTTCTGTCTTTGAATGATTCGTAGGCCTTGAGCACGTTGGGATTTTCCGCTCGGCAAGGACCACACCAGGAAGCCCAGAAGTCAAGTAAAACATATTTTCCTCTGAAGGATGAAATGTTTACTGACTTACCCATTGTATCTGGCTGCGAGAAATCTTGCGCCATTTGTCCAATATTTGTTCTAATTCCACCCTCTAAATTATTCAGTAGTTTTTTACCTGATTCAGAGTTTTTTAATTTCGTTGTCAGTTGATCGAATAGGGTTTTTAGCATTTGTGGATCTGAATCGAAAGCCAAATCGTTGAGTATGTTTAAACTGACAACACTCCCATTATAATCTTTTATAAATTTTCTTAGGGCATTCAAACGTTGTTGATCACGGCTTGTAGCGCTGTATTCTTCCACGTATTCACGATATTTATTAAGCTCAGTTTGGGTTACTCCCCCTTTAATTCTGGTAGTTTTGGTATTATGTATATCAGAATTGATTTCTATAACATCATTTTTATCTAAATAAATTTCAAAGAAGGTACGGGGATTTGGTATAACAACAAAAGCATGGATAGGTTCAGTGATCAGGCCTTTGAATGTAAATTCACCTGACTTGGAGAACACAGAATCACGACCGTTCCCAGGTTTGCCATTTCCTACTCTGTAAACCCAACTATTTTTCAGTCCCTTTATGTGTCCTTTAACGGTAAAATTGGTTTTTTGAGCTTGGCCATTTGAAACACCCGCTAAAGTGAAAATCAGTAATAGTGTATTGATGATTCTTTTCATTTAAGTTGTTTTTATTTAATTGTATCCTTGGTTCTGCCCTAAGTTTTTATTGCTGTTGATGGCCTGTTGTGGAACAGGGAAGAGTACTGCGGTTGCCTTCCAGGTTGGTTTAAGTGGTCCCAGGACCTCTGTCGCTTTATTTGTTCTTTTCAGGTCAAACCAGCGGTGCCCCCATTCGCAAAACAGCTCAACCTGGCGCTCATGGGCAATATCGCCTAGCATTTGCGCTTTGCTGCCTGCATTAATATCTGGAACGTTGGCACGAAACCTGATCTTGTTTAGGTCATCTTTCGCTCCATCGATATTTCCCTGTTGTGCACGTGCCTCTGCACGGATCAGGTACTGTTCGGTTAATCTGAGGACCATATCATCCTCTTTGTTTGCGGCTGCAGGTGGAACGGTTCCTGTCTGTTTGTATTTATTCGGGTAGTAATAATCTTTACCCGCATAGGTAATTTTGCCAATCCAGTTAGACTTTCTTAGGTCAGTTAGTTCGAATGCCGAGAGCAGGTTGTCCCTGACTACAAAATTAGGCATGCCAGTTGCTGCCGCCGGTAAAAAATCGCGGGCCACATACGTTGCATTGTTCTGATCGGCATTGAATTGAAATATTGCTTCTGAACTGCTGCGTAAAAACACCCGGTCTATTGTTTCCAATTTATAGAAGGCATTTTTACCGATCACCAGATTTGCGGCGGCTTCAGCTTCTGGGTACCTGTTCATGTATAGGTATACTCGCGACAACAGGGCGATGGCTGCATATTTATTCACCCGGCTACGGGCTCCGGTTCCGATATAATTTTCATAAAGCAGTTCCTGGGCCGATTTCAGGTCGGCAACAATCTGATTATAAACATCGGCCTGAGTGGATTTAGGCAATAACGCCGTTGTTGTTACCTCGGTTGTTAAAATAATGGGTACGTCGCCAAATATATTGGTCAGGTAAAAATTGCACAATGCCCTCATGAACTTTGCCTCTCCGGTAATCTGATTGCGGTAACCCTGAGAAGATTTGCTGAGCATGTTGATGTTCTCCAATATATTATTGGCCATATAAATTGCCGTGTACGAATCGGCCCATAATTGCAAATTACTAGCGTCTGCCACAGGAATGGCATTCTTCTCAAACTGAGGATACCGGTTTCCGCTGAAATAATAAGTTTCGTCCGCGGTCAGCGAAGACAGTGTAGTGATAAAACTCTTATAGGGACTGCCATCTACACTTCTCCAATTGTACATATAACTGTACAGGCCGGATACTACTGAATTTACAGAAGCCGAATCTGTAAATACCTCTGGTGTGGTAAGCTGGTTTTCCGGAGCCGGGATATCGACGAGCTTTTTACAACCGGTCATCCAAATCAGTAAAGGCAGCATGAAAAATATAGAGATGAAAAATCTGTGCTTATTATTAAAGCGCGGAAGTATGATTTTAACTAACATAAATTTACAAGTTAAAGTGAACACTGAATGCCTACAGTAAACATTTTGAGCGGCGGTACTACATTGCCAAATCCCTGCTGGGTTTCCGGATCCAGTCCTTGATAATTGGAAATGGTGAATATATTTTGCCCCCTCAAGTATAAATTGACATTTTTCATGTTAATCCGCTCGGTCCATTTTTCCGGGAAACGGTAAGACAATGAAATATTCTTTGCACGGATATAGGAAGCATTGCTGATGACCCGGTCAGAATAGGTGTAAAGCAGATAACTGTTATAAGCTGGTGTGCCAAAACTAGCTGTTGGCTTTAAACCTACATTCAGGATATCGGCATCCTGATTCTTAAAACTGCCTGGAGGATTAGTTGATGCATATCGGTTACTGTAGCCTTTTTGTACCGTAAACTGCAAAAATACATCAAGTTGCCAGTTCTTATACCTGAAATTATTGGTAAAACCACCATACATTTTAGGAGCTAGCTGTCCAACCTTAACATAATCACCAAGGCCATTGGCTGCAATACCTGTACTGATCACCCCATCACCATTCGCATCTTCTATCTGTACAATTCCATTAACAATATCTTTAACCCGATACAAATTCAAAATACTAAGTGGTTGACCAACTACATAAGTGTTTGCATAGGTCGAATTTTCAATTTCAGGAAAACTGGTCAATTTATTGCGTGGTATGGTCAGATTAAATGTACTTTTCCAGCCGAGATTTTCCTTTTCAATGTTCCTGGTATTCAGTTCGAATTCCAGCCCGGTATTTTGCACTAGGGCTGGAAGGTTGGCCTGATAAGAAGAAAAACCTGTTTGCGCGCTTAATGGGTTGCTTACAAGCATGTTGTTGGTTCGATTTCCGAAGGCTGTAGCGGTAAACAGGACGCGGTTCTCGGCAATGCCCAGCTCCATTGCCACCTCCATTTTTCGGGTGTTTTCCCAACTGTAGTCAGGGTTGGCAAGCCTTGCCGGAGATATTGCTACTGCACCGCCATATTTATAATTGTTGTTTCTGTAAGTTGAAAGATAACCGTAGTCAGCAATCTGGTCATTTCCTACTGTACCGTAGCTGGCACGTAGTTTCCCGAAACTCATCCATGGCATTGATTGTTTTATTAAGCTTTCTTCGGAAAATATCCATGCTGCGCCAATTGCACCAAAATTTCCGAATTTATTATTTGGTCCAAAGCGGGATGACCCGTCTCTGCGACCACTGATGTTCAGTATATATTTTTCGGCGAGCTGGTAGTTGATCCTTCCAAAAACAGAGGCATACCTGTATTCCGAAGCCGAATTGGTCAGCCACAAAGTAGTTGTGGCTGAGGCAAGATTGAAAGCCAGCTTTTCCGATGAAAAGCCTGTCAGGCCCGTAGAGTAAGGGGTCTTGGAAATCGATTTCTGATAAGTTCCGCCTACTAGTACCTGTAGCTTACCTTTGCCAAAGTTTTTATCGTAATTAACCTGAGGCTCGACAATAAGCCCTTCCGTAAAATTTGACGTCTGAACCGCCACAGTACCAAAACTATTTGGGCCGGAGTTACTTTGGAGGTAAGCGAAGCGCTGATCACTCTGTAATTTATTATAGCCAAATGTGGTTTTAAGCAATAAGCCGGAAGCTAGCTGATAGCTTAAAGCCATGTTTGCTAAAATGTTATTGGCTTTTGTCTCGTAAGGATTGTTAACCGTTGCAATTGGATTGCTAAAGTTGTTGTCCCAAAATAAGCTACCATCTGGATTATAAAGCGGGTAATTCGGAGGCAACGTTAAAGCAGCGGGCGTCATATCGCTCGGCGCAAGCGTATTGAGGTCTTTTGAAAGGGATATAGAAGCTGATGCTGTGAATTTCTTATCATTCGAAGCATGGTTGGCATTGAGTAAAGCGGAACCACGTTCGTATCCCTTATTTCCAGGGAATACGCTACCTTCCTTACGGTAGGTTCCACTGGTAAAGAAGGTGGTGTTGTTACTTCCTCCTGATATAGAAGCTGTTGCTTCAGTAATGTGTGCCGTGTTCCCGATCAGTAGTTTCTGGAAATCTTTGTTTTCTGTACCCCAGGTAACCAGGTCAGGAGCATTAGACGGACTAGGTGTTACATTATCGTTGGCAAAGGCTTGCCTGCGCAGCTCAAGATATTGCTCCGTACTTAAAGTTTTCAGTTTACTTGCGGGTTGGCCAATACCTGTGTAAAAATTTAAGCTGACATTGGTTTTTCCAGCCTTTCCCTTTTTGGTTGTTATCAGTACTACACCATTTGCAGCTCTTGATCCATAAATTGCGGTCGCGTCAGCATCTTTGAGTACGCTGATACTTTCAATATCTGCTGGGTTGATGGTGGAAAAAGGACTGGTATTGCCATTGGCACCAAGCGAATAGCTTCCCCCTGATTGTTGTTCGATAGGTTGGGCATTAAAAGGAACCCCGTCAATAATGTACAATGGATTATTGCGTGCCCCGATTGAATTTTGGCCACGTATGCTGATATTAACCCCTCCACCTGGCAAACCATTTGATTGGGTAACGTACATCCCTGCTACATTTCCCTGTAAAGCCAATAAAGGACTATTTACGGGTTGCTTTCCAATTTCATCGGCACTTATTGAGTTGATCGATCCGGTATTCAGGCGCTTTGTTGTAGTGCCATATCCTATAACTCTGATTTCATTCAAACCTGAATTGCTGATTTCCAGCTTTATGTTTCCTAAGTCAGGTAGTGCAGCTACTTCACGTGTCAGGTAGCCCAGATAAGAAATAACCAGAACGGAATTTTCGTTAAGGCCTGAAAGGATAAATTCTCCTTTAGAATTTGTTAAGGTGGCCTGTTTGCCATTTTTTACTTTGATAACCGCACCTTGAATCGGTTGCTCACGTTCGTCCAGGATACGTCCCTTTATATCTATTGATTTAATCATTCCTGTTTCAGAAGTGACTTCCTTTGAAGGAACAATGATGATGGTTTTGTTCCTGATTGAAAAAGCAAAGGGCTGTCCTTTGAAACAGTCTTCCAGCACTCTTGCCAGTGGTTGGTTCTGGACATTTATACTTATGCGCCCTGCTTTTTTCAATTCTAAATTGCTATAAAGGAAGTCATACCCCGCTTGCTTTTTAATCTCCCTGAAAATTTCCTGAAGGGTTGCGTTCTTTTTTGATATGGACACATTTTGTGCTCTAGACGCATAACTAACCTGTAGTAATGCGATAAATAAAATAAAGCATATAAGGTTGAATCGCATAATCCATTTTTTTGTTAGCAGAGAACTTAGGGCATTACCATTTATGCAATGCACGATTCCCGTGTAAAGTTTATACATTTGTTTAGGTTTTTTCGGTAAGCGATGATTTGAATGTAAAACTTTAATCAGACTTGCCGGTTGGTTGAAAAAATGTTGGTTCAATTGACATAAGAAGCCGATTGGATCGGGGGTGCGGTCAACACCCCCGACTACTTTTTATCTGCATTCTTGTAAAGCATTTATTTTGTTACAATAATCCTCCTTTCATTAATTGTAAAGTGTACAAGCTCTGTTACTTCCAGTAACTTAAGTACCTCTTGAAGGCTTTTTGTCCTTGATATGGAGCCTCCAAGCCTGATGGTGGATAGATCGCCCTTATACACAACTTCTTCTACATTATACCATCTGGAAATTTGTCTCATAATTTCAAATATTGGCATATCATCAAAGAAAAAATTGCCATCCTTCCAGGCTACTGCCAATTCGGTATCCACATTATCTACAGTCATATTGCTTCCTGTAATAACAGCTTGCTGGCCTGGCAAGAGAATGCGCTTTAACTTATTGTGGTTTTCAACACGTACACTGCCTTCAAGTAGGGTTACTCTGGCATTTGGTTCATTATTGTATGCATTTACATTAAAGTGCGTACCCAATACCTCAACTACATTTGAAGGTGATGTTACCTTGAACGGAATCCTTTTATTGTGTGCAACTTCGAAATAACCTTCTCCTAATAGATTAACTTCTCTTTCACTATCCTTAAATTTCACTGGATAGGTTAATACCGAAGACGCATTTAGCCATACTTTGGTTTGGTCTGGTAATACAATTTGATACTGGCAGCCTTTTGGGGTTTCTATGGTATTGTATCCTGTTACATTTGTCTGGTCATTTGTTTCCGAAATGTGGTATATCAGTTCGCCCTTGGATGATTTTGTAATGCTGATGCCCGAAATCTCAGTAAAAGTTTCAGGACCTGAATGGCTGAGTGTTATTTTTTTTCCATTGGATAAAGTAAGTGTGGGAGCAGCATTTTGACGATTTTCGTAATTGGCCTGACTGGTTGTAGAAGTGGTTTGTTTATTCTTTAAAAAAAATATAGAAGCGATGGCCATTATCAGTATGACTGCCGCAGCAGAAGAGACCCATAGTTTTAAAGTCTGTGAGCGTATTGTTCTTTCTTTTATGGCTTTATATAGGCGGTTTTTAAGCGCATCTTCCGATTGGTCTTCACCAGGCCAGTTTAATGGTTGTTCGCTATCTGCATCGTACCATTGATACAGTTGCGCTTCTTCCTTGGCTGTTATTGTTTTATTCAACCATTTTTCAGCAAGTTCATTTATCTGCTCACGTGTAAGGTGCTCCATTTCTATTGCTTTTCTTACATAGTGTATCAGATTTTGGTTTTACCCTTACTCGGGAGGAAATTATTTTTAAATTATTACTATGACTCAAAGAAAAAACAACAGGGAATTTAATTTTCCCAGCATCGTCCTTAAAGATTTAAGTGCTTTATGAAGGTGGGCTTCCACTGTTTTTTGAGAAATAAAAAGCTCGGCTGCAATCTGCTTATCGGTTTTCCCTTCCTCCCGGCTCATGCGAAAAACCATCTGGCATTTCTCAGGCAATGCTTTTACAGCCATCTCTATCTCAGTATTTAGGTCACGTAGGTCCAACCATCGCTCGGTACTATCTTCGGTAATCTGTATTTGAGAAATGTCCACGAAATCTTGGGGAAACTTGCTTCTGGCTGCAATTTTGGCAATGATCTTATATCTTACGATAGCGGCAATAAAGGTATGGAAACTATGTTTAAGAACAATCCGCTTCCTGCTTTTCCATATCTCGACGAAGGTGTCCTGCACGAGTTCTTCAGCATCTGTAGAAGAACCGAGTTTACAAAGCGCCTTATACACCATTTTTTTCCAGTATCTATCATAAAGCAATTCGAAAGCATGCCGATCATCATCAGCTAAACGCTGATAAAGTTCGTTGTCATTTGATTTATTTAATCCGGACATGATATTTCTGAATATCAAATTTAATCAAGTTTTGACCAAATAGCAAAAGTTGATCAGTTTTAAAACTAGTCTTTTTCATTAACTGTTTTATTTATAGCACTGTTTTTTAGTGATCTAAGTTCTTTTTGATATACTGTAATTAGTTTTCTTATGGATGGGATCCTGTACCGTGTAAACACAATTCTCGAGGCGAATTTCTTGTTTGCAGGGCTTCCTTTGTGCTTTTTCCTAATCGCAAAAGAACTGCTTTGAATGGTCTCTGGCGGGATTTAAAACTGTTTTTTTAGTTATAAAACTGTAGGGTATTTAAAGTGCTCAGAACAATATAGTAGAATAGTAGTTCCACATTTTTAATATCAACTCCTTTTTCGTTTATAGGAACCCAATTATATGTACTTGAATTCTGGGCTACCTGGCGTGGGCACAGGCCATGCCGCATATTAGCAAGCTTCAGCAGCAATTCAGGGACAAAATTAGCTTTATTGGTGTAAGAATTTGGTAGAAAGTAGCAGAAAGCCTTATGAATCCTCGCTTCCTTCGGGTGAAAAATTTGTAAAAGGGAATGACGCCAACATAGGTTATTCTGTTACTGCTGACAACAACGATTGTAGAAGATAACAAAATCATATTGATTGACGCACCAGTCGGTTCGATTCTATCTTTCCTAAAATTTTGAAGGGCACCTACGATTTGGAAGCCTTCAGGTCTGAATTTTCGAAAAACGCAAAGAGATTTATAATATAACTACAAATTAGTCCATTAAATCCTAATAAGAAAAGTGTAAAGTTTACTATATTTATGGTTCGTATGATCGATCTAGAAATTATAGCTGGGCTTAAACGTGGGGATGAAAAAGCATTCAAAAGTGTTTTTAAGATGTTCTACAGGCGCCTTTGTTTTTTTGCATCTGGTATGATCGAATCCGAGGCGGCATGCGACGTTGTGCAGGATGCTTTTGTGAAATTATGGGAACGAAAAGCAAAGTTTGATAGACTTGATTCAATTAAGACTTTTTTATATCAATCTGTAAAAAATACTTGTATTAATGAGTATAAGCATAAACTAGTTGCTTATAAGTATCTTGAGAGTACCTATGATCCAATAGATGAAATTAACATCTCGCATAGAATCATTGAGACTGAAGTTGCTGAAGAAATACGGAGAGCCATTCAAACTTTGGCGCCCGGTTATAGAGATGTAGTATATCTTTCCTATTTTCAGGGTATGAGTAACCAGGAGATCGCAGAAATGTTGAATGTATCGATTAATACTGTAAAAACACAGAAGTTAAGGGCATTGCGATTGTTGAGACAGATTATCAAAAAACCGCTTTTTCTGATCGTATTGTCAGTTGTGGGTCTTGATTGCCAGCAGATATCTCAAAAAAGCCGCTTATCCCTTTCCTCCCAGGATGCCTCCATCCTGAAAAATAAATAGATTTTTATGTAATTTGAGGCTTTTCTAGTTGGAGGCATCGCCGGTGCAGAAAGCGGACGATATCTTAGATTGGAAAAATAATTAAGCTTGCTGTCACCCGTTTATCGAAGCATCTTGTTTTAGCATTAATAAAACATGAAAGAAACCAAATATATTTTTAAAGTTGCACAGTTGATTTCCAAATTGCTGAAGGGTGAAATTTCTCCTGAAGAGAAACAAGAACTTGAGAACTGGAAGATGCAACGTGAGCAAAACCTATCACTTTATAATAAATTAACTAATGCTGAATATTTAAATAATCAGCAAATTGAGTTTAATGATGTAGATATCGACCAAGGTTGGAATTCTATATTAGGACAAACCCAAAGACAAAAGAAGAAGTCATTCATATTTTTGAAGTACGCAGCTGCTATAAGCGCTATATGCTTTTCGCTATTTTTGATCTATTATTTGCAGAGAATAGGAAGAAAAGATGTACGTGTCTTGAAAGATAATGTTGTAAGTCATAGGATTTTACCTGGTGGTAAGAATGCCGTTTTAATCTTAAGTAATGGGAAAAAAGTGGATTTGAAATCCGAAAGTGGTACCATCGTAGACAAGAACAGTGGAGTCCTACTAACCAATGCGAACAACATTCTCAACTACTCTGATGAGTCAGCATCAGCAAGCGATACTAAAGATACTTATAATACAATTATAACCCCGCGTGGTGGGGAATATCAGTTGCGGTTGGCGGATGGAACGCTGGTTTGGATGAACGCGTTATCTCAATTACGTTATCCTACTAAGTTCTCAGGTCAGCGCCGAGAGGTGTTTTTAACAGGAGAAGCCTATTTCGAGGTTGCCAAGAATGCTTCAAAACCTTTTATAGTTAAAACTTCTTTAAGCCGGGTCGAAGTGATAGGAACACATTTTAATATTTCTGCGTATTCTGATAGTGAGGTTAATACGACTACATTGTTAGAAGGTGCCGTACAATTAAAAGGCGAGAAGAGTAGTGCCATATTGAGACCTGATCAACAAGCTAGTGTAGATGAAAGGGGATTAGTAAGTGCTATTCGAAAGGTGGATGCAAATAGATTTGTTGATTGGAAGAATGGCTTTTTTGAACTGGATAATTCCGATATTAAGCAGATCATGACCAAGGCAGCAAGATGGTATGATATTAATGTCAAATTTGACGGTCCAGTCCCCAAAAATAAGTTAAATGGCCGCATATCACGCAGTGTTGACTTTGCCGAACTTTTAGAAATCCTAAGATTTGAAGGACTAGTAATCGATATAAAAGGTAAGGATGTACATATAAAAAACTGATGCCACGGAAATCAAATTAACCAAATATTAACTTTTAAACGTATGATTATGTGAAAATCAAATCACTATCCAAAATGTTGAATACCCATTATTTTTTCAAGCGGAAGATTGGAAGCATAAATAAGAATATGTGTTTTAAAACCGGGACGTGCGCTAACACCCCCCGGTAGCAGCATGGGTATTCATTAATCAGAACTGAACAAATATTTCTAACACAAAACCCAAACTAACCAAATTTATGAAAAATAAATTGAAGTTTGCGGCTAGGTTATGGCCTGCCGCATACAAAATTCTATTAGTTATGAGACTAATTATCTGTATCATGTTTTTAGGGTTAACTCAAATCAGCGCTAAAACATATAGTCAGCAAATCAGTATTAATGAAAAAAATATTTCATTAGAAAATGTTTTTAAGAAAATTGAAAGACAAACAGGATATAATTTTGTCTATGACGAAAAAGTGGACTTGTTGATATCCAGGACTATAGATGTTAATGTCAGCAAACAAAGTCTAGGCTTTGTTTTGGATAAATATCTACGGGACTTCGGGATAAGTTATAAAATTACACGGAAGACAGTTTCCCTAAAAGTTGCAGACGTACCAATGGTTTCAAAAACTGTTAGCATAGTGCCCATTACGGGAATAATCAAAGACGAAAAAGGGGGGGCAATGCCCGGGGTATCGATAAAGATCAAAGGATCCCAGAAAAGTGTGGTGACAAATTCCTCTGGTCTATTTTCGATTGATGCTAAACCCGGAGATATACTATTAATATCCTATGTAGGATATCAATCTAAAGAAGTAACCATTGCAAATGATAGTGACATCCAAATATCACTATCTCCTGCAGTTACTTCGCTAGAGAGTCTGGTCGTTGTTGGCTATGGAACAAGCCGTAAAAATGATGTCACTGGCTCAATTTCAACAGTCAAAATAGCTGATGTGGCAAAAAGCCCTGTTGCAAGAATTGACCAGGCCCTGCAAGGCCAGATTCCAGGAGCTCAGATTATTCAAAATAATGGAGCGCCTGGCAGCCCCATCTCTTTTTTTATCAGGGGAGCCGGAACAATTGGTGATGCTGATCCATTATACGTTATCGACGGAGTACCAACCAAAGTCAATATAAGCACATTGAATATGGCTGATATTGAGTCAATTTCAGTGCTAAAAGATGCATCATCAGCTGCAATGTATGGATCTCGGGCAGCGAATGGGGTTGTGCTAATCAACACAAAATCTGGTAAAAGCGGAAAAATATCAATTGATCTTGATGCTTATTATGGCCTGCAAAAAGCATGGAAGCAACTTGATTTACTTGATGCCTCTCAATGGGCGACTGTGAGAAATACAGCGTTGATGAATGATGGCCTTCCAGCAGTTTGGGACTCTAATACATTGGGGAAGGGGACTGACTGGCAGGATGCAGTGCTTCATAGTGCACCTATCCAAAGCTACAACTTGTCTGCTTCAGGAGGCAACGATAAGACATCTTATTTCCTCTCTGCCTCAAATTTTAAGCAGGATGGGATTATACGCCACTCTGATTATGAAAGAAATAGTTTAAGGGCAAATATACGCTCTACGCCAACAAATTATCTGTCGTTTGGCAACAACTTTAATCTTTCACTAATCAGTAAAAATGTTGTTCCATCAGAGATTGCCGGGGTTCTGAAAAATGCAATTATGGCCCCTCCGGTAATTCCGGTTTATCGTGACGGCAGGTTTGCCGGCCCCACTAGTGCAAAAGAAGGATCTGGAGCGAATCCACTTGCCCAGGCCGCTGACGCGAATAGTACCGACAACCTCAGAAGGTTAACCTATAGTGGCTTTGCACAATTGGAGGTGCTGAAAAATCTTAAGATAAAAACCAGTTTAGGATTGGATTACAATGAACAGGAGCAAAAGACATTCAATCCGGTATACGCTTATGACAATTACATAAATACAATTTCGAGGTTATATCAAAACAATTCAAACACCCTGGATTGGTTATGGGAGAACACAGTGGCCTACAAAGCAACATTGTTTGATAATCATAATATCTCGGTTTTAGCCGGAACATCAGCCCAACGTTCTAAAAAGAGATTTACTGATATACTGAAAACCAATTTCCCTGGAAATTCAAGCAATTTGCAATACCTTGATAATGGAACAATTGTCCAGGCAAATGATGTAAAAGGCAATATTGAAGAATGGGCCCTTGAATCTTATTTCGGGAGAGTTGACTACAATATCCAGGATAAATATTTGTTGTCAGCTAATCTCCGGGTAGACGGCTCCTCACGTTTTGGACCTTCGAATCGCTTTGGGAAGTTTCCATCCTTTGCAGTAGGCTGGAATATCAATAAGGAGAATTTTCTAAAAAATGTTGGATTTATAGATAATCTGAAATTAAGGGCCAGTTGGGGACAATTAGGCAATCAGGATATTGGCTTATATTCGTTTGCAAGTACACTTTATCCATATTATACAACTTTCGGACAGACGCCAACTGCTGCACCTGGCTATGCGCCCAATAGCCCGCCTAATCCAAATGTGAAGTGGGAAACCACCAGCCAAACAGATATAGGTCTTGAACTATCTGTACTGCAATCCAGGCTAACTTTTGAGATGGATTACTATGTGAAAAAGACAAGCGATATGTTATTGCAATTGCCCGCACCCCTGTCCGCTGGTTATCCAACAACTTCGTTTACAAATGCCGGAGGTGTTAAAAATTCTGGCTTTGAATTTTCGACAAATTATAGAAAAAACAGTGGTGATCTGAAGTATTCCTTGGGTGCTAATTTTTCAACCTATAAGAATGAGGTAACAAGTCTTGGTCCGCTCAATCAGCCAATTATAAATGGACTCTTTTTTGATTTTGCTACAAATAGTACTGTTGGGCATCCATTATACCAGTTTTACGGTTATCAAATGGAGGGAATATTTCAAAATACAGCCGAGATCGCATCACATGCTACTCAAACCGGTGCTAGGCCAGGTGATGTTAAATTCAGGGACCTGGATAACAACGGTGTTATAGATGTGAATGACAGAACATTTCTCGGAAGCCCTTTCCCAAAAATTACATATGGCTTCAATGCTAATGTTTCCTATAAGAGCTTTGATTTTTATCTTCAGTTGCAGGGAACGCAGGGAAATAAAATTTTTAATGCAGCACGGTTCTGGGGGCTCAATGTGGGCGAAACGAATAACTATAATACCGATATCCTTAATAGTTGGAACGGAGAAGGAACGAGCAATGAATATCCCAGACTTACGACACAGGACCCCAATAATAACAAACGCGCGGTATCAAGATTTATTGAGGATGGATCATATATGCGCATAAAGAATGTCCAGCTTGGATATACGTTGTCTGATGAATTGATCAAAAAAATAAGATTGCGAAGCTTTAGGGTATATGTAGGGGTAAACAACTTATTCACCTTTACCAAGTATTCCGGCTTTGATCCTGAGGTGGGACAAGCATTAACAGCTACTAATAATGCTTCAGGTCTTGTACCTAACGGAAGTTCATTTTCAAGGGGCAGTTTAGGTTTCGACCAAATCAGTTACCCACAAGCACGGACAATAACTTTCGGGCTTCAACTGGGGATACTTTAATCTAATTCATTATATATTAAAAATATTATTATGAGATCGACTTTAATTATTAGAAACGTCGCTTTGAGATATTCCATCTGTTTTTTATTTGCTGCAGTATTTTGTAGCTCTTGTAAAAAAACATTTTTGGAAACTACACCGGGGTATCTAAACTCTGCTGAGTTCTATAAAACAGATATACAAGCAGAACAAGCAGTTAATGCTGCATACGCACCTTTACTCTCTTTCTGGACAAACAAGATCAGCTTTGAATCTGACGTGTTATCAGATGATGCTGTAAAAGGTCAGGGTAGTGACTTGTCGGCCTTAACCAGCTTTGACATATTGAACATTGACCCTGCATCAGATCCAGTAAGCAATATTTGGGGAGATAATTATAAAGGAATTTACAGGTGTAATCTTGTTCTGGACAATGTAACTTCGGTTACAGAAACAAAAAAGAGAGCTCTGGGAGAAGCACACTTTTTAAGAGCTTTTTACTACTTCAGATTAGCAATAAGGTATGGTGCACTACCCTTGATCAAAACGACTATGAATTCTGAGGCGACAACTGCTAAGTCTACACTCGATGAAACGTATAAATTCATTATAGATGAACTCATCGAAGCTGAAAATCTTTTGCCTTATCCGGTTGATGTAAGTTCTGTAAATGTGGGACGTGCAAACAGGGGCGCTGCAAGCTGTTTGAAAGGAATGGTATATCTACAATGGGGTAAATTCCAGCAGTCTTATGAAACATTGAAAGAGGTAGTTAATAATACAGGTGGTAAATTTAATTATGCATTGACACCAAAGTTCATAGATATCTTTAAGGTAGCATCAAATAATAACAGTGAGTCTGTCTTTGATGCTTTGGCAAGGGAAGGGGCTGGCTTTGATGAAAGTAACGGGTTCAATTTTTGGGTGCGACCACGAAATGGATCAACTATTTTCGGACTAGGTTTTTGTTTGCCTACCAAAAACCTTTTTGACGAATTTGAATCTGATGATCCAAGGAGAGCTGCAACAATCTTCAGGCAAGGGGATATCATTTCAAATGAGCCGGTACCAGGTACGGCCGACAATGTCAATCTTCATCCATTTCAATCATCATGGTCGCCCGAGACAGGGTTTGGTTATGCCAAATATGTTAAAGATGTATTTGTTGGAACAAATGCGGAACGAACAGGACAAAACAAACGTATGATCAGATACGCTGAAGTATTGCTTGCCTTTGCTGAAGCAGCATATAAAACTGGTGGGCATGATATAGAAGCCCAATCAGCCCTGATGCAGGTACGTCAAAGGGCCTTTGGATTTGCCAAACCTTCCCCTTTTACTGATTTATTTGCAGCGATAGTTCACGAGCGAAGAGTTGAATTAGCGCTTGAAGGAAAGCGTTATTTTGATCTGGTAAGATGGAATCTTGCACAGCAATATTTAGGCCCCTTAGGGTATTTGCCAGCTAGAAAAGGGTTGTATCCTATACCTGTTGCTGAACTAAATTCAAATTCCAAACTCCGTCAAAATGATGGGTACTAAATTTCATTAATCTAAAACTTTATCCAGTCTGCTGGTTAAATACAACCGACTGGATTATTTGCAAATAATTTATGATAATTAAAAAGATATTTACACTTCTTTCTTGTGTGTTAATAACCTTAAATGTTCTGGCCCAAGATCCATGGATTTTGAAAAACACAGAGACTAAGAAACCTTACTATGGGGTTACTGTGGCCAATGGGATGATTGGAATCGTTTCCTCCTCAGATCCATTTAACATTCAGGATGTTGTACTTGCTGGTGCATATGATACATATGGACGTGGCCGCGTGAGTAATTTCCTTAAAACTTTTAACCTGCTGAACATGCGTTTATCAATTGATGGGCAGCTTCATCCTTCTCAGGTCAATCAGGAGCTTAATATGAGAAATGGATCTTTTACTTCATCCTTTGAAGAAGAAAATAAGGCTACTGTGACATATACCTATTATGCCCTGCGTCATCTGCCTTATTCTGTATTAATGGATGTAACAGTTACCGCAAAGAAGGATATTACCATAAGTGCAGCGAATTTCCTTGCTGGACAGGATGCGATGCAGGATTTACAGAACTATTACCATGATATTGATCTTCCGCATAGCAAAATAAGCCTCATTACTTCGATGGCAAAAAGCCCTACAGGTAAGTTAACAATGGTCGCTTCCAATACATTCCTGTTCTCTGAAAAACATGGACAAGAACCACCGCTTATTCACGAGGTATTTAACAGCAATGATCATATCCTGAAATTTTCCAGGAAAATGAAAGCTGGTGAAAAGTACACTTTTTCAATCGTAGGTTCTACCTTGACATCTGCACATCACGATGATCCACTAAATGAGGCTGAACGTCTAACCATCTTTGCAAAACTTGAAGGACGTGAACGGCTTTTGAAATTTCATAATGCTGCATGGGATGACCTGTGGAAAAGTGATATCATTATAGAAGGGGACCCGCAGTCTCAACAGGATGTTCACTCTATGCTTTACCATCTTTATTCATTCTCGCGTGCTGGTTCATCGAATTCGCCGTCGCCAATGGGATTAAGTGGCCTGGGGTACAATGGACATGTATTTTGGGATACAGAATTATGGATGTATCCTGCATTATTGGTATTGCACCCTGAAATAGGAAAATCTCTTGTTGAATATCGATTTGAGAGACTTGAGGCTGCAAAACGTAATGCTTTCGGTAAGGGGCTTAAAGGAGCAATGTACCCTTGGGAAAGTGCAGCAACTGGTGTTGAAGAGACCCCTGTTTGGGCACTTAGTGGACCTTTTGAGCATCACATTACAGCCTGCGTGGCCATTGCTGCCTGGAATTATTACTGTGTTACTCAGGACAAAAATTGGCTGAAAGAAAAAGGATGGCCGATATTATCAGCAACAGCAGATTTTTGGGCGAGCCGGGTTGAAAGAAACGGGACGGGTAAATATGAAATAAAAAATGTTGTTGCAGCAGATGAATGGGCCGAAAATGTAGATAATAACGCTTTTACAAATGCAGCTGCAAGAGCCAACCTTAGATACGCAACTGATGCAGCAAAAATTCTCGGAATTAAGGCGGACCCTGACTGGGTTAACGTAGCAAACAATATTCCAATACTAAAATTTGATAATGGTGTAACCAGGGAACATGCAACATATAATGGCGAGAAAATCAAGCAGGTGGATGTAAACCTTCTCGCTTATCCACTCCATGAGGTTACTTCCCCGGAAGCTATAAGAAAAGATCTGGATTATTATGAGACAAAAGTAGGTAAAGGCCCTGCAATGACACATGCTATTTTCTCCATACTCCATACCAGGTTGGGCGATGGAGAAAAAGCTTTTGAAGCATTTAAGTTAGGATATAGACCAAATCAACTCCCCCCATTTGGGGTGTTGGCTGAAGAAGCTGGCGGAAATAACCCGTATTTTGCAACGGGAGCAGGAGGAATGATTCAGGCGATGCTCAATGGCTTTGGAGGTCTTGAGATCACTTCAAAAGGGATCATGCAAGTTAAAAGTAAATTGCCCAAAAGCTGGAGATCTCTAACCATTACAGGCGTCGGGCCAGATAAAAAGACTTTTACTGTTCGGTAAATAGATTAGTCTAGATTCCTTAGATAATGATTGGATTTGAAAAATCGGATTCAAAATGTAAGAGATTCTAAGGAGAAAAGAGAGGTATTTCGTTACGGAATTAATTTTGTAACAGTAAAAATTAGAACTCAGCGATTGTAAAACCGGGTAACATGAAAATACCTAGCACTTTTACAGTTTGATGCTTTAGGCAAGATTATTCCGGACTACATCTTCATCAAATAAACAACAGCCCCCTTTAAAATTTCAAAGGGGGCATGTTCATGATTTTGTTTTCAGTAAGATAGTAACTGGTACGACAGTTGCTATGTCTCGTAGTATGTTTGATTTATCTGATCTACTAGCTTTATACCGGATAAGGCCATTGTTCTCATCCACGTCTTGTTGTTATTAAAGCCATTTTTAAAGAGGTTTCCTGTTAGATGATTCCCGTTCGACTAGAAAAGAATCCAATATTATAGGCACATTATCTGTAGAGGCTTCTATTCCGTTCAATAATTTCAAAATACTTTTGGCAGATATCTTGCCCATTTCATAACCTGAATAGTTAATTGTCGTCAACGGTGGGTCTACATTTCTCGATATCATATCGTTATTGAATCCAACAAAGGCGATTTGTTTGGGTATATCTATTCCTTGTCGCTTCAGTTCATTCATGCAACTTGCAGCGCAGGTGTCGTTGTCAACGAAAACCCCGTCAGCATCGTTATCAAGAACAAAATTTGCACATGCTATGCCGGAACGTTCACTCAAATCATTTGAAATGACAAATTCCTCATTGTAAGGGATTCCTGCTAGTTCAAGAGCATTTTTGTACCCGACATGTCGGTCTTTATAAACACTGACGTTTTGAGAGCCAGTAACATGAATTATCCTTTTTGCACCTTTCTCTAGCAGATGTCTCGTAGCTAGATAACCTGCCCGTTCGTTATCAATTGTTACCGAGGGAAGGTTTTTAGCCAAGGGTATGCGGTCAAAAAACAGAACGGGGATGTTGCGTTTGGTAAAAATATCAAACGATGGGATATCTTTCATGCTACAGGCTAGGGAAACCATTAAGCCATCTACCCGGCTGTTGAACATTGTCCTGGCATTACTAGCTTCTTTTTCGCCGTTTTCTGATGATTGGCTGATCAGAATATTGTAACCAGCATCATTTGTAATGCTCTCTATGCCAGCTATTACCTCAGACATAAAAAAACTATTCAAACGGGGAACGATTATGCCGATGGTTCTAGTTTTCTGCATTCTGAGATTTACAGCAAATTTGTTAGTTCTATATCCGAGCTCTTCAGCAGTACTGTTAATCTTATTCTGAGTTTTTTTGCTAACAGTGAAGTGCCCCTTTAAACCACGGCTAATGGTTGATGGATTTAACCCAAGCTTTTCCGCGATGTCATAAATAGTAACCTCTTTATTGGTGTCTATGTTGTTCATATTTCAAAAGTCGTAAGTAATCTACAAATCAACTCTTTGTTTTTGAGATACTAAATTATAGTATGCACTAATACAATACTAATTTTTATCAAAGTTAAAAAAATAACAATCGGTTGTTATTTCGGTTTTAATTTTATACGTTTACTAAAAATTAATCTTTATCGGATTGATGATAACACAAGTCTGGGATTTACTTTAATCCTTAACAAACGTTGAAAATTTACATGGTCAATCCGAAGGTAATTTTGGGTAGGTTTCTGATCGATTTGAGCAGATTAGGAAATTACTATGGTATTATTTAAGAGACACATTCAAAGTAAAATTATATAATGGGTGAAAATTTTATACAATCTTTTAGATGGTTTGGGCCGCATGATGCTGTTACTCTACAAGCAATCCATCAAACCGGAGCCACAGATATTGTTACCGCTTTACACGATATACCTACTGGAACAGTTTGGTCTGTTGAAAAAATTAAGGAAAGACGTAAACTTATTGAAGATATAGGTTTAAAATGGGGAGTTGTAGAGAGTGTAAATGTGCACGAAGATATTAAAATGGGGCTGGTTGGCAGAGATGTCTGGATCGACAATTATATTCAGACAATATCTAATTTGGCCCACTGTGGGGTCAAGACCGTCTGCTACAATTTTATGCCTGTTTTGGACTGGACACGAACAAATCTCGACTTCAAACTGCCCAACGGTGCCTCTGCGTTGCGGTTTTATGCCCCGGCTCTGATCGCCTTCGATATGTTCATCTTAAATCGTGATGGTGCTGCTCTTGATTTTAGTACTGTTCAGATTGAAAGGGCAAAAAAGTATCTTGATAGCCTATCCAGGGAACAGCTAACCCGTTTAGAAAATACGATACTCGCCGGATTGCCGGGGACAGATGAAGTATTTACACTGGCTGAATTCAAAGTATTTCTGGAACGCTACGCGAACATAGGTCGAAAAGAACTTAAAGAAAATTTAAAGTATTTTCTTACGAAAATAATCCCTGAAGCGGAAAAAATTGGTGTAAAAATGTGCGTTCATCCAGATGATCCGCCTTTTCCGATTCTTGGACTACCAAGGGTTGTTTGCGATTTAACAGATCTTAGGGATGTTGTCAATATGTATCCTTCACCTTCAAACGGAGTAACGCTCTGCACAGGTTCACTCGGGGCAAATCCGGAAAATGACTTGGTGGATATTATACGTGAAATTGGAGAAAATATTCATTTTCTCCATTTGAGAAATGTAAACAGAGAAGAAGATGGTAGCTTTTTTGAGGCTGACCATCTCAACGGCTCTGTCGATATGTACCAGGTAATATTGGAAATTATAAATGAGCAAAAAAAGCGCGCCTCAGTCGGTCGTGCAGATATCAGAATTCCTATGAGACCTGATCACGGGCATATTTTGTGGACTGATTTTGAAATAAACACCTATCCAGGGTATTCTTTCATAGGAAGACTCAAAGGACTAGCAGAACTCAGGGGACTAGAAATGGGAATAAGGAAAAGTTTGGATTTAGAATTGAATAGATAATGTTGTTAAAAGATAAAGTAATTGTTGTAACAGGTGGAACCGGTATTCTTGGAGGTGCTTTCGTGAGGGGAATCGCAGCGGAAGGTGCAATTGTGGGTATATTAGGAAGGAATATGATGGCTGCAAGTCAAAGGGTAAATCAAATTAGGGAAATGGGAGGCAAGGCGATCGCGCTCCAAGCTGATGTTTTGGACGAAATGGAACTGATAGATGCTAAGAACAAGATACTTGAACAGTTCCAACGGATCGATGGCTTGGTTAATGCGGCCGGTGGCAATATGCCTGAGGGTGTTGTAGATCCCAACGACAATATTTTTAAAATGGATATGGCAGGGATGAAAAAGGTTAACGATCTAAACCTTTGGGGGACAATTATTCCAACCCAAGTTTTCGGAGAAGAAATATCCAAGTCAGATTCCGGATCGGTAGTTAATATCTCCTCAATGAGTTCACAACAGGCGATAACAAAAGTTCTTGGATATAGTTTAGGTAAAGCAGGTATAGATTGCTATACAAAATGGATGGCCACAGAGATCGCACTACGATATGGGGACCGCGTTAGAGTGAATGCCATCGCTCCAGGTTTTTTCCTGACCGAGCAAAATAGAGCATTATTGACAAACAGTGATGGGAGCTTTACACAGCGTGGATCCCGGGTAATACAGAATACACCAATGGGGAGATTAGGTGTACCCTCTGAGCTTGAGGGGGCACTGATCTGGTTGCTGAGTTCCAATTCGATGTTTGTAACAGGGGCAATCATAAATGTCGATGGTGGGTTTTCAGTGTTTAGCGGAGTTTAATTCTTGGTTTTCTATTATTCTATTGCTTTATAGACAAGATAAAATTTAAAACCTCGGAATGCGTTAAAATGTAAATCACCTTTATAAAGTTAAACAGTCTTCTGCGGACGATAGAAAATTGATATGGAAATTGTTAGCTGAAATGATAAGGGATCACTCCCTTACTGGTTACGGCTATGGGATGTTTGAACGTAATCATAATCTCATCGCTACTGAGCAGATTTTTTATGCTTAAGGGAAAAGCGGTTGATATTATGAAGGAAGCAGTCTGATTTCGCCGTCGATCAGCATTTCCAGTGTCCGGGTTTCAATGTGTGAAACGATGCATGCTTCTCTCGCCGAATGTTTGCTTCTAATACGAGTCGTACCTTTTGCGGATACGGCTGAGGACGAAATGTCTTTTTGATACCATGTGGACCATCAATGAACAGATCCAATGCACCCGAGTTTAAGTTACATAAATTCCAGGTCTGGTCAATTTCCGTTGTCAGCCCAACAGGACTGACAACGAAATTAAAACTTCTTGTATCTCTAGAATGGGGTTTTATCTGCCGCTGCTATTTAGCGCATTGCCATATGCTGTTATCTTCCGCTTATAGGTTATTTACTAAATATAAGTATTATTGTAGCTAGAATTTTATAAATTTATGGAAGATAAACCAAGAGCATGTCCGTTATACCTTTAGTCGACGAAAATAAATTGAAAGCTAAAATAGCGAAAGGGGATGAGGGCGCCTTTACCTTGGTCTATAATACTTACTATCCTATTATTTATGGATTTGCCCGACATTTACTCCATTCGGATGAACTGGCTATTGATGTCGTTCAGGAAAGTATGCTGCATATCTGGCAGCTTGGGGCAAAATTAGAAGCCATCAATAATTTGGAAGCCTATTGCAAGATATTTGCCAGAAGAAGAGCTGTTGATCTGCTCCGGCGTCGTGCAGTTGCCCAAAGGGCTGAAAAATTCTTGGGGGACAAATGGACTGAAGAGGACAACCGTACCGAGGAAAGTATACTGCTTGAGGAAGGTCGGAGGATACTTCGGGATGGGGTTGAATTACTCCCGCAACAGCAGAGAAGGGTTTACGAGTTTTGCCAACAGGATGGCCTCAAATATGAAGAAGCCGCGGAACGTCTTGGGATTTCCACCGGCACTGTTAAAACGCACCTGAAACTGGCCATGAAATTTCTGCGGGAGCATATCAAGCGCCGTTCCGATGTAGCTGCGTTACTCATCATTTTCAAACTCTTTTAATTTTTTTAGTTTTTTCGTTACCCCATTTTTACTCCCTCAACGACTTACTATAAAAGAGGTATTAATTCGATGTTATTTAAGCATCGATTTTAGCGTCTGGAAAATGGATAAACTCAGATTAGACTATTTATTTGGCCGGTACTTAATGCAAGAACTCAATGATGCTGAAAAAGCGGAGTGGTTCGATGCATTAATGGGCGAAATGTATGATAATGATATTAATGACCTGGCCCAAGGTGTTTTCGAAAGGAATGACTTGCTGAAATACAAGATGGAGGAAACTAAGGTAACAGATGTCCTCAATTACATCCTGGTGCAGCCACAGCGAAACAGACCCAAAACCATTTCAATAAGAAAATTCATCGCAGTTGCAGCTGCTGTTGTTCTGGTCATTGGTATTGGGTTATTTTATTACCATCCGAAAGTTAACCAGGATCAGCCTCGAGTGGCTGTTTATAAAAATGACGTTGCTCCAGGCAAGCAAGGTGCTACCCTTACACTGGCTAGTGGCAAAAAGATTAGATTAACGGATGCTGCAGATGGTGAGCTGGCAGAAGAAGCGGGTGTGGTGATCTCTAAATCTGCAAATGGACAATTGGTTTATGAAATAAAAGACACTGATGCGGGGGCAAACAAAACAAATATCTTATCAACTGCCAGAGGTGAAACTTATCAGATACGTTTGCCGGATGGCTCTGTAGTATTTTTGAATGCGGCTTCATCTCTTAAATACCCCGCCAGTTTTGTTAAGCATTTAAATAGAGAGGTTCAATTGACAGGTGAGGGGTATTTCGAAGTAGCAAAGGATAAAAACCGACCATTTACTGTAGAAAGCGGTGGTCAGAAGGTAGAAGTGTTAGGGACACATTTTAACATTAGTGCCTATCAGGGGGAGCACATAAAAACCACATTGTTAGAAGGTAGTGTCCGTATTGCACCTGTCATCCCCACCGATAGAAAAGGAGCTTCGCGGCAAACCAGTAACGATATAGTTTTAAAACCCAATCAGCAATCCTCTTTCATGGAAGGCTCTGGCATATCCGTAAAGGAAGTCGATGCAATAGAATTCATATCATGGACTTCAAATAAGTTTAGTTTTGCGAGCGAAGAAATTGGAGAGATCATGAAGAAAATTGAACGTTGGTATGATGTAGAGATTGTATACAACGACGATGTACAGAGAATTAAAGTTACCGGCTCGATTTCAAGATTTGCAAACCTTTCTGCATTGTTGAGTATATTACAAAAAACCGGACCTGTGAGTTTTAAGGTCGAAGGTAGAAAGGTTTTCGTTTCAAAATAAGTATTTCATTGAATACCCAAGGTGTAACAGCCTTTACCAAATATAAATTATAAACAACTAACCAAACTAAAAAATGAACGAGTTCTACAGAGATGATCCTTAATGTAAAAAGATAGGTTTTAAAAACCGAACCCCGGTGGCAACCAGGATTCGGATAGGTTAAGACTTATCCATTAATAGCCGAATACCTTCGGATATTGATTTAAACAATTTATTAATGAACAATTGTGTTTGCCATAGCCCTTGACAAGTTAATACAAACACTTATTAACAGACGTAAATATATGAATTTTTACATTAAAAGCCTATGCCGGCCACGTGCTGGTATGGCGAAAATTTTGTTGGTAATGAGACTGATAGTCGTGATATTGACAACTGCAATTTTACAGGTAAGCGCAAGCAGTTTCGCACAGAGTATTACCTTGTCTGAAAAAAACGCTACTCTGGAATATTTGTTAAAACGTATAAAACGTCAAACAGGGTATGATGTATTGTATGCCGATAACGTATTAGCTGGGAGCCAAAAAATAACCGTGAATTTAGCGGATGTGCCCTTGGCTGATGCCTTAAATAAAATATTAACATTAGCCAGTCATAATCTTGCGTTCGAATTAGAAAAAAAGATCATCATTATAAAAGAAAAGGAAAAGAACCGTGTTTTTGAACCGGTCAGACCAATTTTTAAGATTATTGATATTAAAGGACGTGTGCTGGATCAGGATGGAAAACCTATCGAGGGCGTATCTATTCTGGTAAAGGGAAAAACTACCGCTACAAGTACCAACTCGCAGGGAGACTATTTTTTAAAGGGAGTTGCGGAAGATGCAATCCTGTTAGTTTCATTTACCGGAATGGAAACGCAGGAAATTTCAGTTGAAGGGCGAACTACAATCAATGTGTCATTGAAGGACAAAATAACGGGTATGGACGAGATTGTTGTTGTTGGCTATGGCAGTCAGAAAAGAGAGAGTTTGATAGGCTCTGTTGCAACAATCCGGTCCAAAGATCTTACCGTTGCACCCGTGGCAAGTACCACCAATGCATTGGTAGGACGTTTGCCTGGACTGATTGCCAAACAGGAAAGTGGCTTGCCCGGAGGAGATGCTTCCTCTTTGAGCATTCGTGGTTTCGGAGCCCCTTTGGTTATCGTAGATGGCATTCAGTCTTCATTTAATAACATTGATCCTAATGAAATTGAATCCATCAGCATATTGAAAGATGCGTCTGCGGCAATATATGGTGCCAGAGCCGGTGATGGGGTAATATTGGT
>Ga0182006_1000314_pt1 | contig 42419 bp, 36 predicted proteins | sample Sormic07211104_1_FD_123022 | JGI IMG/M metagenome (GOLD analysis project Ga0182006, IMG submission 123022) | Rhizosphere microbial communities from Sorghum bicolor, Mead, Nebraska, USA - 072115-104_1 MetaG | ecosystem: Host-associated > Plants > Roots > Rhizosphere | place: USA: Nebraska...
CAGCCGAACATGGTCAAGGTACTTGCCGATACCGTGCAACGTGCCGCCGACCTGGATGAAGCTCAGGCTCAGGCAGCTCTCAAGGCTGCCGAGAATGCCCTGAACGAAAAAGGCGCGGACTTCGATTACGGCGCCGCTGCCACTCGTCTGGCCGAGGCTGCAGCCCAGCTGCGCACCGTCCAGCAGATCCGCAAGAAGTTTGGCGGTTAATCCGTCAGCCGCTTGTTGTGCGATTGATAAAAAAGGGTAGCCTCGGCTACCCTTTTTTCTTTTTCGAATTCAAACCCCGGTCGCAGTCGCTGACCACCCAGGATTGGTAGCCAGTCATGTCTCTCGAAATCGTTATCCTCGCGGCCGGTCAAGGCACCCGTATGCGCTCGGCGCTGCCCAAGGTGCTGCACCCGATTGCCGGCAACTCCATGCTCGGCCATGTTATCCACAGCGCCCGGCAACTTGATCCACAGCGCATCCACGTCGTGATCGGTCACGGTGCCGATGTAGTGCGTGAGCGTCTGGCAGCTGATGACCTGAATTTCGTGCTGCAGGACAAGCAGCTCGGTACTGGCCATGCCACCGCTCAGGCCGTGCCGTTCATCGACGCTGACACCGTGCTGATTCTTTACGGCGACGTGCCACTGATCGAAGTCGAAACCCTGCAGCGTCTGCTCAAGCATGTCGTGCCGGGCCAGATGGGTTTGCTCACTGTTGAGCTGGACGACCCGACCGGCTATGGCCGCATCGTGCGTGATGCTGACGGCAAGGTCGCGGCGATCGTCGAGCATAAAGACGCCAGTGAAGCGCAACGCGCGATCACCGAAGGCAACACCGGCATCCTTGCCGTGCCGGCCAATCGTCTGGCGGACTGGATGAGCCGCCTGTCGAACAACAACGCACAGGGCGAGTACTACCTCACCGACGTGATCGAAATGGCTGTCAGCGATGGTTTGGTCGTCGCTACCGAACAACCGCAGGATCCGATGGAAGTGCAGGGCGCCAACGATCGCAAGCAACTCTCCGAGCTGGAACGTCATTATCAGCTTCGTGCCGGACGTCGTCTGATGGCTCAAGGCGTGACCTTGCGTGATCCGGCGCGTTTCGATGTGCGGGGCGAAGTCAGCGTAGGCCGCGATGTGTTGATCGACATCAACGTGATCCTCGAAGGCAAAGTAATCATCGAAGACGACGTGGAAATCGGCCCGAATTGCGTAATCAAGGACAGTACCCTGCGCAAAGGTGTGGTGATCAAGGCCAACAGTCATATCGAAGGTGCCATTCTTGGCGAGGGCAGCGACGCCGGTCCTTTTGCGCGACTGCGTCCAGGCACTGTGCTTGAAGCGCGTGCTCACGTGGGTAACTTTGTCGAATTGAAAAATGCGCACATGGGCGAGGGCGCCAAGGCGGGCCACTTGACCTACCTCGGCGACGCCGAGATCGGCGCACGCACCAACATCGGTGCCGGCACCATTACTTGCAACTACGATGGCGCCAACAAGTGGAAAACCGTGCTGGGTGCCGACGTTTTCATCGGCTCGAACAATTCGCTGGTGGCCCCTGTGGATATCTCCAGCGGTGCAACCACTGCGGCTGGCTCGACCATCACGCAAAATGTGGATAACGCTCAGTTAGCGGTCGGCCGAGCGCGTCAGAAGAACATCGACGGTTGGAAGCGCCCGGAAAAAATCAAAAAATCCTGAGTTATCCACAATCCCCCTGTGGGAGCGAGCCTGCTCGCGATGGCGGTCTGTCAGTCACGCCTTCAGTGGCTGAGACTCCCGTTCGCGAGCAAGCCCGCTCCCACAGTCCTTTCAACCTTTCTGAATTTTTCTCCTCACGACTTGACGGCAACCTTTCGATAGAGTTTCATTGCTTGCGTTATCTTTCGAACCGAAACTTAGGTCGCCATGTCCAAGCGCAACACTCCTCAGCGTCGTCATAACATCCTCGCCTTGCTCAATGAGCAGGGCGAAGTCAGTGTCGATGAGCTGGCCAAGCGTTTCGAAACTTCTGAAGTTACGATTCGCAAGGATCTCGCTGCGCTGGAAACCCATGGTCTGTTGCTACGCCGCTATGGCGGGGCGATCACCATGCCTCAGGAATTGGTCGCAGAAACTGCGCTGAGTATCTCCAAGTACAAGCAGGCAATCGCTCGGGCGGCAGTCAAACGCATCCGTGAGCACGCGCGCATCATCATCGACAGCGGCAGCACCACCGCGGCCATGATTCCCGAGCTAGGCCAGCAGCCGGGTCTGGTGGTGATGACCAACTCCCTGCACGTCGCCAACGCGTTGAGCGAACTGGAACACGAGCCCGTCCTGTTGATGACCGGCGGCACTTGGGATCCGCACTCGGAATCCTTTCAGGGCCAGGTCGCCGAGCAAGTACTACGCTCCTACGACTTCGATCAACTATTTATCGGCGCTGACGGCATCGATCTGGTTCGCGGCACCACCACGTTCAATGAACTGCTCGGCCTCAGCCGGGTGATGGCCGACGTTGCGCGAGAAGTGATCGTCATGGTCGAGGCCGACAAGATCGGTCGCAAGATCCCCAACCTGGAGCTGCCCTGGAGCAGCATCCATACCCTCATTACCGATGATCGCCTGCCTCAAGAAGCACGCGATCAGCTTCAGGCCCGCGGGATCACTTTGATCTGTGCGGCTGTCAGTCAGGAGAAATAACCATGTGTGGCATTGTCGGCGCAGTAGCTGAACGTAATATCACCGCCATCCTTCTCGAAGGCCTGAAGCGCCTCGAATACCGTGGCTATGACAGCGCCGGTGTGGCGGTCTATACCAACGACGAAACACTGGAGCGCATGCGCCGACCGGGCAAGGTCAGCGAACTGGAAACCGCGTTGGCCGAGCAGCCGCTGGCCGGTCGTCTGGGTATTGCTCACACTCGCTGGGCGACCCATGGCGCGCCGTGCGAGCGCAACGCTCACCCGCATTTTTCCGGCGACATCGCGGTGGTGCACAACGGCATTATCGAGAACCACGAAGCCCTGCGCGAACAGCTGAAAGCGCTGGGCTATGCGTTCAGCTCGGACACCGACACCGAAGTCATCGCCCATCTGCTGACCCACAAGCTCAAGGAACAACCGGACCTGACTGCCGCGCTCAAAGCGACCGTCAAGGAGCTGCACGGTGCCTACGGTCTGGCAGTGATAAATGCACAGCAACCTGATCGTCTGGTCGCCGCGCGCAGTGGCAGCCCTCTGGTGATTGGCCTGGGTCTGGGCGAAAACTTCCTCGCTTCCGACCAACTCGCTCTGCGTCAGGTCACTGACCGTTTCATGTACCTGGAAGAAGGCGATATCGCTGAAATCCGTCGCGACAACGTGCAGATCTGGGACATAAACGGCAATGCTGTCGAGCGCCAGACCGTGCAATACACCGACGGTGCCGAAGCCGCCGATAAAGGTGAGTTCCGTCACTACATGCTCAAGGAAATCCACGAGCAGCCGGCCGTGGTCCAGCGCACTCTCGAAGGTCGTCTGGGCAACAATCAGGTGCTGGTTGAGGCCTTCGGTCCGCAAGCCGCCGAGCTGTTCGCCAAAGTGCGCAATGTGCAGATCGTCGCCTGCGGCACCAGTTATCACGCCGGCATGGTCGCGCGCTACTGGCTCGAGGAACTGGCCGGCATCCCGTGCCAGGTCGAAGTCGCCAGCGAATTCCGTTATCGCAAAGTGGTGGTGCAGCCGGACACGCTGTTCGTGACCATTTCGCAGTCCGGCGAAACCGCTGACACCCTCGCGGCGCTGCGCAATGCCAAGGAACTGGGCTTCCTCGCCAGCCTGGCGATCTGCAACGTCGGCATCAGCTCGCTGGTACGCGAATCCGATCTGACCCTGTTGACCCAGGCCGGTCGCGAGATCGGCGTGGCCTCGACCAAAGCCTTCACCACGCAACTGGTCGGGCTGTTGCTGCTGACTCTATCGCTGGGTCAGGTCCGTGGCACTCTGGCCAAGGGCGTCGAAGCCACGCTGGTCGAAGAACTGCGTCGCCTGCCGACCCGTCTCGGCGAAGCGCTGGCGATGGACAGCACCGTGGAAAAAATCGCCGAGCTGTTCGCCGAGAAAAACCACACTCTGTTCCTCGGCCGTGGCGCGCAATTCCCGGTGGCGATGGAAGGTGCCTTGAAGCTCAAGGAAATTTCCTACATCCACGCCGAAGCCTACCCTGCCGGTGAGCTGAAACACGGCCCATTGGCACTTGTGGATAACGACATGCCGGTGGTCACCGTCGCGCCGAACAACGAACTGCTGGAAAAGCTCAAGTCCAACCTGCAGGAAGTCCGCGCCCGTGGCGGCGAGCTGATCGTGTTCGCGGACGAGAAGGCTGCGATGACCAATGGCGAAGGCACTCACGTGGTGCAGATGCCGCACATCCACGACATTCTTTCGCCGATCCTTTATACGATCCCGCTGCAACTGCTGTCGTATTACGTCGCCGTGCTCAAGGGCACCGACGTTGACCAGCCGCGCAACCTGGCGAAATCGGTCACTGTGGAATAAGTTATCCACCGTTGATCCAGCTCCCACAATCGCAGCCTCGGCTGCGATTGTCGTATCCGCCGCCGAGGAATCCCATGGACCGCTTTCAGGAAATGCAGATCTTCGTTGTCGTCGCCCAAGAGCAGGGCTTTTCAGCGGCATCGCGGCGTCTGGGGCTGTCGGCGGCGAGCGTCACGCGGGCGGTGGCGGCGCTGGAGCAGCATATCGGTACGCAGTTGCTGGTGCGCACCACGCGCACGGTGCATCTGACTGAAGCCGGGCAGCGATACTGCGATGACTGTCGGCGGATTCTCGCCGAAGTGCAGGAGGCCGAGGATTCGGCGGCTGGCAGCCATGCCTTGCCCCGTGGGCAATTGACGATCACTGCGCCAGTGTTGTTTGGCGATCTGTTTGTCACGCCAGTGATGGCCGATTACCTCTGTCGTTACCCCGATGTGTCGATCAACGCGCTGTTGCTGGACCGGGTCGTCAACATGGTCGAGGAGGGCATCGATGTCGCGGTGCGTATCGGTGAGTTGCCGGACAGCAATCAGCATGCGATTCGCGTCGGTGAAGTACGGCGAGTGATCTGCGCTTCGCCGGACTTTCTGGCTGCGCATGGCCGACCCGAGCACCCGCAGGCATTGGCCGGGCTGCCGGTGGTGGCAACGTCGGCGATCGGTCAGCAACGCAATTGGCCGTTTCTCGACGGCGGTGAAGCACTCAGCGTGCGCACCGAACCGCGCCTGACCGTCACGGCCAATCAGTCGGCGATCACTGCCGCGCGCAAAGGTTTGGGCCTGACGCGAGTGTTGTCCTATCAAGTGGCGGACAAGGTTGCGGCGGGCGAGCTGGAAATCGTCCTTGCCGAGTTCGAACTGCCGCCGTTGCCGATCCATGTGGTGTATCAGGGCGGGCGCAAGGCGCCGGCGCGAATCCGCAGTTTTGTCGACTTCGCCGTGAAGGCGCTGCGTGAGCATCCGGCCTTGAACGCAGCAGCGTTATTGCAGCCACTGAAATAATCGATTGCATTGGCTGGTGATTCTTTAGTTTTGCCAATGGGTAGATGATGACTCCATCGGCGCGCTCATCCCTGTAGCGACGTCACTTTCCAGCGGAGTCGACCATGCAAGCGATCAAACTCTACAACTTCCCCCGTTCCGGCCATGCCCATCGCGTCGAGTTGATGCTGTCGCTGCTGCAACTGCCGACCGAGCTGATCTTCGTCGACCTGGCCAAGGGTGAGCACAAGCAGTCGCAGTACCTCGCGATCAACAGCTTCGGCCAAGTACCGGCGATTGAAGACAATGGCGTGGTGCTGGCCGACTCCAACGCGATTCTGGTTTATCTGGCGCAGAAATATGGCAACGGTCGTTGGCTACCGACCGATCCGGTGGGCGCCGCGCATGTGCAGCGCTGGCTGTCGGCAGCGGCGGGACCGATTGCATTTGGCCCGGCGGCGGCACGCCTGATCACGGTATTTGGTGCGCAACTGAATGCCGAAGAAGTCATTGGCCGTGCGCACAATCTGCTCAAGGTCATGGAGCTGGAGTTGGGCAAGACTGCGTATCTGGCGGGCGAAGAGCCGACCATCGCTGACGTGTCTGCCTACAGTTACATCGCCCATGCGCCGGAGGGCAATGTCTCGCTGGATGACTACGCCAACGTTCGCGCCTGGCTGGCACGGATCGAAGCGTTGCCGGGTTTTGTCGCTATGCCGCGCACGGTGGCCGGTTTGCAGAAAACCGCGTGATCTCCACTCAAGCGTAGGACAGAGCCTTTTCAGCCAGCAGTTCCTGATACAGCTCTGTCCACTTGCGACCCATCTCATCGGCGGTGAACAACTGCCGATAGCGTGCTTCGGCTTTGACACCCATCTCGGCAGCACGCTCAGGGTTTTCCCAGAGCGTACGCATGGCTTCACGAAAGGCCTGTGGACTGCTCGGTGGCACCACCAGTCCGGTTTCGTTGTGGATATTGATGAAACTGGTGCCTGTGCCGATTTCGCTGGAGATCATCGGTTTGCCGTACATCGCGCCTTCGAGCAACGAAATACCGAAAGCCTCCGAGCGCAGGTGCGAAGGAAAGACAATCGCGTAGCTCAATTGCAGCAGTGCCACCTTGTCTTCGTCACTCAGACGGCCAAGAAAGTGAATATTGCGCAGGCCCAGCGCGGCGGCCTGTGCATGCAGTTCCTGCTCCAGCGGACCGGCACCGACAATCACCACCGGATAATCGACCTCTTTGAGTGCGTCGAGCAGGATGTGCAGGCCCTTGTAATAACGCATCACCCCGACGAACAGAAAAAACTTATCCCCAAGCTGTTGGCGCCAGCGGTTCATCCGTTCGGTATCGGGCTGTGGATAACCTGCTTTGTTCAAGCCGTAGGGGATAACGCGAGTCTTCTCCTGAAACTGCTGCAACACATCGCTGGTGTGCAGATAGTTCGGCGATGCCGCGACGATGCGGTCGGCGCTGGCGAGGAAGCGATTCATCAGTGGCCGATAGAGCTTAAGCAGATGCTTCTGGCGAATGATGTCCGAGTGATAGGTGACCACGCTCGGCTTGTTCACGGCGCTGGCGAAATGCACCAGGTCCATGAATGGCCACGGGAAGTGATAGTTGATCACGTCGGCTTCGGCGGCCAACTCTCGGAACTGCTTGAACACGCTCCAGGAAAACCCGGTAGAGGCGAACTGGATATCCAGCTTGGCCCGATGTACTTCGTGCTGACCCAGTTGCACCACGGGCGGTGTCGGATTGGTGCTGAGGGTTAGCACTTGTCCTTCGATGCCGTGCTGGGCACCGCTTTCGCACAACTGAAAGATGACTTGTTCGATGCCGCCGACCGAATCGGGCAAGTACGTCTTGAAGAAATGAAGAACGCGCATTCAACCTCCCATGGCCTGGCGGTAGGCACCGGCCGTGGCCTGTGCACAACGCTGCCAGGAAAAAAGCTCTGCCCGCTGCAGTCCTGCTTCGCGGCAGGCCTGCCAATGCAGCGAGTCGTCGATCAGCCGGCTCATTGCGTCACGCAGGCCCTCGGCATCGTCGGTTTCAACATAGTTGCCAGCCGCGCCGGCCACTTCCGGCATGGCCGAAGAGCGCGTCGTCACCACCGGCGTGCCACTGGCCATGGCTTCCAGCACCGGCAAGCCAAAGCCCTCATACAACGATGGAAATATCAATGCCCGCGCGCCGGCCAGCAGTTGCGCCAGTTGTTCATCGGGCAGATAGCCGAGCAGGCAGACGTGGCCGCCGGCCAATGCCTGGCGCAGTGGCTCGCTGAACTGCTCGCGCTGCCAACCGGCCATGCCCGCAATCAACAAGGGAAAGCGCTGGCGCACAGCATCTGGCAGCAGCGCATGAGCCTGTAATGCCAGGTTCAGGTTCTTGCGCGGCTCAAGGGTGCCGACACACAGGAAATATTCCCGTGCCTGGACGGCGTGAGCCTTGAGTACATTGTCGATTTCCTGAGATTGCCGAGGGCGGAAGCGCTCGGCCACACCCAACGGCGCCACCACGAATCGTTGCGCAGGGAGATTGAAACAGGCCTGCGCCTCGTCAGCGATCGCCTGCGAATCGGTCAGAATGACCCGCGCCTGCTCCACGCCGGCGGCCAGACGACGTTCGATTTCCCTCAAACGTGCGGGTGGCTGGGTTTCTGGAAAATGCAGGTGCGTCAGATCATGCAGGGTGATCACGGTCGGGCCATCGAAGGCCAGCGGCCACAGGCTTGGCTCGTGATAAAGATCGAGCCCTTGTGCACGCCCCTGATCAAAACGTCTCTGCTCCAGCCAGCGTCGGGCCTGGTAAGCCCCGGGTATCTGCCGCAACAATGGCGTCATGCGCGAGTAGCCGGGCATGGCCGCGTCCGGCAGGGCCGAACTCCAGCCCCAGCCATGAAACAGGGTGATGTCTAGATCGGACTCGCTGCGCAAGGCGTTGACCAGTTCGGCAACGTAGTGGCCAATGCCGGTGCGTGGCGCTTGCAGGATGCGGGCGTTAAGAGCAATGCGCATGCGGCCTCGCTTGCATGCGCAGGGCCTGCTGAACGTGACGAAGGCTGCGCGATGCCAGTTGCTCGCTGGCTTCGCGCCAGCCGATCCAGCGCCAGTCAGCGACATCGCGGGCGGCAGGGAACTGTCCGCTGCGTTGATAGGTTTCGATCAGATCGGCAAGGCTTTGTGGGTCCAGCAGATCGAAGTAGGCCATGAAGTCGCCGCCGATCTCGCGAAACACAGCGATGTCGCTGCCCATTGCCGGCAAACCGCGCTGCATGGCTTCTACCAGTGGCAGGCCGAAGCCTTCGACAAACGAAGGAAACACCAACGCGCTGGCTTGCGTGTAAGCGTATTCAAGGCTGGTGTCGTTCAGGTCATTGAACATGCACAGGCGCCGATTCAGTTCCGGATGATTGCGAATCCGCTCGAGCAGCGCCTCGCATTTCCAGCCGATACGCCCGGCGATGCACAAGCGTGCGGTCGAACCGGCAGCCCAGGCGCGTTCGAAAGCGTCGAGCAGATAGCCATGGTTCTTGCGCGGCTCGATCGTGCTGACCATCAGGAATACCGCTTGGGATGCAGTGAACAGGTCTCTCAGGCGTGGTTCGACCCTGGCTTGGCTGTGCTGCAGATCGAGCTCGGACCCCAGATGGAAGTAATCGAACCAGCGCTTTTCAGTCTGCTCGGCACCGATTCTGCGCTGCAATTCAGCACGCACCTGATCACGCACCGTGGCGGAAATTGCCATGTAGCCGTCAGCCGTGCCGGTGATCCAGTCGAACCACTCATTGAAAACTTCGACCAGACGCGTGTCGTAAAACTGTGGATGCGTCAGCGGAATCAGATCGTAGATAACCGCGATGATGCCGACGCCGTCGCGTTTGAGCTGCTCGACAGGGGCGAAAAAGTCCGAATGCCAGGATGAATCCAGTAACACCAGTTGATCGCCGGGCTGATGTTGCAGTGGTGAACAGCGCTGGAGCAGCTGCCTGCGATTGATCCGCCGGATCAGCCGAATCGGCAGTCCGAGCACGGCGGACTGGGCCAACCGATAGCCCACATATAGCAGCAGCCGCGTCAGTTTCGACGTGCATAGCGCATCGCGGCGCTGATGCCATTGCCAGAAGCGGTGGGCGAGGCGCTCCAGGCGCTCACCGAAGGTTTCGAGGCTGTTCCAGAAAGGTGTATCGAGTGGCGCCAGTTGCAGCACGCGATAGAGCTGGCCATTGATCAGCACCACCGGCACGCACTCGACGCCTTCGGCGCTGGCGGGCAATTGCTTGACGACGTTACGCACCACGCGCTGGATCCCCGAATTGACCTTGGGGTGTTTGAATACGTGAGTGCATTCGACCAGCAGGCGCGTCATGGCGCGCGCTCGACAGACAGGGCCTCGGTGTCGCGGCTGATGGTGGTTGTGGCGTCCAGCCAAGTGCAGCCGACGAAGTCTTCCCGACGGCTGTTGATCACGTGGAACACCAGTGCGTAGTCACGCCACTCGAAATTGCGATCCAGATGCGAGTCCAGACGCGACAGGCTCAGCGACACCGAATAGTTGCCTTTGCCCAGGCCCATGATGAAGGCGAAGCGATAGGTGAAGCGTTCACCGGCGCGCAGATCCGTCAACGCTTTGTTCAGTCGGTGGGTGTTGATGCCGTACATCATCTGGCCCAGTCGATCCTTGAGGATAAAGCCCAGCACCAGCCGTTCGACGTCCTTGCGCACTTCGACCTGCACTTCGAGCACCACCGGTTGGCCCACTTCGACGGCGTCGATGCTGCGCTCGTGCTCATCGAGCAGGCGCACGCTGAGAATCGCCGCTTCGCCGGTGCCGGAGACTGTTTGCACCTCGCCACCGGCGAGCATTTCCTGGCGCACGACCTGACCTTCACGTTCGGCCATCAGCGCGTTGTAATAATCCAGCACCGGCTCCGGTTTGCCGCGCATGGCCACGCGCCCCTCCTTGAGCAGGATCGCCGAATCGCAAATCGACTGAATCGCGAAGCGATCATGGGACACGATCAATAACGTTGTGCCGGATTTACGAAAGCTGCGGATGCGTTCGAAGCTCTTGTGCTGAAAATAGGCATCGCCCACCGACAGTGCTTCGTCGACGATCAGGATGTCCGGGCGCCGAGCCGTGGCGACGCTGAACGCCAGGCGCATCTGCATGCCGCTGGAGTAAGTGCGGACCGGGTGATCGATGGCTTCGCCGATTTCGGCAAAACGCTCGATATCGGGCATCAGGGCATGGATTTCTTCAAGCTGCATGCCGAGCAACTGACCGGCCATGATTGCGTTCTGCCGACCGGTAAAGTCCGGATGAAAACCCATCCCCAGCTCCAGCAGTGCTGCGACGCGCCCCTGCAATTCAATCTTGCCCTGGGTGGGTTGGGTGGTGCCGGTGATCATTTTCAGCAAGGTGCTTTTGCCCGCACCGTTGGCACCGACGATGCCTACCGCTTCGCCGGGAGCAATCTCGAATTCGACGTCCTGCAGTACCCAATGCTGGTGATGGCGGATCGGTGAAAACGGAATCAGCCATTCGGCCAGGCGCGCCCAGCGGTTGGGGTATTGTTTGTAGGCCTTGCCCAGGCCGGTGACACGAATATGTCCCATCAGAGTTCATCCACCATTTCGCCGACGCGCTGGCGAAACAGTCGCAGACCGATCAGACAGAACACCAATCCGGCAATGAAAACCGGCAGCAGCGAACTCCATACCGGCCACTGACCGTAGAGAAACAGGTTCTGATAACTGCTGAACAGGTTGGTCAGCGGGTTGAGTTGCAGCAGGCGCTGCACCCATTCCGGCAGGATCGTGACCGGGTAGACGATCGGCGTCAGCCAGAACCAGAACTGCAGGCAGATGCCGAACAACTGGCCGACATCGCGAAAGAATACGTTTAACACGCCAAGGACCATGCCCAGCCCGGCGCAGAACATCATTTGCAAGGCAATCAGCGGAATCAGCGCCAGCAGAGCGATCCCCGGCCAGCGCCCGGTGATCAGCAGAAAACCGAGAAACAGACTGATGATGATTGCGAAATTGATCCCTGCGTTGATCAACACAATCACCGGCAGGCAGATCCTCGGGAAGCTGATTTTCTTCAGCAGATTGGCGTTTTCCAGAAACATGTTCTGGCTGCGCAGGGTGATTTCGGAAAACAGTCCCCAGGCCAGCAGACCCGCGCACAGGTAGACGCTGTAGGCCATGCTGTCGTCCACACCCGGTAAACGCGCGCGCATGATGTGGGAAAAGATCACCGTGTAAACGATGATCATCGACAGCGGATTGAAGATTGGCCACAGCGCGCCGAACAGCGAATTGCGATAACGCGCTTGAAACTCTCGCTGCACGCTGCCGAGGATGAATCCACGGTAGCTGCGCAGCGAGCGGTACAGGGAAAGCAGCATTCAGACCGTCCTGCCGTATTGATCTTCGAAGCGCACGATATCGTCCTCGCCCAGATACTCGCCGCTTTGCACTTCGATGATCACCAGATCGATCACCCCGGGGTTCTCCAGGCGGTGCTTGTGGCCAGCGGCAATGAATGTCGATTCGTTCTTGGCCACCAGCGTGGTGCCGGAGCCGTTGTTGGTGACCTTGGCCATGCCTTCGACCACCACCCAGTGCTCGTTGCGGTGATGGTGCATCTGCAACGACAGCTTGCCACCGGGTTTGACCACGATGCGCTTGATCTTGAAACGCGGGCCTTCCTCCAGAACGGTGTAGGTGCCCCACGGACGACTGACCGTGCGATGCAGGCGATAGGCTTCGTGGGACTTGTCCTTGAGTTGCTTCGCTACGCGGCGTACATCCTGGGCGCGGTCGGCATGGGCCACCAGCACCGCGTCGGCGGTATCGACGATGATCAGGTTATCCACACCGACGGTCGCCACCAGCCGGCCTTCGCTCTGCACGAAGTTGCTGTGGCTGTCGATGAAGATCGCTTCGCCGCTGGCGCGATTATTGTCGGCGTCGGCGGGAATCAGCGCGGCGACCGCGCTCCACGAACCGATATCGCTCCAGTCGAAACCGGCAGGCACCACCACAACTTTTTCCGAGCGCTCCATCAATGCGTAATCGATGGAGATGTCGGTAATTTCGGCAAACAGCGTCGGTGATAGCTCCTGTTGCAGGCAGCCGACGGTTTCGACCGGTGCGCTGACGGCCATGCAGGCACGGGTCTGTTCCAGCAACTCGGGGGCGTGCAGTTGCAGCTCGGCAATCAGCGTCGCGGTGGTGAAGCAGAACATCCCTGAATTCCACAGGAAGTTGCCACTCTCCAGGTAATGCGTAGCGGTCTGCAGGTCGGGTTTCTCGACGAAGCGCTGCACCTTGGCCGCGCCTTTGGCGTTTAGCGGCGCACCCGTTTCGATATAGCCGAAGCCGGTTTCCGGGGCGGTCGGGACCACGCCAAAGGTCACCAGATAACCGTCCTTCGCCAGGTTCATTGCGTGCTCCACCGCACTCTTCAGGGCGTCCTGATTGACGATCAAGTGATCCGCCGGCATCACCACCATGATTGCGTCGTCGCCATGCAGTGCCTGCAACGATAGCGCTGCCGCCGCGATTGCCGGGGCGGTGTTGCGCCCGCTCGGCTCCAGCAGAAAATGCCCGCGATGGCGCGATACGTGCGCCGCGCAATAGTGATCCTTGCTCTGGAAGTAATACTCGCGGTTGGTCACCGTGACGATGTCGCCCCAGCCGTCGAGCAACGCCGCCGCGCGCTGGTAGGTCTTGCCCAGCAGCGACTGCCCGTCGGGCAGGGTCATGAACGGCTTGGGGTGGCCTTCGCGGGACACCGGCCACAAACGGGTGCCGGCACCGCCGGACAGAATCACCGGAATCAGCATGGCCTACTCCTTGGCGACGCGTTTCATGTCCGCATCCATCATCATGCGGATCAAGGTATCCAGGTCGGTTTTCGGTTTCCAGCCCAGTACACGGTGGGCCTTGGCCGGGTTGCCGAGCAGCACTTCGACTTCGGCCGGGCGGAAGAACGCCGGGTCGATCTTCACGTAATCGCGATAATTGAGGCCGACGTGATCGAAGGCGATGCGGCACATTTCGCGCACCGTGGTGGTGACGCCCGTGGCGACGACGAAATCATCGGGTTTGTCTTGTTGCAGCATCAGCCACATGGCCTCGACATAATCGCCGGCAAAGCCCCAATCGCGTTTCGCGTCGATGTTGCCCAGCGCCAGGTCCTGCTGTTTGCCCTGCTTGATGCGCGCGGCGGCGTCAGTGACCTTGCGCGTCACGAATTCGATGCCGCGCAGCGGTGACTCATGGTTGAAGAGAATGCCGCTACTGGCGTGCAGGTTGAAGCTTTCGCGGTAGTTGACGGTGATCCAGTGGCCGTAGAGCTTGGCCACGCCGTAAGGGCTGCGCGGATAGAACGGGGTATTTTCGTCCTGTTGCTCCGCCTGGATCAGGCCGAACATTTCGCTGGTCGAGGCCTGATAAAAACGCGTGTGCGGACTGAACTGACGGATCGCTTCGAGCAGGTGCGTCACGCCCAGTCCATCGACGATGCCGGTGGTGACCGGCTGATCCCACGAGGCGGCGACAAAACTCTGTGCGGCGAGGTTATAGACTTCGTCCGGTGCCGATTTGATTACCGCACGCTGCACCGAACAGGCGTCCGCCATGTCCCCGTCGAGGTAGACAATATCGGCTTCGACTCCCATTTCGCGCAGGCGCCAGCGCGAGTCGCTGCTGCGTCGAGCAACCAGGCCGTGAACCTTGTAGCCCTTGTCGAGTAGCAGTTTGGCCAGATAGGCGCCGTCCTGGCCCGTAATCCCGGTAATCAGTGCACTTTTTGTCATTCTTGTCGTACTCGCATCTCCCAGTCGGACAGAATCGCCCGCAGGGATTGTTGTGTGGTGATGGCTGGCGCCCATCCTGTGGCGTTGGTCAGTTTTGCGTGGCTGCCGCAAACACGGCGCTGGTCGGCGCGGCGCATGCGCGCCGGATCCTGCACCAGTTCGACGTCGACTTCGGCCAGATCGGCCAATTGCTCGATCAGGCTGCGAATGCTTTGCTCGCGGCCCGAGCAGATGTTGTAGACCTGCCCCGGTGTGCCGTTTTCCAGCAGGGCGAAATACGCTGCGATCACGTCGCCGACATCAAGAAAATCCCGCGTAACGTCGATATCGCCGACTTGCAATTGCGGTGCTTGCAAGCCCTGTTTGATGCGGCAGATCTGCCGGGCGGCGCTGGCAATGACGAAGCTGTCTTTTTGCCTGGTGCCGATGTGGTTGAAGGGGCGGGCGACCAGTACCGGCCAGCTTTCGCTCAGGCCCCATTGCAGGGCGAGAAATTCCGCCGAGAGCTTGCTTACAGCGTAGGGGTTGCGCGGCAGGGGCGATTGTTGCTCGGAGATGGGCAGGTGCTCTTCGCCGACTTGGCCGTAAACGTCACCGGAGCTGACATACAGAAAAGTGCCGGCAAAGCCGCGAGCCTTGAGTGCCTGCAACAGATTAAGGGTGCCGAAGAGATTGATGTCGAGGGTGCGGGCCGGGTCACGAAAGGCTTCCGGCACGAAGGTCTGACCGGCCAGATGAATGACCGCATCCGGCATCTCAGGCCAAAGGTCGATGAGGCTGTCGGCGTTCGTAAGGTCGTAGGCCGATGCGGCAGGCAGCAGCTCCCACGACGACCCCGGCGAAGCCAGACGAGACTGAATGTGTTGTCCCACGAAGCCGCTGAGGCCCGTGACGAACAGACGTTTTTTCAAACAGCGACCCCTTGGTCATGACTCGCGCCGCTTTCCTTACACGCTTTGAGGAAGGCTCTGTCAGACCGGAGGAAATATCCGGTGAAACAGCAGGCGAAGCCGTTGTTGTAGTTGTTTGGTTGCCAATCTGTGCCAATTGCTCGGCAATTTCAACCGGGCAAACCGTGACTGGTGAGTTCTCGTCAGCATAGTCCGATTTATTCTCGCCCGGCGGTTCCCGGACTCGCGACGGATGTGTTTAGAATGGCCTTCGTCGCGAGCTGCCCGGTTAATTTCGGGGCGCCGCGACGCAGGGTGAAACTGACCACTAAAACAAGAACAAAGACGTGCCCGATGATGACGGACGAATACCGGTCCTGCCGACTCGATCCGACGCCCGGCCGTCATAGCATGAAGTAGCCGGGATGGCGCTTCATCGTGGGATGCCATGAATTTCATTCTTTATTCGGACGTCAACGACAGCTCCATCAGTGCCAGCCTCGGGCGTGCGGAGTACAGCTATTACTTTGTGCTCAAAGCCTATCGCCCGGTGCTCGAAAGCCTGGGGCGCGTGCATGTGGCTGCGACTGTCGACGAAGTCGATGTGCTCTACCGGCAATTGCTCGCCGCTGGCGAAGACAGCGTGTTCCTGTCTTTCACCCCACCGCAGAAGACCCCGGTTGATCTGCAATGCCCGACGATTTGCGTGGTGGCCTGGGAGTTCGATTCGATCCCGAATGAACAATGGGACGACGACCCGCGTCAGGACTGGACGCGCATGCTGGCGCGTCACGGGCGGGTCATCACTCTGTCGAGCCACACGGCAACGGCGATTCGCCGCGCCATGGGCGAAGCCTTTCCGGTACTCGTCTTGCCGACGCCACTATGGGAAAGCTTCGCGGCGATTCGTCAGCAACAGCAACCGATGCCGGTCAATCCGGGGACTACGCTGGCGATCAAGGGCTGCATTTTCGATTCGCGCACTCTGGGTCTGTCAGCCGATGCGCTGATCCCCACGCCGCTCACGCCTGAAGAGCAAGCCGCACTGGCCGCAGCCATCGAAGCCGCGCGTCCGCCACCGCTGACGTTCAAACGCCGACTGGTCATCGCTCGACATTACCTGCGGCTGTGGGCGCTGGACTTGGGACGCGAGCAGGCGGAACCGGTGCCACGGGTGAAATTTCTGCACAACTGGTATTGGGAGGGCATTCGCGATCTGCTGCCGGACGCACTGCATGGCTGGCTGCAACAGCGTTGGCCGGAGGTGTGCGGCGCTGCGCCGGTGCCCGTGATCGAACCGGCGCCACTCGATCTGCCGGACACCTCATCGGTGGTCGAAACCACAGTCGATGGGGTGGTGTACGTCACGGTTTTCAACCCCAAGGATGGGCGCAAGAACTGGCATCGTCTGATCAGCGCATTCTGCTGGGCGTTTCGCGAAACGCCCGACGCGACGCTGATACTCAAGATTACCCAGAATGACCTGGCCTCTTATTACTGCGAGTTGATGACGCTGCTGGCGCAACTTACGCCGTTCGCCTGCCGGGTCGTGGTAATGCACGGTTACCTCGACGACGCGCAGTACGCCAGGCTTTATCAGGCGGCCAGTTTCTACGTCAACGCGTCACGCTGCGAAGGGTTGTGCCTGCCCTTGATGGAGTTCATGTCCAGCGCAAAACCGGTGATCGCCCCCGATCACACAGCGATGGAAGATTACATCGATGACTCGGTGGCGTTCGTGGTCAAGTCCAGTGAAGAACTGACGATCTGGCCGCAGGACACGCGGATCATCTACCGCACGCTGCGGCACCGCCCCGACTGGGGCTCGCTGAAAAACGCCTACGAAAACAGCTATCGAATGGCCAAGACCCAGCCGCAGGAGTATCAGCGGATGTCCGTGGCTGCCGCCGAGCGCATGCAGCAATACTGCGCCTTCGCGCCGGTGCGCAAACGCCTCGCGGAATTCTTTGCGCCGACAGCAGGCGCTGCCGAGGCTGCGCCGACGATGGATAACGCCTCATGCTGATCATCATTCATTCGGAAACCAACCGGCTCACCATCGCGCAGAACCTCGGGCGTTCGGAATACAGCTATTACTTCGTGCTCAAGGAATATCGTCCGGTGCTCGAACGCATCGGTCGGGTCGTGGAAGTGGCCGATCCGCAGACGGAAGTCGATGCGCTGTATCTGGAATGCCTGAGCCGTGGCGAGCCCTGCGTTTTTCTGTCGTTCTCGCCGCCGCATCGCACCCCCGTTCAGCTGGCCTGTCCGACGCTGCCCGTTTTTGCGTGGGAGTTCAGCACGATCCCCAATGAGCCCTTCGCCGGCGAGCCGCGTAATGACTGGCGTAGCGTATTGCGTGCCTGCGGGGCGGCGATCACCCATTCCAGCTACACGGTCAATGCCGTGCACCAGGCGATGGGGGCCGAGTACCCGATCGTCGCGGTGCCGGCGCCGGTCTGGGATCGCTTTGCCGCCCGTGGCGCGAAAGTGCCCGAGCTACCATTGGCTGCTGCCTATAGCCTGAAGATCAAAGGCCTCGTCGCGGACAGCCGAACCCTGAATCTGAATGCGTTCGGGCCTGCGCACCTGCGCAGCGGCGACGGCATCGACTTCACCGCGCCGGCCTCCGAGCAGACGTTGGTGCTTGAGGGCGTGGTTTACACCTCGGTGTTCAATCCCGGTGACGGGCGCAAGAACTGGGAAGACATGCTCAGCGCTTTTTGCGTGAGCTTGCGCGATGTCGAAGACGCGACGCTGGTGCTCAAGCTCACTCACCACGATCCTGAGGAGGCGCTCAGCGACATTCTCCATCACTTGTACAAGAACCAGACTTACCGCTGCCGCATCGTTCTGATCTACGGCTATCTCGCCGATCCGGACTACGAGCAGCTGGTGCAGGCCACGCGGTACGTGGTCAACACCTCCTACGGCGAAGGTCAGTGCCTGCCGCTGATGGAATTCATGTCTTGCGGCAAGCCGGCGGTGGCGCCGCGTACCACGGCGATGATCGATTATCTGAGCACTGAGAACGCCTTTGTCATCGAGTCCACCGAGGAGCTGACAGCCTGGCCCCACGACCCGCGCAAAGCCTTCCGAACCCTGCGTTACGTGACCAACTGGAGTTCGTTGTGCGAGGCCTATCGGGCCAGTTACGACGTCGCGAAAAACCAGCCGCAGCGCTATGCCGAGATGTCCGCGCAGGCAGTCGAAAGTTTGCAGGCGTTCTGCAGCCAGGCTGTGGCTGAACAGCGTTTGCGAGGGTTTCTGACGCAATTGTTCGAGAATCGTGCGGCTGTTGTGGAAGCCCCTGAGGCATGAACGGCAAGCGCATCATGGACGTAGAGGTCCTGCGTGCTGTCGCGGTGCTCGCGGTGTTGTTCCACCATCTGCAGGACAATCTGTTCACTGACCCGGTGCCGTCGCTTACCCGTATCCACGAATGGGCGCAGACGTGGTGGGGCGTCGACCTGTTTTTTGCGATCTCAGGCTTTGTCATCGCCCGCAGTCTGATCCCGGTGCTGCAAGCCTGCACGACAAGCCAGGAGCGCTGGCGACAGGTCCGTCATTTCTGGCTACGCCGGGCTTTTCGCCTGTTGCCTTCGGCGTGGCTGTGGCTGGCGCTGATCTTGCTGGCCTGCGTGTTTTTCAATCGATCCGGTGCGTTCGGCACGCTCTCGGCCAATCTTCAGGCAACCCTCGCCGGGGTGCTGCAATACGCCAATTTCCGCTTCGCCGACAGCTTCTTCCGATATGAATACGGCAGCAGTTTCGTCTACTGGAGCCTGGCGCTGGAGGAGCAGTTCTATCTGCTCTTTCCGTTGCTGATCCTGTTGTTTCGCCGACACCTGGGCTGGGCGTTGCTGGCGCTGGTCGCGGTGCAGATTCTGACGTTGCGCACGCCGTTGCTGATGGTAGTGCGCACCGACGCGCTGGCCCTTGGCGTGCTGTTGGCGATGTGGAGTGCGCAGCCCGGTTATCAGCACTGGCAGCCCTCGTTCTTGCGCCGACCAAGGTTTGGTATCTCAGCCTTGATTGTCGTTACAGCGCTGTTGAGCTTCATGGCCACCGACCGTTTCACTTTGGCCAATTATCGGATCGGTTCGATCGCCGTGCTCAGTGCCGTGCTGGTCTGGATCGCAACCTACAACCGTGACTACCTGATGCCTGCCGGACGCTTGCAGCGGTTGCTGGCATGGATCGGCAGCCGCTCCTACGGCATCTACCTGATCCACATACCCGCGTATCTGCTGCTGCGTGAGCTGATTTTCCGCTTGCAGGGCAGCGGCCTGCCGAACCCCGCCGGGCATCCCGTCCTTACGATGTTGATTGCCTTCGGCTTGATCGCGGTCTTTAGCGAACTCAACTATCGCTTGATCGAAATGCCGATGCGCAATCGCGGTGCTGCGCTGGTCAAGCGCCTCGGTTCCTCCCGAACTGCTGTTACCTCAACCGGAGCCACCTCATGCTGAGCTTTTTGAAAAAACTCTCGGCGACAACGCCTGCGCAAACTGCGGCAGAACCGGTCGCTGCGATCGCCGACAAGGTCGATCCATACATGCTCGGCCTTTACGATGCAAAGCTCAGCGGCTGGTTCAACCAGGAGACTCACGAGCTGTACACAGGGTTCGCCGTGAGCGCCGACGACACGTTGCTGGATGTCGGTTGCGGTGATGGCGGCAACGTGCACTTCTGCGGTATGCGTGGGGCGAAGATCATTCTTGCCGATATCGATGCAGCCAAGGTCGAGGCCACGCGCCAGCGTCTGAGCGACACGCCGGCCCGGGACATCGAATGCCACGTGACCGACTGCAACCCGCTACCGATTGCCGACGCAACGGCAACGCGTGTGGTGTGTACCGAAGTCATCGAACACGTTGACGATCCCGCGCAGTTTCTCGCCGAGCTGGTGCGGGTCGGCAAGCCGGGCGCGCTGTATCTGCTGAGCGTGCCGCATCCCAGCTCCGAGGACCTGCAGAAGGACATCGCCGCGCCGGAGTATTTCCAGAAACCCAACCACATACGCATCATCGGTGAAGAGCAGTTCAAGTTGATGGTCAGCGAGGCCGGGCTGGAGATCATCAGCCACAGCCAATATGGCTTCTACTGGTCGATGTGGATGATGTTGTTCTGGGAGGCCAAGGTCGAGTTCAGCAATCCCGATCACCCGATGCTCGAGCACTGGGCCAATACCTGGCAAGCGGTGCTGGATTCCCCGCGCGGTGCGCAGATCAAGCAGGCGCTGGATGCGGTGGTGGCGAAGAGTCAGGTGATTATCGCGCGCAAGCCAGCGGCATCCCTTTAGGAGCTGCGGCACGCTGCGATCTTTTGATCTGGAGTCTTGAAGCAAGATCAAAAGATCGCAGCCTCGTTTCACTCGTCAGCTCCTACACGGTTTTTGTGTAACCTTGCGGCTAGTGGTCTCAGGGATTTTCAAGGTATGCGGTTTATTGCGGGTCTGTTTCTCGGCGTCTTGCTTGCGGGTTGCGAGCAACACGTCGCGCCGCCTCTCGACCAACAACTTTACGTCTGGCAACGGCAATGGACACCTGCCCATGAACCGGCACTGCGTATCAGCCACGACGATTTTTCGACCCTGCGCGTACTGGCATTGCAGGCCTTTCCAGGCGAACGGTGGAGCAGGGCGCGGGTTGATCCGGCATTGTTGAAAGCCGATGGTCGCCCGCTGATCGCAGTGATTCGCCTCGATGGCCAGTTGCAGTCACTGGACCAGCAGCAGGTCACCGCGCAGATTCTGCAGATCATTGCCGATTGGCAAGCGCAAGGCCTTACGCTGAACGGTATCGAAATCGACCACGATGCCGGCAACGCGCGGCTGCCGGCGTACGCTGAATTCCTCAAACATTTGCGTGCGGCCTTGCCGCCATCGTTGCCTTTGAGTATCACCGCGCTGCCGGCCTGGCTCGACAGCGTGCAGTTGCCAGCGCTGTTGCAAAGCGTCGACAGCAGCGTGTTGCAAGTCCACGCCGTGAGCGATCCGCGACTGGGTCTGTTCGATCCCGAGCAGGCTTTGAAATGGGCCAAGGCCTGGGCACATGTCAGCGACAAACCGTTCTATCTGGCGCTGCCGGCCTACGGCGTTGCGCTGTTGAGCGATGACGGTGGCGCGCCGGTAGTGGAAAGCGAAGTGCAACTGGAGCGCGGCGGGCAGCGCCGGGAGTTGCTCGCCGATCCGCAGCAACTCAGCCAATTAGCCAAGACCTTGCGCGAGGAACCGCCTGAGCATCTGACCGGTTTGATCTGGTTTCGCCTGCCGCTGGCCAACGATCGTCGCGCCTGGAGCCTGACTACTTTGCGCGCCGTGGCGCGGGGCGATGTGCTGAAGAGTCATCTGCATCTGTCATTCAAAGAGCAGGGCGGACTCTATGACATCCAGCTCGATAACCGCGGCAATCTCGACAGTCCGTGGCCCGCGCAAATCACGCTGAAGGCGCAGGATTGTGCAGGCGCCGATGCGCTCGCCGGTTACTCGTTGCAACAAAGTGCCAATCTGCTTACCTTCACCCGCCTGCGTGACGGCCGCTTGCCGGCGGGCGGACAGCGCGCTGTCGGTTGGGCGCGTTGTGCATATATTGATCAAGGAGGTTCGCATGTTGACCCGTAACTGGCCCCGCCATCTGCTCTGCCTGAGCCTCAGTCTGCCGCTGGGGTCGGCGCTGGCCTGCGGCCCGGACTTCCCGATGCGCCTGCTCGACAACCGCGCGCAGACCCTGGCGGATTTGCCCGAGGGCAGTTTCAGCTTCGAAATCAGTCGCCTGGGTAAAACCATTGCCGGGCTGAAAAATGTCACCGCAGCGACCCATAACCCTAACGATTACGCTGAAGACAACGCGGCTGAGCTGGCGCGCGAACAGGCTGAGCAGGTGGGCCTTAGCGCCGAGCAGCAAGCTTTGGTCAAGCGCCTGCGCGGGCTCAGCGATGCCCATCAGGCCGAGGAACAGGGCGCCGGTCTGCCGGTGGAAATCCGCTTGTACGTCGCCGGCGCCGTGGCCTTTGCCAGCGGCGATCATCAATTGGCCACGGAGTATTTCAACAAAGTGCTGGCGCTGCCGGCAGACCAGCGCCCGTTGCGCAGCACCTGGGCGGCGTATTCCCTCGGGCGCATCGCCTTTGCCATGAGCAACGAGGCGCACGATCGCATCGAAGCGCTGGAGCAGGCGCGCGATGCCTTTCGCCAGGCACGGCAACTGAGCATCGACGGCTTCAGCGATCCACTGGAACTGGGCGTTGCCAGTCTCGGTGAAGAGGCCCGGGTGTTGCGCAGCGCGGGCGACTGGAGCGGCGCCATCGAACTGTACGAAGCACAGAACCTGCACGGTTCGGCCGTCGGTTACACCTCGCTCAAGCAACTGATGAACGAACTGGCCGAATTGCCGGAATCTCAGCTGGCCAAACTACTGCAGCAGCCAGCGGTGCAGCAACTGGTCACGGCATCGCTGGTCAGCCGTCAGGGCTGGTCATTTGGTGAGCAGCCGCCAAACGAGAAGAAACTGGTGACGCTGTTGCAGAACGGCACGCGTGGCAGCCTCGACAATGCCGATCGACTGGCGGCGATGAGTTATCAACAGGGCGATTACGCGTCCGCCAAGGTGTTTCTGGTAAACGCCGGCGACGGCGGGCTGGCCTGGTGGCTGCGGGCAAAACTGGCAGTGCGTGACGGCGACACGACTGCCGCTGCCGCCGCTTACGCCAAAGCCGCCCAGGCCTTTCCGCAGAATGAAGACTGGGGTTATCGCCGCACACCGGACTGGGCGTTTGAAACGGTACAGCCAAAATGCCGGGTGGAGGGCGAAAGCGCGATCCTGGCGCTGCAACGCGGCGAATACCTGCAAGCGTTCGTGCAGCTGTATCGCAGCAACAGCCTTTACTGGTTCGATGCCGCCACCGTTGCCGAGCGCGTGCTGACGGTCGAAGAGCTCAAGCGGTACGTCGATGAGAACGTGCCGGCGCCGCCGCCATTGACGCAGCAGGAGCGCGATAACTATATGCCGCTGTCGGCGGCCGCCAATCTGCGCAATCTACTCGGTCGGCGCTTGCTGCGTGAGGGGCGTTACGAGGAAGCGGTCGCTTATTTCGCCAGTGACGATCTGCAGCACAAGGCCAGGCTGTATGGCGAGCAACGGCTCAAGGCCGACTCGGCGTGGTGGCCGAGCAAACGCGCCAGTGCGTTGTACAACGCCGCATGGACGGCGCGGGAGTGGGGCATGGACATCCTCGGCTACGAGATGGCGCCTGATTACGCCACTTTCGGCGGTAGCTACACGCTGGAGAGCACGAAACTGGATGTCGGCCCGCTGATTTCCGCAGGCGAACTGCAGCGCCAGCAGGCCAGCGCCGCACAACCGGATCAGCGTTATCACTATCGTTTTGTCGCCACGGCACTGGCCAGTCGCGCCGCCGATAACCTGCCGCACACCAGTCAGGCGTTTGCCGCCGTGTTATGCAATGCCGCTGGCTGGAACAGCAGCCTTGAAGACCAGAGTGCGTTGTATCAGCGCTACGTCAAGGAAGGCCCTTACGTACCGTGGGCGCAGGATTTCGGCAATCAATGCCCGTACCCGGACTTCGAGAATGCCGACAAGCGTTACGTCACCCAGGTGACCGATGCCGTGCGTGCGACGTTGCGACCGTACAAGTGGCCGGTGCAGATTGGCGTCTTCGTCGTGGTCACGGCCGTCGCGTTACTGTTGATCAGCCGTCGTCAGCGCAAGGTACGCAAGGCTTAAGCCTGCTGAATGAAGCTCAGGCGCACGGCAAAACCAATCAACAGGCTGCCGAACAGCCATTGCTGAATGCGCTGGGCGGTCGGACTGTGTTGCAGCCAACGGCCCAGTGCCGCGCCGGTCATGGCGACAACACTGTCGAACAGCAGCCCGACGCTGACCAGCACCAGGCCGAGCACGGCGAACTGTGTCAGCACCGGCGCGCCGTCGCTGACGATAAACTGTGGCAACAGCACCGAGCAGAACAGCAAAGCTTTGGGGTTGAGCAGGTTGGTCAGCAGGCCGCGCCGGATCGCTTGGCGCCACTGATCCTCAGTAGGTGTCGGTTCTCCTGTTTGCAGGTTGGGAACCAGTGAGCTGCGAAAGCATTGAATGCCGATCCACAGCAGATACGCCGCACCCGCGATGCGCACCACGTCAAACGTCCACGGTGCCGTTTTGAACAGCGCCGCCAGCCCCAACGCCGCCAGTGCCACATGACAGGCGCGGGCGATGGCCAGGCCCAGCGCTGTGGCCAGGGCTGCACCGCGACCTTGTCGCGCACCGGTTTGCAAGAGCAGGATCATGTCCGGTCCCGGCAGTAGCAGAACCACAGCCAGCGTCAGGATAAACAGCCACAGACTTGCCACATCACACCCCTTTTCGATGTCGATTTACTCGGGCCAGTCTAGAGCGAGAGGGCAGGGCAGGTGCTTGCGTAATCGGCTTCAAACCGTGGCGGTTTTGGCATAACCTGCTGGTTTTCAATCGCCAGACTATCGGGATCTGCCAAAGATGAAACTCGACGCCTATGACCGCAAGATTCTCGCCGCGCTGCAACGCAACGGCCGCTTGAGCAATGTCGAGCTGGCGGAGGAAATCGGGCTGTCGGCCTCGCCATGTCTACGGCGCGTGCGCATGCTCGAGGAAGCGGGGGTGATTCGAGGTTATCAGGCCAATCTGGATCGCGATGAAGTCGGACTGGGGCTGACGGTGTTTGTCGGGGTCAAGGTCGAGCGGCATAACGAAGAACGCGCCGAGGCTTTTTATGCCGCTGTTACTGCGCTGCCTGAGGTGGTCTCGGCGTTTCTGGTGTCCGGCGAATCGGATTTCCTCTTGCAGGTGGTCGTCCCTGACTTGCGCGCTTATGACCGTTTTGTCAGCGCGCACCTGCTGAAACTGCCGGGGGTGAGCGATATTCGCAGCAACTTTGCCATTCACACGGTGAAAACGCCGGGGGCGTTGCCGTTGGGGCATCTGCCGCTGTAGACCGAGTAGGGGCCATTCGCGAGCAGGCTCGCTCCCACGGGGGAACGCATTCCAAAGTGGGAGCGAGCCCGCTCGCGAAGACGGCGGCAAGGTTTGGAACCTACATCTGCGTCGCCATCCCCTCGACATTCATCGCTGCCTGACGCAACGCTTCCGAACGCGTCGGGTGCGGATGGCAGGTCAGGGCAATGTCCTCGGCCGACGCGCTGAACTCCATCGCCACACAGAACTCGCCGATCATCTCGCTCACACTCGGCCCGACCAGATGCACGCCAAGCACTTCGTCCGTGCGTTCGTCGGCGAGAACTTTGGCAAAGCCTTCGGTTTCGTGATTGATCTTCGCCCGGCTGTTGGCAGTGAAGGGAAACTTGCCGACCTTATAGGCACGGCCCTCGGCCTTGAGCTGTTCTTCGGTCTGGCCGACGCTGGCCAGTTCCGGTTGGGTGTAGATGACGTTGGGGATCAGCGCGTAATTGACCTCGCCGGCCTTGCCGTGGATCTGCTCGACGCAGGCCATGGCTTCGTCTTCAGCCTTGTGCGCGAGCATCGGCCCTGACGTGACGTCGCCGATCACCCAGACCCCGGCGGCTTCGGTGCGATGTTGCTGGTTGGCGAGCATGCCGCGCTTGTCGGTACTCAGGCCGACGTTCTCCAGCCCCAGGCCCAGGGTGTATGGCCGGCGCCCGATGGCCACCAGCACATAATCGGCTTCGATCAACTCTGCAGTGCCGCCGGCGGCAGGCTCGACGCTCAGCTGCACGCCTGTAGCGGAACTGGTGGCACTGGTGACCTTGGAACTCAATTTGAAGGCAATGCCTTGTTTGCTCAGCGCGCGCTGCAAGGTCTTGCCGGCCTCGCCGTCGACGCCGGGGCAGATGCGATCAAGGTATTCGACCACGGTGACCTGCGCGCCGAGCCGCCGCCATACCGAACCCAGCTCCAGGCCGATCACCCCGGCACCAATCACTACCAGATGTTTGGGCACTTCACTCAACGACAGCGCGCCGGTGGAATCGAGGATGCGCTGGTTGTCGATCTCTACGCCGGGCAGGGGAGTGGGCTCGGAGCCCGTGGCAATGATGATGTCCTTGGCGTTGAGCTCGGTCTTGTTGCCCTGATCGTCGGTCACTGTGACCTTGCCTGGACCGTCGATGTGGCCCCAGCCCTTGATCCAGTCGACCTTGTTCTTGCGAAACAGAAACTCGATGCCCTTTGTCAGGCCGGCGACGCTTTCGTCCTTCTGCTTCATCATCTGCGAGAGGTTCAGTGTTGGTTTGACCTCGATGCCGAGGTTGGCGAACTCCGTTCCCACCGCAGCGGCGTACAGCTCTGACGCGTGCAACAAGGCTTTGGACGGCATGCAACCAACGTTGAGGCAGGTGCCGCCGAGGGTCGCGCGTCCTTCGACGCAAGCGGCTTTAAGGCCAAGCTGGCCGGCGCGGATCGCTGCGTTATAACCGCCGGGGCCGCCGCCCAGAATTACTACGTCATAGTTGCTCATGCGCTTGCTCCAGATTGCTCGAAGGGGATAGCCAAGATTAGTCGCGATAAAAATTATGTACGTAATATGAGCTTTGCCGGACATTTCGGTCAAGGCTTCAGGCAAGCGACAGCTGCGGCATCTTTGAATAAGCACAATTGTGTACGAATATTTCACAGTTTGCGTTATATCGTAACGCTATGAACGCGGGGCCTACATTTTCGGGGTGTTATGCAAGTCGATCTTGAGTTGGACGCCACGCCAGTCAACGGATTGCCGCGCTTTCAGCAAGCAGCTGCGCAGTCACGCGAATTACGTCGGCTGGCTTATGGACTCGGCGCGTTGGTCGGTTTGGGCTGGGTGCTGGCGTTTTTCGTCGGCCTGTTTGCGCCGCAGTCCCTGTGGTTGCCGTTGTTGGTCAATCAGAGCGCGGCGTTGCTGGTGCTGGTCGCCGGTCTGCAATCGGCGTGGTGGGTGACGCGATGGCGCGCGCGGGTGATGCATCCGCCCGCTTCGCAATCGACCGTCGTGGAGGAGGGCGCTGCAGCCGAAGGCTGGTACGAAAGGCTGCTGGAGCGATTGAGTCAGCGGGGCCGCCACCTGCTTGGACAAATCGGTGCGCCGACGTTGTGGCTCGGCGGCTGGGCGTTGCTGGTTCTGCTTGGTATTGAGCAGGTGTGGAATCTCACGTTGCCTGCGGCGGCCTTGGGGCTGGCGGCGAGCATCGGTGCGGCATTGGCGTTGTTGCTGGCGTTTGCCCTGCTGGTGCTGGAACGGCAACTGGCGCAGGAACCGCCGGCGCAATGGCCGGAAGCGGCTGCCCTGGCACAACTGACCCGGGTGGTGATCATCACCCTGTTGATCGGTGCGCTGTGTCTGTTGTTTGCCAGCGAAAGCGCAGTCTGGCCGGTACGCTTGGCGGTTCTCAGCGCAGTCCTGCCAATGTTGGTTGCCGGCGAACTGCTGTTGCGCGCGTTACTGTCGGTCTTCAGCCCGCGCCGCGACCAACTCGAACCAACCCTGCTGGCGCGCAGTTTTACCGCCGATATGCTGCGTTGGCCGCCGCAGCCGTGGTTGGCGTTGCAGCATGAAATGCACAATCGATTCGGCATCGATCTGCGCCAGATCTGGGCCTTCAGCTACATGCGCCGGGCCTTGTTGCCAGTGTCGGCGGTGGTCGCCCTGAGCGGTTGGCTGCTGACCGGCGTACATGAAATTCCCCTGCAAGGTCGTGGCATCTATGAACGCTTCGGTAAACCAGTGAAGGTTTTCGGCCCGGGTTTGCATGCCGGTTTACCTTGGCCACTGGGGCGTGTGATCTTCGTTGAAAACGGCGTGGTCCATGAACTGGCAACCAGCGTCGGCGACAAGCCAATCGCCGTGCAGTCCGACTCCGCTGAAGGCCCGGCGCCGCTGACCGCCAACCGTTTGTGGGACGCCAGCCACGTCAACGACAAAGCCCAGGTCATCGCCAGCCGCCGCGGTGCGCAACAGGGTCTGCAAATCGTCAACATGGACGTGCGCTTTGTTTATCGCATCGGTCTGAACGACGAGGCGGCGCTCGCCGCGACCTATAACAGCGCCGATGTACCGACGCTGATTCGCAGCACTGCCAGCCGCATTCTGGTTCACGATTTTGCTTCGCGCACGCTCGACGGTCTGCTCGGCGACAACAGGGCAGGGCTGGCCGAGGAAATCGGTGGCGCGGTGCAAAGCGATCTGAACCAACTGAACAGTGGCGTGGAAATTCTCGCTACAGTCGTCGAAGCGATTCATCCACCGGCCGGCGCGGCGAATGCCTATCACAGTGTGCAAGCGGCGCAGATCGGCGCGCAGGCGTTGATCGCTCGCGAGCGCGGGGCGGCTGCGCAGGCCAGTAATGAAGCGCAGTTGCAGGCGAGCACCGCGCGGGATCAGGCCACGGCCAATGCGCGCGAGATCAATGCCGCTGCGCAAACGGCAGACCTTAAATTCAGCGCCGAGCAGAAAGCTTTCACCAGTGCCGGCCAGGCCTTTGTGCTGGAGCAATATTTCAACCAGCTCAGTCAGGGCTTGAGTAAAGCCAGGTTGCTGGTGCTGGACCATCGACTCGGTGGCAGCGCAAATGCGCCAACCATCGATTTGCGGACTTTCACGCTGCCAACTGATCCGTCGTCCCTACGCACCACCGCTCAACCAGGAGCCACCCATTGAGCCAGTCGCCTGTTCATGACGTTCACGACCACAGCGGCCACGACCACGGCCACGTCGGGCATCACCATCATCATGGTCATCATCACCATCACGGCGAGGTGCCAGAAGCCGGACCCTTTCCGTGGCGGCGCATGGGCTGGGCTGCGTTGCTGGTGGCGTTTGCCATTGCCGCCGCGAGTCTGGTGCAAGTGCGCTCCGGCGAAGCCACGGTCATCACCCGTTTCGGAAATCCGTCGCGGGTATTGCTTGATCCCGGTTTGAGCTGGCGCTGGCCGGCACCGTTCGAAGCGGCAATCCCGGTGGACTTGCGTCTGCGGACAACCTCCAGCGGTTTACAGGATGTCGGTACCCGGGACGGTTTGCGCATCATCGTTCAGGCCTACGTGGCGTGGCAGGTGCAGGGTAATCCCGAACACGTGCAGCGTTTCATGCGTGCCGTGCAGAATCAGCCGGACGAAGCGGCGCGGCAGATTCGTACCTTTGTCGGCTCAGCGCTGGAGACCACGGCCAGCAGTTTCGATCTGGCCAATCTGGTCAACACTGATGCCAAACAAGTGCGCATCGGCGATTTTGAAGCCCAGTTGCGTCAGCAGATCGACCAACAGTTGCTCGCTACATACGGCGTGCGCGTGGTGCAGGTCGGTATCGAGCGGCTGACTTTGCCCTCGGTCACGCTCAGCGCCACGGTCGACCGCATGCGTGCCGAGCGTGAAACCATTGCTACCGAACGCACGGCTGTTGGCAAACGCGAAGCGGCGCAAATCCGTTCCGCCGCCGAGCGCGATGCGCGAATCGTCCAGGCTGATGCGACGGTGAAAGCCGCTGAAATTGAAGCGCAATCGCGAGTCGAGGCTGCGCAGATTTATGGTCGCGCCTACGCCAGCTCGCCGCAGCTATATAACCTGCTGCGCTCCCTCGATACGCTCGGCACCATCGTCACGCCGGACACCAAATTGATTCTGCGCACCGATGCTGCACCTTTCCGCGTATTGGTCGACGGCCCACCGACGCTCGACAACAAAGCCGGATCGCAGCCATGAGCGAAGAAGTTCCACGTGGAACACATGCGTTGAACAGTCCATGGATTCAGGCCGGACGTTTGACCTTCATCGCCCTGTATGCGATCACCGTGCTGGCGGCACTGGCATGGGCGTTCTCGAATGTCCGGCAGATTGATCCGCAAAACCGCGCGGTGGTGCTGCACTTCGGCGCGCTTGATCGCGTTCAGAATGCCGGGCTGTTATGGGCGTGGCCGCAGCCCTTTGAGCAGGTGGTTCTGTTGCCGGCGGCTGACCGGGTGATCGAGCGCCGGGTGGAAAATCTGTTGCGCAGTGACGAAGCTCTGAAGGCAGACCGGGTGGCGTCCTTCGCCACGCCATTGAGCGATGCACTCGCCGGGTCTGGTTATTTATTGACCGGTGACGCCGGTGTAGTGCAACTGGACGTGCGAGTGTTTTACCAAGTCTCCGATCCCTACGAATTCGTGTTGCAAGGCGAGCATGTGCTGCCGGCACTCGATCGGCTAGTGACGCGCAGCGCCGTGGCCCTGACCGCCGCGCGAGATCTCGACACCATTCTGGTCGCTCGCCCGGAATTGATCGGCGCCGACAATCAGGCGGCCGAGCGCCGTGAGCGATTGCGCGGTGATCTGCTGCAAGGCATTAACGCGCGTCTCGCTGAACTGAAGGCGAGCGGGCAGGGCATCGGCATCGAGGTGTCGCGGGTGGATGTGCAATCAAGTCTGCCGGAGCCGGCGGTCAGTGCCTTCAATGCGGTTCTGACCGCCAGTCAGCAAGCCGATAAGGCCGTGGCCAATGCGCGGACCGAGGCGGAAAAACTCACTCAGTCGGCCAACGAACAGGCTGACCGCACGCTGCAGGTGGCTCACGCGCAGGCGGGCGAGCGTCTTGCAAAAGCCTCGGCCGATACCGCAACCGTCTCGAGTCTAGCCACGTCTGCCGACCCGCAAATGCTCCTGCGTCTGTATCGCGAGCGAATACCGAAAATTCTGGGTCAGGCGGGCTCGGTCACCACAGTCAACCCGAAAGACGATTCCCGGTTGATCATTCAAGGAGCCAGTCAATGATGGCGACTACTGCAGCTCCAAGTCTGTTGTCCGCGGCCGAACAACGTCGCGCCGCGCGTCAGTTGACCCTGGCGATGCTTGCGCTCGGACTGCTGGGCCTGGGTTTGCTCTGGCGCTGGACAGTCCCTGAGCAGATTGGCGTGAGTCAGTTATTGCTCGGTTTTGCCTCTCTATTGGTAGCGGTTCCGGTGATGCGTTCGGCGTGGTACAGCCTGCGTTATCCAAGCCTGCATGGCATTACCGATCAATTGATCGCGCTGGCCATGCTCGGCGCCTGGGCGACCGGTGATCTGCTCACCGCGGCGTTGTTGCCGATCATCATGATCTTCGGCCATGTGCTTGAGGAGCGCAGCGTCATCGGTTCCCAGGAAGCAATCAACGCGCTTGGCCAGTTGACCCGCAGCCATGCGCGCAAGCTGCAAGCGGACGGTTCGATCATCGAAGTGGACAACGGCACTCTCGGCGCTGGCGATGTTGTCGAGGTGCGGGCCGGTGATCGGGTGCCGGCGGACGGTCGTGTGTTATCCGGCCAAGCGAGTTTCGATACGGCGTCGATTACCGGTGAGTCGGTACCGGTGGAAGCGGGCGTCGGCATGCTGGTGTTCGGCGGCGCGATCAACCTCGATGGATTGCTGCGTGTCGAAGTTACCCGCACCGGCGACGAATCCACCTTGGGCAAAGTCATCGCCCTGATGCAAAACGCCGAGCGCTCGAAACCGCCGATCACGCGATTGCTCGAACGCTATGCCGGCAGCTACATGGTGCTGGTCTTGCTGCTGGCGGCGGTAACCTGGTTCGTCACCCATGATGCACAGGCGATGCTCGCGGTGTTGGTGGCGGCGTGTCCGTGTGCGTTGGTGCTGTCGGCGCCGGCCACGGCGATTGCCGGTGTCGCCGTCGCCGCGCGTCACGGGATTCTGATTCGCAGCTCGGCGTTCCTCGAAGAACTCGCCGATCTGACCTCGCTGGTGGTCGACAAGACCGGCACGCTGACTTACGGCACCTTGCGTTTGCAGTCGATAGACAGCCTGAATGCGGACACCGCCGAAGTGCAGACACTGGCCGCCAGTCTTGGCGCGGCGAGCAGTCATCCGGTGAGCCGGGCACTCGCCGGGATGGCCGATCAGGAAGCCTATTGGCCTCTGACCAACATCCATGAGCGCCAAGGCCTGGGCGTAGTTGCGATGACAGGGAAGGGCGAAGCTGCGCTCGGTCGTCCAGAGTTGTTCGCGCAACTGGGCATCACAACGACCCTCGTTCCTGACCACGATGGCCCGATTGCCGGCCTGGCTTTGAACGGTGAATTCCTCGTCTGGCTGCTGCTAGCAGACAGCATCAAACCGGAAGCGGGCTTTGCCTTGAAAGAGTTACGCGAACTGGGGCTGGGACGCCAACTCCTGTTGACCGGTGATCGTCAGAGCGTTGCCCTAACCCTGGCGCAGGAAGCCGGGCTGAACGAAGTCCAGGCGCAAGCGCTTCCGGAGGACAAACTCAATCGCGTGCTCAAGGAAATCGATTACGGCTTTCGTCCGATGGTGGTAGGCGACGGCATCAACGATTCGCTCGCGCTCAAGGCCGGCGTGGTCGGCGTGGCGATGGGCGCTGGCGGCGCCGACATTGCATTGGCGTCGGCGGACATTGTCCTGATCGGCAGCGATCTACGTCGCCTCGGTACCTGTGTGCGCTTGAGCCGTCAGTGCCGGCGCACCTTGCAGGTCAATGTAATCATCGGCCTCGGCTGGACGCTGGCCATCGTGGTCTTCGCGGCTTTCGGTTGGCTTGGCGCCGCCGGGGCGATGATCGCAGCGCTGCTGCATAACCTGAGTACCTTGTTGGTGTTGGGCAACGCCGGACGTTTGCTGCGTTTTCAGGAGCCATTGCTCAAGCTCGACGCTCAGGCGAAATGAAAGAAAATTCATCGAACCGCGGGCTGAACAGGCAGTCATTTATCGTAAGGCGCGTGGTATCTGCTGTTAATCCGAGGCGCTGGTGACGATAGACACGGCTAATCGAATCGATAGCCTGCTATTTTTTCAGGTTGGTCTACCCTCAGATCAGACGTCTGAAACAAGGGGGATTTTCCATGCTCGCGCAACTTCCACCGGCCTTGCAGAACCTGCAGCTACCGCTTCGCCTGCGACTTTGGGACGGCCATGAGTTCAATCTGGGCCCGACGCCCAGCGTGACAATCGTCGTCAAGGACCCGCAGATGGTCACTCAATTTACCCACCCAAGCCTGGATGCGCTGGGTGCGGCGTTCGTCGAAGGCAAGCTGGAGCTGGAGGGCTCGATCAGCGAGGTCATTCGGGTCTGCGACGAATTGAGCAGTGCGCTGCTCGACGAGGAAGAAGGCAGCCAGCCGGTGCGAGCGCATCACGACAAAGACACTGACGCCAAAGCCATTTCCTACCACTACGACCTGTCGAATGCGTTCTACCAGCTGTGGCTGGACAGCGACATGGTGTATTCCTGTGCCTATTTCGAAACCGGCAGCGAAACCCTCGAGCAGGCGCAGCAAGCCAAATTCCGCCATCTCTGCCGCAAGCTGCGTTTGCAGCCGGGCGAGTATTTGCTGGATGTCGGCTGTGGTTGGGGCGGTCTGGCGCGGTACGCGGCGCGAGAGTTCGGTGTGAAGGTTTTTGGTATTACTTTGAGCAAGGAGCAATTGGCGCTGGCGCAGGAGCGGGTCAAGGCCGAAGGGCTGGAAGACCAGATCGAGCTGCAGTTGCTCGACTATCGCGATTTGCCGCAGGACGGTCGCTTCGACAAGGTCGTCAGTGTCGGCATGTTCGAACACGTCGGCCACGCCAATCTCGCCGAGTATTGCGCGACGTTGTTCGGCGCGGTGAAGGAGGGCGGGCTGGTGATGAACCACGGCATCACCGCCAAGCACACCGATGGCCGCCCGGTTGGACGTGGCGCCGGGGATTTCATCGAGAAGTACGTGTTCCCCAACGGCGAGTTGCCGCATCTGTCGATGATCTCAGGCGAGATCAGTGAAGCCGGGCTGGAAATCGTCGATGTCGAAAGCCTGCGCCTGCATTACGCGCGCACGCTTGATCACTGGAGCGAGCGGCTGGAAGACAACCTCGAAGCCGCGGCGAAGCTGGTACCCGAGCAAGCGTTACGTATCTGGCGCCTGTACCTCGCTGGTTGCGCATATGCATTCGCGCGGGGCTGGATCAATCTGCATCAGATCCTTGCCGTGAAAGCGCACCGCGATGGCAGCCACGAACTGCCGTGGACCCGCGAAGACATCTACAACCCCTGATACCGAGCGTTCAGAGAATCGGCGAAATCAGCCGGGCGATCCGCATGCCGACCTGTTGCAGGCGGTGGATCTCCCGGCTTTCTTCTTTGGCCACCTCATCGGCCTGGGCGAAATCGTCATTGAGCATGTGTTCCACAGCAGCGGCGAACGCACTGTCTACGGTCAGCAACATCACTTCGAAATTCAGGCGGAAGGAACGGTTATCCAGATTGGCACTGCCAATGGCGCTGATCTCGCTGTCGATCAACACCACTTTCTGATGCAAGAAACCCGGTCGATAGCGGAACACCCGAACGCCGGCACGCACCGCCTCAAAGGCATACAGGCTGGACGCGGCATAGACGATGCGGTGATCAGGCCGTGACGGCAACAGCAGACGCACATCGACACCGCGCAGCACCGCCAGCCTCAATGCCGCGAACACCGCTTCGTCCGGGACGAAGTAAGGGCTGGTGATCCATACCCGCTGCGTTGCCGCATGAATGGCTTCGACGAAAAACAGCGAGCATGTTTCGTAGGCATCGGCCGGGCCGCTGGCGAGCAATTGGCAAAGCACGCCATCCTCGGGATACGCATCCGGAAGGATCAACGGCGGCAATGTTCGAGCAGCCCAGAACCAGTCTTCGGCAAACGATTCCTGCATGCAGGCCACCACCGGCCCGCGTACTTTGACGTGGGTGTCACGCCACGGCGCCAGTGGCGGCTTCTCACCCATGTATTCATCGCCGACGTTATGCCCGCCGACAAAGCCGACCACGCCATCGACCACAACGATTTTGCGGTGGTTGCGGAAGTTGACCTGAAAGCGGTTGAGCCAGCCACTGCGCGTGGCGAACGCTTTGACTTCAACACCCGCATCACGCAATGCCTGCACGTAATGATGGGGCAGGGCATGGCTGCCAATGCGGTCGTAGAGCAAATGAATGGACACGCCTTCGGCGGCTTTCTTCAACAGCAAATCACGCAAACGCTGGCCGAGCCGATCGTCGTGAATGATGAAGAACTGGATCAGCACGGCTTCCTTCGCTTGTGTGATCGCCTGAAAAATCGCGTCGAAAGTCGCGGTGCCGTTCACCAGCAGTTGCACCTCGTTGTTCGCCAGGCACGGCATGCGCCCCAGTTTCGGCATCGCGCGCAATGACGCGTAGGCGCTCGACGCGCGAGCCGCCAGGGCTTCTTCCACCCACGGACGCCAGTTCAATTCGGAGATGGCCAGGCGCATCTGCTCGTTGGCCTGGCGCCGCGCCTTGATGTAGCCATCGAAGGTGCTGCGACCAAATACCAGATATGGAATAAGCGTGAGGTAGGGAATGAAGATCAGCGACAATGCCCAAGCGATCGAGCCTTGCGCAGTGCGCACGGTGAGCACTGCATGGATCGCAGCGATCGAACCGAGTGTGTGCAACAGGGCGATCAGATAACCGAAAATGTGCGGTCCGAAAAAATCCATGGGGCAGCCTTGCTCCGTGAGATGCAATGCTTAACAGACCATGTTCTGCGGCGAATGTCTCTATTTAATCGGTGCATGAACCGACGCAACCGGCCGGCGTCTAACGGCCACAACTGATCAGGAGTTACTCGATGAACGTTCGTCTGCTGGGTTTGGCGCTGGGCCTGGGTTTGGCATTACCGGTGGTTGCGCAGGCACAAATGCTGCAGCCAGGATTGTGGGAGATGACTTCGAGCAATCTGAAGGTCGATGATCAGGCCATGGATGTGCAATCGATCCTTGGCCAGATTCAAGGCCAGATCACCCCGCAGCAGCGCGCTGCGCTGGAGAAGAACGGCATCAACATCGGCGGCAAAGGCATTCGCGCCTGCCTGACACCCCAGCAAGTGGCGACCAACGACATTCCGTTGGCCGACCCGCAATCGGGCTGCAAACAGCAGATCACCGAGCGCACTGGCAACCAATGGAAATTCCGCTTCAGCTGTCCGAAAGCCCAAGGCACTGGCGTAGCGACATTCCTCAGTGACCGCGAATTCACCACCGTTGCCAATGGCACCTTCAACGCCATCGGTATCAACCAGAAGGGCAGCCTGGAAACCCGTGCCGTGTGGCTGGGTCAGGATTGCGGTACGGTAAAACCTCGCGCATAAAACCTTCGCCGCGCTCCCCAGCTGGAACTTATTCCAACTGTGGGAGCGAGCCTGTTTGCGAATCGCCAGAACACCACACAGCTCATGGCTGGCTCAACGCCTTGTACAGCGTATTGAGGTTGTATTCGAACAGCCCGGTAAAGGTGCTCGCCGGTCCGCTCGCCGCCAGTGCATCCGAGTACAGCGTGCCGCCAATGTGCGCGCCGCTTTCATCCGCGATCTGCTTGAGCAGGCGAGCGTCCTTGATGTTTTCCATGAACACCGCTTTGACTTTGGCCTGGCGAATCTGCGTGATCAGCGCAGCGACTTCGGCGGCGGACGGCTCGCGTTCGGTGGACAAACCCTGTGGCGCGATAAAGTCGATGCCATAAGCCTGACCCAGATAGCCAAAGGCATCGTGGCTGGTGACGATCTTGCGATTGCCCGGCGGCAGCGCGCCGAGTTTGTTTTTGGCTTCGGCGAGCAGGGCATAGATCTGCTTGAGGTAGGTCTGGCTGTTGCGCTCGTAGTCAGCCTTGTTGGCCGGGTCGGCGGCGATCAGCGCATTGGTAATGTTGGTGACGTACAACTCGGCGTTCGCCAGATTGTGCCAGGCGTGCGGATCCGGAACGGTCTCGCCGTCTTCATCGAGCGAACGTGGAATCACCCCGCGACTGGCACTGATCACCGTCGCCCTGCTGTCGGTGCTGGTCACCAGGCGATCCAGCCAAGGTTCGAAACCGAGGCCGTTCTTGATGATCACTTTGGCTTTGAGCAGCGCCTTGGCGTCGTCAGGGGTCGGCTCGTAGGTGTGCGCATCGGCGTCCGGTCCGACCATGTTGGTGATCTGAACGTGCTCGCCGCCAACCTGATGAACCATGTCGGCGAGGATGCTGAAGCTGGTGACCACCGGCAATTTTTCGGCGGCCGACAAGGACATCGACAGCATCAGGCTGAACAGCACGAGTAGAGCGCGCATCGGGAAACACCTCATTGGGATGTGAGCAAAGGCGGGCGGCGCAGCAAACCATGAACCGGTCCCAACACCACCGACAGCAGATAGCCGACCCCTGCAACCAGCACGATGGCCGGGCCGCTGGGCAGCGAGTAGTAGAACGACAGCAGCAAGCCGAGCCACACAGACACGCAGCCCATGACGGCGGCGACGGCAATCAGTACCGGCAGACGACGACTCCAGAATCTCGACGCGGCAGCCGGAAGCATCATCAGCCCGACTACCATCAGTGCGCCGATGGCCTGAAAGCCGATCACCAGATTGAGCACGACCAGAGTCAGGAACACGCCATGAGCCAGTGGTCCGAGACGACTGACCGTGCGCAAGAACAACGGGTCCAGCGTGTCGAGCAGGAGTGGTTTGTAGATAGCCACCATGGCCATGAGGCTGACGGCCGAGACCCATAGCATGCCGGTCAGTGTCGGCCCGTCTACGGCCAACGCTGAGCCGAATAGCAAATGCAACAGGTCCAGGCGTTTGCCGGCAATGCCGAGAATCAGCACGCCGCTGGCGAGTGAGATCGGATAGATCGCGGCGAGGCTGGCATCCTCGCGCAGACCCGTGCGCCGGGTGATCCAGGCCGCCAGTCCGGCCATGCTCAGGCCGGCACCGAGGCCTCCGAGCGTGAGGGCGGGAAGGCTCAGACCGGCAAACCAGAATCCCAACGCTGCACCGGGGAGAATGCCGTGGGCGACAGCGTCACCGATCAGACTCATCCGTCTGAGAATCAGAAACACGCCCAAGGGTGCCGTGCTGCACGCCAGCACCAAGCCGCCAAGCAAGGCCCTGCGCATGAATACGAAGTCGCCGAAGGGTTGCCAGAAATGGCTGACGGTAACGAGCATCACGCGACCTGCATGTGCGGTGTCGGCTGGATCAGTTCTCGGCTGGTTCCGTACACGCAATAGCCGTTTTTGATCAGCAGGGTATTCGGAATATGTCGGCGGACAGCCGCCAGATCATGGCAGACCACGATCAGTGTCCGGCCCTCGGCGTGCCAGTGGTGGATGTGTTGCCAGAGCAGTTGCTGGCCGAGTTCGTCGAGCGCGGCGTGCGGTTCATCGAGCAACAGCACCGGGGCGTCAGCGAGGCTCAGGCGTGCGAGCAAGGCGCGTTGTAACTCACCGCCTGACAGAGCCATCAACGGGCGCTGTTCGAGTCCACTCAGGTGCCAGTCTTCCAGTGCATTTTTCAGTCGCTGCGTGCGCAGCTGTGTCGAGAGCCGGCGGCCCCAGAAACCTGCCGCGATGAGCTCTTCGAGGCTGATTGGAAACTGCCGATCCAAATGCTGCTGTTGCGGCAGAAAGGAAATTCCGCTTTGCCGTGGAACAGCCATGTCTACTTTGCCAGCCAAAGGTTTTTGCAAACCGGCGATGACTTTCAGCAGGCTGCTTTTGCCGCAGCCGTTGGCGCCGATGATGGCGGTCAGGCTGGCGCTTTCGAATTCAAGGCTCAGAGGCGTCGTCAGCGGCTGCGCGGGTGCGCCCCAGACCAGCGATTGGCAGCGGATCATGGCTGCTCCCGCTGCCAGCTGCTTTCGGCGACTGCGTCATGGGCATGCAGGCTTTCTGCGTGGATCACACGGATGTGGAATTGGTAGATGCCCGGCGTGCGCTGCATTGCCAGGTTCAGACGGCGCGCGGCGTCTTCGCAGAACATCAGGTTCTGCCCATTGGCGAGAGCGAATGCTTGCTCGTCGGGGCGCTTCACTGCGGTCTGCACGGCGGTGCCGAGGGCTGCTTCAGCATCATCGATGATCGCGGTCAGCGGTAGCTCGTCGATGAAATTGTCGAGATGAAGGTGCAGTTGCGCATAGCTGCGCTGGCTGTGCGGAGTGGCTACGATCCCTTTGGTTGAGCCAAGCCATGCCAAAACATCTGCGTGTTGCAGAGCCTTGTTGGCGAAATCGTCGACAAATTGCTGCTGGATCAATTGCCTTGCCAAGGCTGCGGAACATGGACATGTCGAGGAATAGGGCACCTCGATTTTTAGTTCCACGTGGAACATTTGCTGTTTCAGGCTTGCTGAAATTGTTGTCGGATAGGATTTCCAACCAGCCAATGGACTGATCAGCGCGGGCCGTTTCAGCAGCAAGTCGGTGTGAATATTCAGATAAGCACAAGCGGACAGACCCTGATGACTTGCCAGAAAATGCTTGAGTGCCTGATTCAACAGAGCGGGTGAAAGGTTTTGCTGTTCGAGCGCTTCGAGTGCCACATACAACCGCGACATGTGAATCCCACGCGCTTCGCCATCGTCGAGACTGACGCCAGCGTCTACTTTGGCGCTGAGACGTTGGCCTTCAAACAAAACGGGAAGGGCAATTCCACGCATTCCTACCCAATCGAGTGGCAATGCCTGGCGCGCGGATTGAGCGGCGATATCCGGTAGTGCAAGAGAATTCATGGCTGAGACCGTCGTGTTGATCTCCTTTTACGTTACATTATAACAATCCATTCAGCGACGCTTTTTTCATGAAAAGCTTTTCACTAGCAGCCCGTCATCCGGCTGTAAGTAAATCTGGCGCTGCTCCCGCCTGAACTGGAAAAGCGGTTGATGGTCGTCCAGCCGACACGACGGGTATAGCCAACCCAAGCCTCGCCATCGGAGGCGATACCGGTAAAAAAGGTTAATTGGCCGAAACGGCTGTTGGTCTGCGCCCAATAGCGATGGCCGTCCTTCTCGTATCCGCGCAGGTAAAGCGTGGTGCCCACCGTATTGACGCTATAGGAATTGCCGTCGGCGTCTACACAGGCCAGCAGATTAGCGCTGCGTGTGCAGTGCGCCGGCCCCGGCATTTGCGCCACGGCTTGGCCGGCCAGCGACATAGCAAAGCTCAAAAGCAGGTATTTCAGAGCATTGTTCATTGCGAATTTCCACGTCGATGGTGAGGCAATTTGCGAAATCTCCTGCGTCGGGCTGGCAAGCTCAAGTTGTTATACTATAACATCATCCGTAACTAGCCTGAGCTGCCGATCACAATCATTTGCCTTCATTGAACCGAGTACATGAAGCGCAAAGCCCCAGGCGCACTCTCAAACGCGCAAATCGGCTGCCATTAACGAGGATTATCCAATGTCAGCTAAATTGCCCGTCACCGTACTTTCAGGATTTCTCGGCGCGGGAAAAAGTACACTTTTGAATTACGTACTACGTAACCGAGCCGGCTTGCGCGTTGCGGTGATCGTCAACGATATGAGCGAGATCAACATCGATGGCAGTGAAGTCCAGCGCGATGTCAGCCTGAACCGCGCTGAGGAAAAACTCATCGAAATGAGCAATGGCTGTATCTGCTGTACGTTACGTGAAGACTTGCTTGAAGAGGTCAGCAAGCTGGCAAGAGAAGGACGATTCGACTATCTGCTGATCGAATCCACCGGCATTTCCGAACCGCTTCCGGTGGCGGAAACATTCACCTTCCGCGATGAACAGGGGCAAAGCCTCGCCGACATTGCTCGCCTCGATACCATGGTCACCGTGGTCGACGGTGTGAATTTCCTGCTCGATTACCAGGCGGCCGAAAGCCTCGCCTCTCGCGGCGAGATTCTCGGTGAAGAAGACGAGCGCTCCATCACCGATCTGTTGATCGAGCAGATCGAGTTCGCCGACGTCCTGCTGATCAGCAAAATCGACCTGATCAGCCAGCACGAGCGTGAAGAACTCACCGCCATCCTCAAGCGCCTGAATGCCCAGGCTGACATCATTCCAATGGTGATGGGCGAAATCCCACTGGAGAAAATCCTCAACACCGGTCGTTTCGATTTCGATCAGGCCGCACAAGCGCCCGGATGGCTAAAGGAATTGCGCGGTGAGCACGTCCCGGAAACACAGGAATACGGCATCGCCTCGACGGCCTACCGCGCGCGCCGGCCATTTCACCCGCAACGTTTCTTCAGCTTCATTGATCGGCCTTGGCTGAACGGCAAGCTGCTGCGCTCCAAAGGCTTCTTCTGGCTCGCCAGCAAACCCACCGATGCCGGTAGCTGGTCCCAGGCAGGCGGCTTGATGCGGCATGGATTCGCCGGTCGCTGGTGGCGTTTCGTGCCAAAGAATCAATGGCCCGAAGATCAGGAAAGCGCCCAGGCGATCATGGGAAACTGGATTCCAAGCGTAGGAGATTGCCGCCAGGAGCTGGTTTTCATCGGTCAGAACATAGATTTCCTACAGCTCTCCGCCGAAGTCGATGCCTGTCTGCTGACCGACGAAGAAATGGCCATGGGTGTAGAAGGCTGGCGTTCGCTGCCTGATCCATTCGGCCCTTGGCACGAAGAGGCCGCCTGATGCTCGCACTCCAAGATCAGCCGCTTCTTACCCGTCAGCAGCACCAGGGTGTGACACCGCAAACGTTGACGCGAATCCTGGAAGACCAGAGCAATCTCGCCGTCTGGCAGCGCCAGCTGCCCGTGCACATTGCCGATTTTGTGCAATTGGTGCTGTCGCTCAACGAGCCCTTGGCCGAGTCGCTGTGTCTCGAATTGCCTGACGAAGATGCCGAACCTGATCTCGCCGGGCTGGCTTCAGGGCTGCGTGACCTGCAAGGTTTCGAAGGTTTCATCAGCGACCTCAAGTGGCTGATCAGTGCCTTCGCCTGTCTGATGGGCGCGCGGCGTATTGGCGTGCGTTTGCGTGTGCTGGACAAGGCCATGTGTCCGCGCTTCCACGTCGATTACGTGCCGGTGCGCTTGATCACTACTTACGCTGGCATCGGCAGCCAATGGCTTGAGGAGGGCGCGATGGACCGCGCGCAACTTGGCCAGGCCAATGCCGAGCCGCAAGATGCAGCGTCGATTCGCCAGCTAAACAGCGGCGACGTCGCGTTGCTCAAAGGCGAAAAGTGGCACGGCAATGAAGGCTTCGGCCTGATCCATCGTTCGCCGCAACCGGCACCCGGTGAACGCCGTCTGCTGCTGACACTCGACTGGCTCGGCTGACACATCAGGGCTTGCGCCAGACGCCCTGACTCTGGCCTTCGCAATACGGCTTGAGATACGCCGCATCAGTGGCCACGCCGTAATAGTGGATATCCTGGCGATAGGGCATATTGGCGACTTGCGCGTTGCTGCACACGCCGAAAGCGCCGCTG
>Ga0182006_1000315_pt1 | contig 42342 bp, 45 predicted proteins | sample Sormic07211104_1_FD_123022 | JGI IMG/M metagenome (GOLD analysis project Ga0182006, IMG submission 123022) | Rhizosphere microbial communities from Sorghum bicolor, Mead, Nebraska, USA - 072115-104_1 MetaG | ecosystem: Host-associated > Plants > Roots > Rhizosphere | place: USA: Nebraska...
AAAACTGTAGCATAAGAAGGGGCAACTTTATTTATTAGAAGATTTAGTTTTTGCATTGCCGGCCCTTGGCCAATAATAACTTTTTTGGCTTCTTCTTGAAAACAAGAATGAAGCTCACCAGAGGCAAATGACTGTTCAGGCAAAGTCTGATTGAGCTGCAGTTGCTGGAAACTTGCTATAGCGCCAGACAATAGCGCCGGGATGAAATTTGATATTTTACTATCATTGCTTCGGGGCACATACCAGAAAATGCCGATACCGTTGCCCCCAAAATTAAGATGGCGGGCAACGATTTCTTTTATTCCCACCCTATTTAAAAAAAACATCCACGGTTCTACTCTTCCCTTGGCAACGAGTTGAGATACATTAAAAATTTTCAAAGGGTTAACTTCACTCAGTTGCTCATATTGGCTGCCCCAGTATTGTTGCTCATCCGCGGGCAATCCTTCAAAAATAGTAGCTAGCGATTTTCCTGATTTGAAATCGCATATTTGACAAAACTTGCCTGAGCTATCTTTAAAATGAACAAAATAGTTTTCAAAAAGACCTGTGCCTTCTAGTATGTTATGTAGATAGGATGAAAGATTATCCAACGTTTTTATTGACGAAAAACAGCCAGTGTTGAGATTTAAAAAATTTCCTGCACGCCCATAAGTTTCTTCTGGTCTGATTCCAGGATTTCTATTGGGCCGATCGTTAGGGTGATCTTGATAATCATTTTTATCCATTTGCTTGAGTTTGATTGATTAACTTTCAAGACATTAAATAAATTTGTCATAAAAAAGTCAAGCTACTAGACCGCTGTTCCAATAAGCGTACCAAACTGCTAAAACACTGATATAAAGTATGTTGAACAACTCGCGATTGTAGGAATATTGATATTTCAATAAAATCGTGTGATATGCTGTTGATATTTCAACAAAACGCCACTTGTATATTTCGGTCATGGCTTGACTTATTTAGTTAAAAAACAAGTAGTCAGAAATTTACGATAATTTTTGCCGATTTTTAAAACTCAAAACGCGAAAGAATGATACAGCTCAAAAGCTATTTTCCCACTGCTCGAATCTCGGGTGTATTAGTCCTCTGCCCTCTCCTTTTCTTCTGGAGTGTTTTTAATTGCAGTGCCCAGTACTTTGAGGCGCCAAAACCGGTAGACCGTGGAAAAGAATCTGAAATCGTTAGGGGTATTCGCTTGCAGGCTGATGATATCGCAAAGGTTGACATGCTGCTGTCCCTTTCCAATATCTATTATTATAAGCCGGAAAGGAAAATTACCTTTATCGTAAAGAGTATAGAATATGCAGGCCAGGCGGCGGCGCTGAGTTTAAAGCTTGCCAATAAGCAAAAGTACTATGAGGCAAAGTACATGGAGTCTCTTGGGCTGTTGATCCAGGATAACTTCTCGAAGGTGGAGTCCACGATCCCTTTGCTGGATGATAAAACCAAATGTAATCTGCTTGTGGCTTTGGGATTTCATTTACTTAACACCAGATTGAGAACCGAGGAGAAGCGACCCGAGGCAGAAAGAATTCTTCTGTTGGCAAAAACTTTGAGTATAGGCTTAAAAGCAAAGCGTAATGAGCTCATTGCCAGGGAGTGTTTGGCAATTACAGCATTCCAGATGGGAAAAAAGGAAGACTCGGCATTGGAAATCTCAAAGGTAATTGAGGAGTATAAGAAATACAAAGTCAAGGGTATCCAATATGCTTATTATTTGGCTGCAGATTTCTATAATGCGCAGTCTAAAAATGACGTGGCGATTCAGTATCTCAGAGATGGTATAAAAGTAATGGAGGAGTCGGGTGACCAAATTATCGCTGGAGATCTCTATAGGCTGTTAGCGGTGGTGTTCAAGCAGGAAGATGAGTTCGAAAAAGAATTGGAAGCTTACCGAAAAGCACTTGTCTGTTTTAAGCGCTATCCGGGTATTGCTGATATGTATTACGGAATACAGGGAATTGCGTTCGCAATGATTCATTTGAAAAAACCTGAGGAAGCCCTTAAGTTTCTCGATAGTGCTACGCGTGAAAATAAGCCGGAAACTTATATTCAAAAACTGACAATCGTAAATATGTATGCCAACACTCATCTTGCATTGAAGGATAATAAGATGGCAGAAAAATATTTTCTGGAGCGTTTCAAACTCGTAAAAGACAACCACGATGAAAGCTATGTCACTTTTGACAGAATGGGTTATTTTTACATCGAGAGCAAGCAGTATGCTAAGGCCAGACCTTTTTTAGAGGAGGCAATCCGCAGGATAACGCCGAGTACGACTACACCAAGTGCGATTACCAGTACCAAATATCGTTTATATCTGGTTGATTCAGCGGAAGGTAAATATCTTTCGGCGATTCGTCAGCTGAGCGCCACCCACAGTTTTAGTGATTCAGTTGCGAAAGAAAAAAAGAAAAAAGAGATCGCGAATCTTCTAGTTCAGTATGAAGATGACAAAAAGCAAAATGAGATCACCTCGCTCAGGCAAAAAGCCCAGCTGGATCTTGCGAATATCAAAAGGGCGAGCCTGGTTAGAAACCTCAGCATCGCAGTGGTTCTTTTGATGCTCATACTTGGTGGAATCTTTTATCGCCAGTCGAGAATCAGGAAAAAACTTAACAAAGAAATCCTTGCTAAAAACCGGCGACAAGAGGTCCTACTTTCAAGATTGAACAGGCTACTTTCAGAAAAACAATGGCTACTCAAAGAAGTGCACCACAGGGTTAAAAACAATCTGCATACCATCATAAGTTTACTCAACCTCCAGGCAGAGTTTTTGAAAGATGACGCACTTGTAGCTATCGAGAACAGTCAACACCGAATACATGCTATGTCTTTGATACATTCAAAGCTTTATGCTTCTGAGGATGTTCAGACAATTGACATGGTGGAATACATCAAAGAGCTTGTCGCCTATCTCAAGGATGGTTTTGGTCGAACAGAAAATATAACTTATCATACGGCGGTTGAGCCGCTATTACTTGATGTCGGACAAGCCATGCCTCTTGGGCTGATTATTAATGAGGCTGTAACCAATTCAATTAAGTATGCTTTCCCTAATGGAAGAAAGGGCGTAATTACAATCGAGCTAAACAAGGTTGGGAAATTTGTCAGACTCGCGATTTCCGATGACGGCATCGGCATTTCCGGCCCGAGCAGGGAAGGAAATATAAGTTCCCTGGGCCTTAAACTCATTGAAGGGCTTAGCGCGGACATCAATGCCGAGTTAGCGATCGAGAACGAGCATGGTACCAAACTTATTATTAGTTTTGATCCGGAATATTTAAATTCCATAACGATCTCAGAAGAGGAGGAAATGGCTTGAAACTAAAAATACTTATTGTTGAAGACCAGTTCATTGAGGCCTATAGCCTCGAGCGTATTCTGCTGAAAGCTGGTTATGGAACTTGCAGCATTGCACGGTCGGTACCCATTGCATTGAAAATAGTGGACAAGGAAAAACCTGATCTGGTCTTGCTTGACATTCAGTTGCAAGGGAGTCTAACGGGAATAGACCTTGCAAAAACGCTGAGAAAAAATAAAATTCCATTTATATATCTTTCAGCCAATTCAAATAAGAAGATATTGGAAGAGGCAAAAGCAACGATGCCTCAAGGATTCTTAGTGAAGCCTTTCCGGGAAAAAGATGTTCTGGTGATGATAGAGATCGCCTGGTATTTGCATGAACATCGGATCGAGACCGTGCAGCCGGTACCTCTACCTACTATCGAGGGAACTTTCAAGAATTTTCTGGGAAACAGCACCAAGATAAAGGCCGTTCTCTCGCAGCTCAAAGTAATAAGCGATTCTGAGGTTTCCGTTCTTATACTGGGTGAGAGTGGCACGGGTAAGGAACTCATCGCTAAAGATATCCATCACAACTCAAAAAGGAAACGCAAACCTTTTGTGGTTGTAAATTGCTCTGCATTGCCTGAAAGCCTTATCGAATCTGAGCTTTTTGGTCATGAAAAAGGTGCTTTCACGGGCGCTCAGAATAAGAGGATCGGAAAATTTGAGCAGGCAGATGGTGGAACAATTTTTTTGGATGAGATTGGAGAGCTTCCACTTGAAATGCAGGTAAAATTTCTTCGGGTATTACAGGAAAGAGAAATAGAGCCGATTGCAGGGCAGGTAAAAAAAATCAATGTTAGGGTTTTGGCCGCTACCAATAGAAATTTAAGTGAAGAAATTGCTGCAGGTAGGTTCAGGTTAGATCTGTTTTATCGGCTGAATGTTTTCCCGATAGAATTGCCTCCTTTACGGGATCGCAAAAATGATGTGATTATATTGGCCGAGCATTTCCTGGAAAAATATGCAAAGGAATCAAATAAGGTTGTAAATTCCTTTTCACAGCGGGCAATCGAACAGCTGCAAGGCTATAGCTGGCCGGGCAATGTAAGGGAATTAGAGAACCTTATTTTCAGAAGTGTGCTCCTGAGCGAAAACTCACAGATTGAAAATATTGAACTTCCTGTTATTATGGAGAAAACATCAGAAGTCAAAATCAAAACGATAATTGAAAACGAAAGGGACCATATCCTATCTGTGCTTGAGCAATGCAACTGGAAGGTGTTTGGCAATGGTGGTGCGGCAGAAGCGCTCGATATGCATATATCCACCCTCAATTCTAGAATGAAAAAACTAGGTATTAGCAAGCCTAAAAATTAACATCATCTAAAATCCTCCCCCAAATCTTACTGAGCATAAATTCATTATTTGCAGGAAAATTGCTTATCCCTCTCTATCCAGATAGGGTTTTATTGTTCATATTTAAACAATAGCATAACATGCTAACGGCCCATCGTGAAATGAGAGTGGCCAGAACAAATCGTAAACTACTGATTTACAGACTATAATAGTTTGGCTTCATTTATGGATTCTTTGCGAGAAGCTTACTGAATGGTTCAGTGAGACTTTCAAGCAGTTTGCCATGAAAAAGCTATTCCTCTCAATCAAAGGACCTCAACAGAAATCCAGGCTACGCCTTAGCGAGCAAAGCAACAGCCTCTTTTTAAGTGCTAAGGCTGAAGGCTTCATGTCGATTTCAGCTGAACTATCCTGTTCCATAACTGATAAGATCAGCATCTTAAGCTCGCTTTCAAATGCGGGCAATTCAAAAAGCTGCAAAAAATCACTGTTTTCGTCATCCATAAGAGATCCCGAAATAAACCCGTTAAACCGCTCACTCATTTTTTCCATGTTAATGTACTCTGGTAATACGGTGCTAGAGCAGAATTCAATGAATGCAAACGAATATTTGCTTAGAGCGGATAGAAGTAAGCAAACTTTTTGATCAAGACAAACTATAAACAAAAACGATATGAAGAAGGAAATAATTGCAGAATCTGGCGAAAAAAGCTTGGTTATAGCTTTAGGCGAAGGAAGTGAAGATGCTTTCACGAAAATCTACCATGCCTACTTCCGCAAAATATACTCCAGGATTTTCTTTCTTGTCAAAGATGAGGAACAAACGGATGAATTGGTCCAGGAGCTCTTCCTAAAACTATGGACAAGGAGGGCAAAACTGGATGCTTCCAAATCTATCCAGGCATATTTATTTACAGTAGCACAGAACCTGGTCTATGATCATTTCAGAAAGATTGCAGCCAACCGGAGACTTTGCCATGAACTATCCTTACAAATGAGTGAAGTTTATTGGCACACGGATCAGTTGGTAGAGGAAAAAGAGCAAAATACCGTTTTGACCCGAGCAATTGAGAGCCTTAGCCCCCAGCGGAAAAAGACTTTCGAGTTATGCAAATTAGAAGGGTATTCCTACCAGAAGGCAAGTGAAGTGCTAGGCATATCCCATGCTACAATCAACACTCATATCACACATTCATTCAAAATACTGAAAAACTATGTACTTAAAAGTTACTGTTGATTAATTAGTTGCGACCTTCAATTTGGTCTTTTGCGACCGAGGGTGGGTGTCCATAGGCTTTCTTGAAGGATCTTGAAAAATGAGATAGATCGCCAAATCCCAATTCGAGATAAATTTCAGATGGCCGGCGACCCTGCCGAAGCAACAGCTGCGCCTGTTCAAGTCGCCTCTTGGCCAGCCAGTGACATGCGCTTATTTCGAAAATCTTAAAAAAATCCCGCTGAAAAGTTGATACGCTCCTTCCGGTAAGGGTAGCGAACTTGCTTATGGGTATATTAAACATGTAGTTGCGCAACATAAAAGATTTCAGGTCTATTTTGCCTGGTTCCTCAAAATCAAAAATTATCGAAGATAGGTCCAGAGGTGATTCCAGAAGGGAAAGTACAGCTTCTTCAAGTTTGTGACGCCGAAGGGATTCAGGTATTATTGCGCGGGATTGACGATAAATATCGAGCGAGCTGAACAGGCTCTGGAAAGCTGCCGAAGGCTCCAGGGCGATAGCTCCCTTGAGTCCAGGAGTAATTTTGCCAGATAGATAAGGCATATTTTTAATAAAATAATCCTGAAGAAGACGCTGGTCAAGGACGAAGACAATAACTTCATAGGGCGTTCCTCCTGGCAGCGGCCTTGTGCCGCATTTTATGAGGTGATTTCGCTGAATAAATACCGTCTCCCCTGCCCTGTAAATGCGGTCAGAACTGTTATCAAAGAGGCGTAGCTCGCCGCTGATCACATGCAGGAGCATGTGCTGGGCGATCAATTCTTCCATTAGTTGCTGTTGGTGCCAACCTACGGCATAGGTAATGCCCTCGCCTATTTGCGCTGTTCTGTTTTCCATATTTATACGCTGATCACAACACCCCCGCCGGAAGTTATCCCGGCGAGGATGAATCTACATCGCCTGCTCAAGCGGCCTAATCGTAATTTCATTAATCCCTATATGCTCTGGTTGGGAGACGGCATAAATAACAGCATCTGCAATTGCCTCAGCCTCCATCGTGGGCATAGTCCCCATGCTTCCGATCATCTCAAAAACCTTTTTACTGGTAATGTCCCTGCCAAGTTCAGTAGACACGGCGCCTGGATATAGTGTTGTAACCTTTATCTTTCCTGCCATTTCCTCCCGAAGTCCTTCCATTAAGAATTTTACCGCAGACTTGGTGGCTGAATAAACGCCTGTACTTGGAAATATCTTCAGACCTGCAGTCGAAGAAGTTGTTAGTATATGACCACTTCCTTGTGCGATCATCGGCGGCAATGCGGCGGCGATGCCGAAAAGAACGCCTTTTATATTTACATCAACCATTCGCTCCCACTCCTCGATATTTCCTTCCTCGAAAAAGGAAACGGGCATAATACCGGCATTGTTCCATAGTACGTCAATGCGTCCGAAAGATGAAATGGCTTTGTTTATGAGTTTTTCAAGATCAGATTTTACCGTCACATCAGTTTTTTCAAAAACCGCGTTATCGCCAATTTCTTTGATCAGGGCCTCTAGTCTGTCAGTTCGCCTGGCACCAAGAACTAATTTGGCTCCCATGGAACCTAATTTTCTCGCTGTCGCAGCGCCCATGCCACTGCTGGCTCCGGTGATGACAATAACTTTACCTTTAATATTTTCCATATCGTTTTTTTTAAACAAAACTAGTCGGCCTTGAGCCTGCTAGCTTGACTGTAGTAGTCAATTTTGTTAGTCCGAAATGGTCAAATCCTGGCATGCTGATTTATTATTTTGCAAACAGGTAGGTACGTAAGAATGATGAGGCCTGATTTAAGGCAGCCTTGGTCTGAGGTATTGTTGCCAGTCCGTTCAAAAGTCCCCAATCATGAATTACTCCATTGTAGCGCACAGTTGTAGTCTTTACGCCTGCCGCCGAGAGTTTTCTTCCGAAAGCCTCCCCTTCATCGCGAAGGACATCGTTTTCCGCTACCTGGATAAGGGTTGGTGGAAATCCTTCTAACTGTGCTTTACTTGCATACAGTGGAGATGCATAAACCTGTTTGCGTTTTGAAGTTTCGGGAATATACATATCGTACATCCATTTCATAAGTGGGGTGGTGAGAAATCGGTCGGCGCCAAATAGCTTATAAGATTCGGTCTCAAAATCAGCATCTACGATTGGCCAAAGCATTACAATGGCTTTAATTAGTGGGCCTTTACGTTCCTTCGCCATTATAGTTGTGACGGCAGTCATGTTCCCTCCCACGCTGTTCCCTGCAATAGCTAAACGGCTGGCATCTATTCCTATTTCCTTGCCATGCTCGGATACCCATTTGGTAGCGGCGTAAATTTCATTGATTGCCGTTGGGTAAGCAGCTTCAGGGGTACGGGTATAGTTGATAAAAATACCTACTGCTCCTGAGCCGACAACTAAATCCCTGAGCAGTCGCCTATGTGTTGGATAGTCTCCAAGGACCCAGCCGCTGCCATGGATAAAAATGAATGCTGGAAGAATCCCTTTTACGCCCTGGGGACGGACAATATTGAGTTCAATGGTAAATCCCTGACTAGTAATGGTTCGCTGGGATTGCTCTATTCCCTGTTCATCCACTTTTACCGAGGATTGCGCGCTACTAAGCACCGCCCTGGCCTGTTCCGGGCTTAGGGTTTCAAATCCCGGTCCTCCTGTGTTGAGGCCGGAGAGAAAGGTTTTGACCTCGGGGCTTAGGTGTTCATCGCTGCGGAAGTCCTTTACCTGTGCCGAGGCCGAAGCGATTGACGCGATGATGATGATTATTGTCGCTAGCGCGAGTCTGGTTGCGCTGGGGTTGTTGCTTTTGATTTTCATTGGATTTAATTTTAAATGTTTAATATCGCCCGTTTAGGTTATTTTGCTCAGTCCCGGGCATTGGAGCTGATTCTCTTCTGAGCCTTGCCCTAAGCATACTCAAAAATTGTGGTGTGAATCCAAGCACAGGGGCCAGGACATATTGAGGAACTTTCTGTACAAATCTTGGGAAGGCCCTATTGAATTTTTCAAATCGCTCTTCGGCGGGTTCGCACATGAGAAGTTCTATTTTCTTTATGGCTGTGGCATATTTTTTTTCCATCACAATCCTGAAATAATCTCCAATAGCAGGAATGGTTGCTAGTAAAAAGTCGTAATCGTTTCTGCTTAGGCAGGCAAGGGTACAGCTTTCTGCACTCTCTATACGGTACTCACTCAACTGGCGGCTTAGGAAAGAGCTAATATCGGTCAGCCACCATCCCGATACTCCGAACTGCAGGGCATGGTCTGTTCCCTTATCATCATTTGCATACAGGCAGATAATGCCGGTATGTACAAAAAAGATTTCCTGACAAACCGTTCCCCTTTGAACTATTACCGCTTTCTTTTTGAAATGCTGCACCGAAAGTCTGGAAGTAATTTCCAGGCGTTGGGAATCGTTAAGGCTAACATACCTGTCCATGTCAGCTAGCAGCGACTGATGGGCTTGAGGAAGGAAACCTGTGAGTATGTCTGTTTTCTGTTGCATAATTTCGCGTTGTCAGACAAATTTAACTGGCTGCTATCGGGTAATATGGTACCAGCAAAAGGAGTATGGATGGTCCAATGATGAGATAAAAAAATAGCCGGATTTCATTTCTTCAACTACATTAACTTTTAGCAGAATGGCAACATTTAACTTTGGGCACTAGAAGATTATCACAAAAAAAAGCAATAATTAAAATGTCTGAACACAAAGAATCTATTCTTCGCGAGCCCCTGATAACGGGTAAGGATATAACCTATGTGAGTGTCACCAATGAAATTTTAGCCCCTGTAGAGAATAAGGCTACAAAGGCATGGTGGATTGGCTTTTGGATGGCAAGTTGCGGCACACTGCTTTGGCTGGTTTCGATCAGCTATGTCTTTTGGACTGGCCTTGGCGCATGGGGGCTTAATAAAACTGTTGGCTGGGCCTGGGATATTACAGGCTTTGTGTGGTGGGTTGGTATTGGTCATGCGGGAACGTTAATTTCTGCTGTGCTGTTGCTTTTCAGGCAAAACTGGAGAAACTCCATCAACCGCTCAGCTGAGGCGATGACTATATTTGCGGTTATCTGTGCTGCTACCTACATTATTTCACATATGGGTCGGCCATGGCTTGCTTATTGGGTTTTTCCCCTTCCAAACCAGTTTGGTTCTCTATGGGTTAATTTCAATTCGCCCTTGGTCTGGGATACCTTCGCCATTTCGACTTATTTTTGCGTTTCGCTATTATTTTGGTATACAGGCCTTCTTCCTGACCTGGCAACGATCAGGGACCGTGCAACGGGATTACGCAGAAAGATATATTCTATCTGTTCATTTGGCTGGACCGGAAGTGTGAAAACCTGGCAGCGCTTTGAAACTGTATCGCTCATCCTTGCCGGAATTTCTACCCCTTTGGTATTGTCTGTGCATACCATCGTTTCAATGGACTTCGCTACCTCGGTAATTCCAGGATGGCATACAACTATCTTCCCTCCATATTTTGTAGCCGGTGCAATATTTTCAGGCTTTGCAATGGTGCTGACCCTGCTGTTGGTTGCCCGTAAAGTTTTGGGGCTTGAAAACTACATTACCATGTTCCATATCGAGTCGATGAATAAAATCATCATACTTACAGGCTCAATTGTTGGCGTAGCGTATTTGACCGAGTTTTTTATCGCCTGGTATTCTGGTTCAGAATACGAACAGTATGCTTTCATAAATCGATCAACCGGGCCTTACTGGTGGGCATATTGGATGATGATGACCTGTAATGTAATTAGTCCTCAATTGTTATGGTTTAAAAAAATCAGAACAAGCATCAAGGCAACCTGGATATTATCAATTGTTGTCAATATCGGTATGTGGTTTGAGCGCTTTGTAATTATTGTGACCTCGCTACATAGGGATTATATTCCATCAAGCTGGGCCATGTTCTATCCAACCTGGGCAGATGTGAGTGTATTCATTGGCTCGATTGGCCTTTTTTTCACCCTTTTCCTTCTATTCCTGCGCTGGCTGCCTTCGGTAGCGATTGCAGAGGTAAAGCTTTTGCTGAAAACTTCCAGTGAACAGGCGAAGCTAAAGCAGATTAATGCTGGAGGGGAAAAACCGGAGTATGTGGCTGAATATATTGATGCCCTTGAAAAGTTCGATAGTGTGGATCTTGAGGTTTATGCAAGTATTTCCAAAAATGAGGAAAATAGCCTTGCGGATGACAATCGGCCTAAATGAGATATTTGATTAGTTTTATCATCGAGGCCGGATTTTTTTGAAAAATTCCGGCCTTGATCTAAAGCATTATTTTTTCCTCACGGGCAGACCGGCAGCGTGTTCCATTTCTTCGATAGTGATCCCGGTTAGCACTGAATGGTCAGATTGAAGAATATCCATTGTGCTGGCATAAACATCATTGTGCTTAATGAGTAGCCAGGCATTGGGTCCCATCCCCTTAGTTTTAACAAGAGCGAATTCTCCCTTTACCTTGCTGCCATGGAGCCTGACTTTGACTGAGCCTTTTTCTAGTTCTGATAGAAGGTAATCTTGCTGAAGCTTTTTTCCAGCAATATCATCAATGGTTTCATACCAGCCCTGATCCCAGATGATTACTGCACCGGCGCCATATAAACCCTGTGGGATGACGCCCTCAAAATTGCGGTAATCCAGCGGATGATCCTCAACCATCATGGCTAAATGCTTAACCTTTGGATCCTGGCTCGGTCCTTTCGGTATGGCCCAACTTTTGAGCACGCCATCCATTTCCAGCCTGAAATCATAGTGCAAGCTGCTGGCATCGTGCTTTTGGGTGACGAAACTTAGCCTGTCGCTTTCGCTGTTATGGTTTTCCTGTGGTTCATTGGTAAGGGTGAAATCCCTCTTTCTGTTATATTCGCCTAATCCCATAATCTTTTTAAGGATAACGGTTGGCTTAAAAATAAAGTTGTCGGCAGATTGTCAAATGCTACAGGTAATGCTACCCTAATTGTTATGGAATTTGATCATAATGAATAAAGGTTATATAAATTTGTAAAATGAAACACATCCTTGAACTCTCTGATTTCTATAGCCTTCTGGATAAGAAAATTTACGAGCATATCGTAAATATCGGACACTTCGATATCATCGAGATTTCGGATTTACCCCCTACAGATGCGGACAGGGTGAATTATCTGAGGAGATCTTATTACAAGGTCAGTTTGGTAAAGGGCCATAGCAAGGTTAAATTTCCCGAAGAAGAATTTGAACTCAACGGATGGGCATTGGTATTCACTCATCCTTCAAGGCCATATCAATGGCAAAGGATAAGTGAGGTCCAGCAGGGCATGGTTTGTATATTTACTGCTGAATTTTTAAAGCCTTTTGCAAAACCAGAGGATTTCGAGGTCTTTAACAACAAAAAAAGCGGGGTAATCCTTCTTGATGATGAGGGTGCAGAAAAACTGGAGCACCTCTTGAAAAATATCAAAGAAGACTACCTGGGAAGCTTTCGCAAAAAATATGATCTCCTCAGGCATATGCTCCTGGAGGTTATCTACCGTGGAGAAAAGTATTCACAAGAGGATATCCACCCTTATTCTTCCTTTACAGCAAGTGAGCGTATTGCTGAAATGTTTTTTGAATATCTGGAGCGTCAGTTTCCCATAACTTCAAATGATGCCAAAATTAGCTATCGAAGTCCAGCTGCGTTCGCCGAAAAATTGAACATCCATGTTAACCACCTCAATAAATCGCTAATCCGGCATACCGGAAAATCAACGTCGGTGCTTATTTCGGAGCGGATTATCCTAGAGGCAAAAAATCTTTTGGCAGCTACCCCCTGGGGTATAAAAGAAATTGCGGGCGTATTAGGATTCAATGATGTCAATCATTTCTCCTCGGCTTTCAAGCGGAATGCGGGAATTAGCCCAAAGTTGTTCAGAGCGCGGCTGGATTGATTTTTATATAAAATGGATTGATAGTTCCAGATAGCCAAATTCTACAAATCCGATTTTTGTAAGAAAAAAAAACATGAATTGGACAAGTGAAGATATTACGGATCAAAAAGGCAAAACGGTTCTCATTACCGGGGCTAATAGTGGAATAGGTTATGAAATGGCACGGGCCTTTTATAAAAAAGGGGCGCATGTTATTATGGCGGCTAGAGATGGAGAGAAAGCCAGGGTAGCTATGCAGGAGATCCAGGAACGTGATGGCAGAGGAAGTCTGGAAGTGGGTTTACTGGATTTATCAAGCTTGGTTGCCATAAGGGAATTTTCTGCTCAGATGAGGGCAAAGCATGATAAAATAGATATACTGATCAACAACGCTGGGATAATGACCCCACCTGCCAGCCTCAGCGCAGAGGGTTATGAGCTACAATTTGCAGTAAATTTTCTTGGACACTTTGCCTTGACGGGTTTGCTTTATCCCCTATTACTAAAGGCAGGGGAAGCCAGGATAGTAACTTTGAGCAGTGGTGCGCATAAGCTTTCCCTAGGCATTGATTATTCAGGCTTAAAACTGGAGGGCAGCTATGACGCACAGAAAGCCTACAACGACAGCAAGCTCGCCGATCTTCTTTTCAGCGTTGAACTGGCCCGAAAAGTTCAGTCAGCCGGACATGGTATTATCTCTACTGCTGCACATCCGGGGATAACCGAGACCGCTCTTTCAAGGTTTATGGATAAATCTGAATATGATGCAGCGATCGAAAAATTCGGAAAACTCATGCCCGCATGGCAGGGGGCGCTTCCGGCATTATATGCTGCGAGTGCTGCTGGGGTCAAAGGAGCGGATTATTTTGGCCCCGATGGCACCTATGAACTTACCGGTTACCCTTCGCCTGCAGAATTGAGCGTAATTGCAAAAGATCCAATTGCCGGCGAACAACTATGGGCATATGCCAGTCGTGCTACCGGTGTCAAATTCCCATTTGAAGAATAAAAAATTGTTCAGATTCCCCTGGAGGAGTATAGCCTTTAACGCTGGTCCCCCATAGCCTACTGTTAAGGTTTTAGATTTGCGCGCGTCCATTAAAAATGGACGGATAAAATCAAAAATCTTAAAAGATGAAAAAACAAACAATTCTAATCACCGGAGCATCTTCGGGAATAGGCAAGGAAATTGCCAGGCATTTTTCACAGCGTGGCGATAATGTGGTAATTAATTCCACAACGGCAGAGAAACTTGAGGCGACATTTCGCGAACTTGGTGGAGGTAGCAATCTGGCGATGGTTGTAGGTAATGTAAGCGATAAATCTACCGGAGCGGAGATGGTTTCTAAGGCAATGTCGCAGTTTGGTTCAGTGGATGTGCTGGTAAACAATGCGGGGATATTCGAGACAAAACCTTTTCTGGAGGTTAGCGAAGAGTATCTGGACAGGTTTCTGGATACAAATCTAAAGGGAACTTTTTACACCAGCCAGGCTGCCATTGGGCAGATGGTCACTCAAAAAGATGGCGTAATTATCAATATTGGCTCTCCATTGGTTACCCGTGGAATCAGCGGTGTACCTTGCACAGCGCCCTTGACCAGCAAGGCCGCCATTCATGCCTTGACCATTCAACTTGCTGCCGAGTTCGGTAAAGACAATATCCGTGTTAATACAGTATGTCCAGGAGTTATTCGCACGCCAATGTATGGAGGTAATGCAGATAGTTTGGCTGGCATGCATATACTGGGCCATGTGGGCGAAGTAGGTGATATTGCCGAAATGGTATACACGGTGGCGAAAAGCACATTAATCACTGGATCTATCATCAATGTTGATGGTGGAATGGGGACTGTGCATTAATATACTCTCGATATATCGCGACCATTTGTCAAGTGGCTATATACCGTTAGTTGACAGAAGAGCAAAAACAATACATAAGCACTGTTTACCAGTTAGTTAGAGCAAAAGGCATGGCCTTTGTATAAGCTAAGCCAGGTTGGCTAGCGAATAGACCACCGATTAACTTCTCAGCTGTTGTCTGCAGGCAAGATTTGAAAAGGTATTAAAGAGTCAATATAGAATACGGATGCCAGGCTGTGGATAGGATAAGTTTGGGTTTTCTATCATCATAGCTTGGGATGCCCATCGCCACGAAGATGACGGGTGTCAGTTTGTCGAGGAGGCTGTAAAGGGTCATACACTTTCCACCCGTTCGTGTATGGGACAAACCTACGTCGGCGCGGTGTCCCCGCGGAAAACCGATCAGCAACACGGCAATGCGATGGGCAGAACATCCCTTTAAGGATTAAAAAGATTATAAACGGCCGATAGGGTCAATTAAAAAAAAAGAATATGAAAATAGTTGTAATTGGCGGCACAGGCTTAATAGGTAGCCAGGTTGTCGAGGTATTGAATGGTTTTGGCCATGAGGTCATCGCAGCATCTCCTAGTTCGGGAGTGAACACGGTTACCGGAGAGGGATTGTCTGAGGTGCTCAAAGGAGCAAACGTAGTTGTCGATGTTGCAAACTCTCCTTCATTTGAAGAGAAGGCAGTAATGGAATTTTTCACGGTTTCAGAAAAAAACCTTTTAGCGGCAGAAAAAGCGGCTGGTGTTGGTCACCATGTTGCTTTGTCAATTGTTGGTGTTGACCGTGAGGGTGCGAATCCGTATTTTCTGGCAAAACTTGCGCAGGAAAACCTGATCAAGGCTTCGGGTATCCCCTATTCTATTTTAAGGGCAACACAATTTTTTGAATTTGTCGGTGGAATTGCCGCTTCGGGTACTGTTGGTGAGCAGATTCATGTATCTCCGGCAGTATTTCAGCCCATTGCTTCCTCAGACGTTGTTGGTGCCCTTTCGGACCTTGCCAATAAGGCGCCATTAAATGGTACTGTCGAGGTAGCGGGACCTGAGAAAATTGGCCTTGATGATATCGTTAAGAGATACCTGGATTTGAAAGGCGATAAGCGTGAGGTCCTGAGCGATAAGGATGCGTATTATTTTGGTGCGCCTGTTACTGATGATACCCTGACGCCTGGTAAAGACCCGATCATCGGACATTATTTTTATGATGAATGGATCCGCATCCCTGGGAATCTTCGCTAGTAAAGAAATTAAATAGAAAATTCATGCCGGTTGAGGCCGGAATTTAAAAAAGATAAAATGAAAATAGTTGTAATTGGAGGCTCAGGCCTGATTGGCAGCAAGTTGGTTGTCAGTTTAGAAAAACTTGGGCATGAGGTTATTTCCGCATCGCCCCAGAGTGGTGTGAATACCATTACTACCGAAGGCCTAGATGAGGCCTTAACGGGCGCGGATGTGGTGGTAGATGTGGCGAATTCGCCTTCATTTGAAGATAAAGCGGTAATGGAGTTTTTCCAGACCAGCGGAAAAAATCTTTTGGAATCGGAAATTAAAGCTGGAGTAAAACACCATGTTGCCCTTTCAGTCGTAGGTACAGAACGCCTTCAGGGAAGTGGATATTTCAGGGCCAAATTGGCTCAGGAAAGTCTTATTAAAGCATCTGGGGTGGCTTACAGCCTGCTTCATTCTACACAGTTTTTTGAGTTTGTTGGAGGCATTGTTCAATCGGGCACAGTTGGGGAGACGATACACATCGCTCCGGCATTGATTCAGCCCATAGCCTCGGACGATGTGGTTGCGGCGATGACTGCTATCACAATTGGACTGCCATTGAATAGTACCGTAGAGGTTGCAGGACCTGAAAAAATCCGCTTAAGCGAACTGGTTAGAAAGTATATGGATCTCAAAGGAGATAAAAGGGAGGTTATTGCCGATGAGCATGCACCCTACTTTGGGGTGGAGATCAATGATGGATCGTTGACACCAGCGGAAAATGCCCGCATTGGTGCCATCAGGTATGATGATTGGATCGCCCAGCCCGGAAACCTTAGATAGCTTACATTTTTCCTATAATGTAAATCCCCTGCCAAAAAGCAGGGGATTTTTTTTGGTACCAGGCTAAAACAGCGTGCAGTTTTGGACGGCTCAGCATGTAGTGAGAGACGCGAAATACCAAGAGTGCTGACTGCAATGACGATATACCATTTCAAGATATACGCATAAAACCAAAGCAAAACACTAATAATTAGATACTTACAAAAAAGGTACGGAATTGGTATGTCTCCTGCAGCGCATGTCCGCTTCTGTCAAGAACAAACCAGAGGCTAAGCTATAAACCATCCACAGGGACAAAAATGAAAGTGGAGATCAAACGAAAATTATATTATGAAAACAACCCAATTTGATATCGTCAGCGAGCATATTCCTGCCCTGCACGAGTTTGCGATGAAATTCACCAAAGACATTGACAATGCAAAGGACCTGGTGCAGGATACCATGGTTAAGGCAATCCGCTACTATGAAAAATTTGAGGAAGGAACGAATCTGCGGGCATGGTTGTTTACCATCATGCGGAATAATTTTATCAACAGTTTCCGTAGGCAAAAATTTACTGGTGAGTTTATCACCCAGACGGATGAGCTCCATAATGGTCAGTTACTTTGCAGTAGTACAGAAAATGGTGGTGTGGGAAGGTTTATTATGGGCGATATCAGAATGGCGCTGTCGAATCTTCCAGAATACCTTTATTACCCCTTTGTGCGCTATTTGGAGGGTTATAAGTACCATGAGATCGCAAGGGATTCCAATGCGCCGATAGGAACGGTGAAGACAAGGATTTTTGAGGCAAGGAGGCTGCTGAGAAAGCAGCTTAGTGAATACCAGGGTTTCTTTATCACATCCTAAAACAGAAAAGGGGCATTCTATGATGATGCCCCTTTTCTGTTTAGCTGAAAATGTTGTGGCACGGGATTTACAAATGAGCCCGAAGCATCCAAGCCATGGTTTCATGTGTTTCCATAAGCCCGGTTATATAATCGCTGGTACCATAGTCTTTAAGCGCCAGTGAATAGTTATTGATATTTTCAAGAAGGTGGATCAGGATACTCTCATGGTCTGCCAAGAGGATTTTGATATACCCCTGGCTATCATTCTTTTCTCTATCATCTTCGCTTAAATGAGTGAGGGCAAGAAATTGCTTTAGACTTGCGGGGGCATAGTGACCGATTTTTCGTATTCTTTCGGCAACTTCATCAACGATATCCGCGAGTTGATTGTACTGGGCCTCGAAGAACTTATGTTTATTAAAAAAATCCGGCCCTTCGATGTTCCAGTGTGCTTTTCGGGTTTTGGTATAAAGGACGAATTCATCTGCGAGGATGGTACTTAATGAGTGGGCAATCTGTGAGAGATGCTCCGGGCTGATGCCAATTTTTGCTTCCATATTTATTTTTTTATAGTGATAGATCCACCGAAATCATTTTTCTTCTTCCAGTGGCCTGCTAGGGTGCAAATTACGCCTGAAAAAACCACCTAAAGTGGTCCAGCGACTCTGTTCCCGCTGGACCACTTTAAGGGCAATGCTGGCTCTTATTTTTACATATCCATATAGGGATTCCAAACTAAATAATAGATGCTATGAAAGTTTATGGGATGACCAATTGCATGAAAACTTTGAAAGCTATCGATTGGCTTAATGAAAACGGCATTGCCTTTACCTTCCATGATATAAGAAAAATGGGGGTGAGTGCAGAAAAGATTGATGAGTGGAATAGCAGGGCAGGATTTGAGAAATTCCTGAATAAGCATATTCCGACATGGACGCATTTGTATCCCAGGGAGCGGGAACTTGCTGTTGAGGCCTGCCATGCCTTGAAGCTGATGGGGCAGAAACTCTCGTTGATAAAAAGACCGGTAATTGAATCCGGCCGGGTGCTTTATTTTGGTTTTAGCGATGAGGATTATAGGCGCGAGATACTGGGAGAAAGCGGGGAAGAAAACAGTGAATGATAACTTAAAAATAAAATAATATGAAAATAGAAGTCTGGTCAGATATAGCCTGCCCCTACTGCTACGTAGCCCATACAAGATTAGCGGCTGCACTGGCACGTTTTGAATACAAGGATTCGGTACAGATGGTGATGAGGAGTTTTGAGCTGGAGCCTGATATGGCACAGGAGCCAATGGAAAGCCAGCATCATGCGGTTATGCGTAAGTATAGACAAGATTCACTTTCCGCGCAGCATACCCTCGATCAGGCTGCTGCTGCCGCAGCCTTAAGTGGTATTGAGATTAACTGGGATCGGGTGATTACCACCAATACCTTCAATGCGCATAGACTTATCCATTTTGCCCGCACAATCGGCAAGGCTGCCGAAATGGAAAAAAGACTTTTCGAGGCCTATTTTACCCGCGGGGAGCACATTGGAAGGGACGAAGTTCTGGAGGAAATTGCCCGTGAGTTTGGTCTTGATGCAAGAGAGATGCTCAGGCAGAATCAATTTGGACCTCTGGTGAGAAAGGATGAGAAAGATGCTGCTGACTTTAGGATCCGTGCGGTACCGTATATGCTTTTTGATGAGAAATTTGCGGTCAAAGGGGCAAGAACGGAAGACGAATTTCTGGAATTATTACATGAATTCCGTCTTGAGGCGATTAAATGCGGAATCGAAGAGCGTCCGGAGGCACCGGGCTGTGAGGATGGTTTTTGTGGGATTTGATTTGCTGACCAGGCGCTAGGGAGCGGGATATTGATTTTTACCCCAATCGAACATGGCCTGCAGGACGGGAACCAGGGTTCTGCCCTTTTCGCTGATCTCATACTCAACGCGGGGAACGTTTTCATGATAGCTATGCCTGCTGATCAGGCCATCGGCCTCGAGCTCCCGAAGTTGCTGGGTGAGTATCTTTTGGGAAATGCTGGGAATGAACAGGCGCAGTTTACCGAAGCGTACGGGGCCGTCAAAAAGCTGAACCAGGATTACAGGTTTCCATTTATTTCCGATGACTTCAACAGTCCGGATGATGTGGCAGTCTTTAGGGTCGTGGTGGATGGTTCTCATGTCGCTTAGTTTCCTTTTGGAAACCGGTAATTGGCCCTTAGTTACCTTTTGGAAACCAGTAAATAAGGCCAATTTTTTAATAAGTAATGATCAAGTATTTTCTTTGTGCAAGTTAAATAAAAATAGCAAAATAATATGAATAAAGTAATAGTAATAACAGGGACCAGTAGTGGATTTGGCGCCCTGATGGTTAAGAAATTCGCCGCCGAGGGCTTCAAGGTAATTGCTACCATGCGTGGCTCGAATGATAAGAATAGTGAAATTGCCGGCAAGCTTTCCGCGATGGAAAATGTGGAGGTAATGGAGCTTGATGTTGCCGAGGATAGTTCGGTAAAAACCGCGATTGAAGCAATTCTGGAAAAGTATAAGAAAATTGATGTGATTATCAACAATGCGGCGATTCAGGGAACAGGTCTGTTGGAGGCTTACTCGCTGGAGCAGTTTCATAAGATTATGAACATCAATGTTTACGGAATCTTAAGGATCTACCGTGAGGTACTGCCTTCGATGAGAAGTGAGCAGGATGGGTTGATTATCAATATTTCCAGCAATGCCGGAAGATTTTCACCACCATTCCAGGTGCCATATAACAGTTCCAAGTTCGCCCTCGAAGGCTTGACTGAGGGTGGTTATGATGAGCTTATTGGTCAGGGTATTGAGACCATTCTTATAGAACCTGGGGCGTTCATGACCGAAATGTATACCAAACAGGGAACCCATGCGGACAGGGATGAGATTTTGGATCAGTATGGTGAGGATACTGCGATCATGATGACAGGCTTTGGGGCTAAGCTTGGTGGCGCGCTTCAAAAGCACCAGCCCGAAGCTTCGGCTATCGCAGAGGCAGCGCTGGCGCTCGTGAAGATGGAAAAAGGAACCCGTCCTTTAAGAACTTCGGTTGATCCCATAGCTCAGGGCGTCGACCATGAATTCAATAAGGCCACTAGTGAGCTGAAAGAAAAGTGGGTTAGTAAATACCTGTCATAATAAAAAGAAATGCCCCTAAATTTTAGGGGCATTTCTTTTTACTGCCGTCCTATATCAGAGGGTCACTGTTTCTGGAGTTATGATAATCTATCTTTGCTAAAAACATTTCAGCCATCTTATCTCCTCTCCATTTGGCCTCTTCAGCTTTTTCTCCATGAAAATGCTGGTCCAGGGTCTGCTTCCATAAGTCGAGCCATCGCTCAAAATGCGCTGCGCTTAGGCCCAGTTTGGCGTGAGGTGGAAAAGGACTACCAAAATAGCTATGTTTACTAAGTAAAACGGTTTCCCAAAAGTTATACATCTTGGCAAGGTGTGTGGGCCAATGGTCTCCAACTATCCTATTGAAAATGGGACCAATAAGATCATCGTTTCTTATCGAGGTGTAAAATGTATTGACCAGAAATTGAATCTCCTCTATTGCTGTGATTTCCATTTTATCGCTCATAATTCTTATCCTTAATTTATTGACCCCTGGCATCAAATTTACAAAGAAGGGATATAAAAGACATCAATATCCTTTATTATTGTTTATATTTGACACAAAGATTATGTCGATTTTTTCCAAAACATGTGAATATGCTATTAGGGCGGTTTTTTACCTTGCCCATAAGAGTTCTACGGGTAGTAAAACGGGGATTCGTGATATTGCCTCAGGAATCGATTCTCCGGAACTATATCTTGGAAAAATCCTTCAGGACCTGAGCAGAAAGGGGCTTATCAGTTCCGCCAAAGGGCCTCATGGAGGTTTTTATCTTTCCCCGGAGATGCTTGAGCAACCGCTGATTGAAATTGTCAAGGCCATTGATGGGGATGATCTATTTTTGGGATGCGGCTTGGGGCTTAAACAATGCTCTGAAATCAATCCATGTCCTCTTCATAATGAATTTAAGGAGATCCGCAGCAAAATCACCCTAATGCTGAGTAATACCACTGTGGGAGAATTTAACCGGGAGTTGATGGAGGGCGTTTTATCCTTAAAAAAATAACACGGATCGGCAAAGGGCTTGAATGGAGAAGTCTTTTATTCCTCTTATTTATTTTTGGAGCTGGGTGATATACTTTTCGATTGTCTTTCGATCAGAATCACTGAGGGCGAGTTTTAATGCGGACTGGAAGTTTAAGATCGCTTTTTCATCGTCTATATCTGTGTAAAGATTACCAAGGAGAACGAAATAAAATTGGTTGTCCACCAACCCCAATTTTTCTGCTTCCAAGATTGCGGCCTGCTTGCCGGCAGTTTTCGAGAGCGCATAGGTCCGGTTGAGAGCTGCAATTGGGGAAAACTTCAATATCAGCAAGCGATTATACAATTGTAGTATCTGCTCCCACTTCTCGGGAGTATCTGCTTTGATGGTATGCCAGTAGGCAATTGCTGCCTCGATATGAAAATGGCTTAACATATTTCCTTCGGCTGCCCTGCCCAAAAAATAAATTCCCTTTTCAATAAGGCTGTGATCCCAAAGGCTTTCATTTTGGTTTTCATAAAGGATTGCCTCACCATTGGCAGCCGTTCTGGCATCAAATCTGGATGCGTGAAAACACATCAGCGAGAGCAAAGCGTTTGCCGGGGGGAGATCGGTAAGTTTATTGCCTATCAGCAGGTAATTCAACCGGATAGCTTCGTTACAAAAATCTCTCCTCAGCACGCTATTCTGAGAAGTGGAGTAATAACCTTCAGAAAACAAGAGGTATATGGTGGTGAGAACGGTTTCAAGGCGACTGTTTATTTCATCTTTAAGCGGTTGTCGGATCTGCAACCCGGATTGACGAAGTTTTTCCTTGGACCGCTGTAACCTTTTATAAACGGTCTCTTTGTGGATCAAAAAGGCATCGGCGACTTCCTGTATACCGAATCCGCATAGCAGGTTCAGCGCCAGTGCAATTTGGGATTGAACGGGAATGGAGGGGTTGCAAATGGTGAACATCATGGCAAGCTGACTGTCTGATATGTTCTGTTCAGAAAGGTCGAGGACCATATCCTCCCCTGCCGGTAATGAGTGCTGGATTTCGGGGCTAATCTTTTCAGTGAAATGTGCTGTTCTGAACCTGAAATTTCTGGCCTTGTTTTTAGCTACGGTATATAGCCAGGCAGTGGGATTATCAGGAATTCCTTTTATTGCCCAGGTTTCGCTTGCAGTGAGAAAAGTTTCGCTAACGATATCCTCAGCGGCCTCGATATGTTCAAGTCCAAAGCGGTAGGTCAGTACCGATACGAGTTTTCGGTATTCTGAGCGAAAGAGCTGAGGAAGGAGTACATTTTGTGGCTGCATGTGATGATTTATTGAGTGGAAAGATACTAAGGATCTTTTTAAAGTGGTGAGATTAGTATGCTGGTCCAGATAAAAAATAAATGATGGACCCCTGGCTGTTTCGATCCGGGATTAACTTTGGGATAAAAAAAACAAATTATGAAAAATACATATGATGGCACGCAGTTATTTCTGCGCTTGGCCCTGGGCGCCGGATTCATTCTTCCTGTGCTGGACCGCTTAGGCTTACTGGGTGCACCGGGTACGAACGGCAATGCCTGGGGAAACTGGGAGAATTTCGCAGGCTACAGTCATACACTTATGCCCTATCTATCAGATTCGCTCTCAGCAGTTTTCGCCGGAATTGCAACCCTGGCTGAACTGGTATTTGGAGTTGCCCTTATCATTGGTTTTCAAACCAGGAATGCGGCAAGGGGAAGCTTCGTGCTTACACTGATTTTTGCGGTGAGCATGTTCTTTTTCGCCAGTTACCGAGCCCCTTTCAGTTATTCAGTCCTTGTGGATAGTGCAGCATCGTTATTGCTTTCCATGCTACCGGTTTACCGTTGGAGCCTAGATTACGTTAAATCCTCTAAACGTGATAGTGCCTACATTTAAAAAAAGTCTGCTTGAAGGGGCAGCTGTTTAAGCCATAAAAAGTTGCCTCCCTTTTTCGAGCACGTCCTCAAGGTTTATACCCTGACTAAGTACACCGGAAAAAATATCACCATACCGTTCCAGCCTTTCTGGAATGGTGTGGATATTGAAATCATACATCGATAGCCCTTCTTCAAGTTCATCCCAATGCAATGGCGTAGAGACTGGCGCTCCCGGCTTTGGCCTGAGTGAATATGGACAGGCCACGGTTGCCGAGGGATGATTTTGCAAAAAATCCAAGTATAGCTTTCCTTTTCTGGCACTCAGGGATCGTTCAAGAGAGGTCAGTTCAGGGAGTTCGGTGTTTACCTGACCTAGAATGAGCCGTATAAGCTCTTTACTTTGGGCATAGCTATATTTTCCGCCAAGCGGAATATAAATGTGTATACCTGTGGATCCTGATGTCTTACAGTAACCCGGTACCTGAAGCGCATCTAAAACGCCCTTTGCACAGCGTGCCACCTGAATTACCTGGGAAAAGGTATTGCCCTCATCGGGATCCAAATCAATTAAACAGAAATCAGGGTTATCCGGCCGGCTGATGGTGCTCAGCCAGGGATTGAGCTCAATACAGCCTTGCGCAGCCATCCATAGCAAAGTATCTTCTTCCTCGCCTACTATATATTCTCTTTTGAGCCCCTCATTGGTTGAATAAGAAAATGTCTTCGCCCAAGCGGGCGCTTTTCCGGTTACATCTTTTTGATAAAAGCTCAATCCATGAATGCCATTGGGAAAACGGTTCAGAGATTGTGGACGGTCTTTGAGATAGGGAAGGATGAAGGGTGAGATGCTATGATAGTAATTGAGCATGTCCCTTTTGGTAATCCCATCTTCGGGCCAGAACAGCTTACTCAAATGATTAATTGTTATACTATTGCCCCTGATATCAATTTGCTGTGTATCCTCGTTATTATTTAGTAGTGGTTCCATCCTAAGATTCGTTGTCGATTTCATTTAATATCTCAAAGGCAGAGTTTTCCTCTTCTTTTTGCACGCTTAAAGGGTCTTTATCAATTCTCATTCCCTTGAAGGAGGGATGCCTGAAGAATCCTTCGCGCGTAATTTCAGAATATTCTATTTCGCAGATCAGATCAGGGGTCAGCCAAAAAGTAGATTTATCTGCGGAAAGTTTCTTTAGCTCCGGTGGCCAAGCTTGCCCCAGCTCAGCATTGAAGGGATTTTTATCGGTGGTTAATGGAAGGAGTTGAGTCATGATTTCTGCTGCAGATTTCTCGGAAAATCCTGTCCCCACTTTGCCAATGAAGTGGAGTTTGTGTTGATTATATATCCCAAGGACCAGCGCGCTAAAAATACGGGGACTTTCGGGGTTTACAGTATATCCGGCGATAAGCACTTCCTGTCTTTTTTTGACTTTGATTTTTAACCATTCGTGTGAGCGTTTGCCTGGAAGATATTGGCTATCCTTACGCTTGGCAATAATGCCCTCAAGCGCGTTGGCCTGGGCATAGGCAAAGGATTCGGTTCCCGATAATTTCAGCGAAGTGCTTAGCTTAACCATTGGATCATCTGCGGGTATGATTAGCCTAAGAAGATTTCTGCGTTCGCTTAAAGGCAGGTGGGTTAGGTCTTTTCCATTATAGGATAGCAGATCAAAAACATAATAAATCAGTTCCCCGTCCTGATTGGAGCGCCAGTTTTGCAGGGCGCTGAAGTTCGAGCGTCCCTGGCTATCGATAACTACAATTTCTCCATCGAGGACAGCATCCAGATCCCATTTGCGAAGGGTATGCTGAATGGGAAAGAACTTATCATTGTAAGATTTGTCATTTCTGGATAGCAGATCAGTGGCATCTGCTTTCAATAGCGCCAGGGTACGGTAACCATCCCATTTTATTTCAAATTCCCACTGCGGATCATTGAAAGGTTGATCCGCTAGGGTGGCCAGCATTGGCCTCAGTAGGGATTCATCCAGGGTTGTTGCAGGATCAAAATCAATGAGTCCTGTAGATTTATTTATATTTTCCATTATCAGGTGCTATGTTCTCTTTTTATACCTAACCGTTTAATTTTTGAATTCAGGGTCGTTGGTGGTACGCCCAGGATTTGTGCTGCCCCTCCGGGGCCGGCAATACGTCCGCTGCAATGTTTAAGGACTTTTAGGATATAATCCTTTTCGTTCTCATCAATAGTTCTGAGGGTAAACTCTTCTATTTGTGCTTTGACCTGGAGCTGTTCTTCTGCAGATGGTAAGAGCAGACGCTTTAGAACGTTTCCGTTTGCTAAAAGGACACTGCGTTCGATAAGGTGTTCGAGTTCACGGATATTTCCCGGCCAGTTATAGTCCATTAGCTCCTGCATCGCTTTGCTGCTGATGGAGTTGATATCCTTGCCACAATTTTTATTGAATTGTTTAATGAAGTGCATGGCCAGCTGCTCGATATCCTGCTTACGTTCACGAAGGGGTGGAAGTGAAATGGGAAAGATATTAAGTCTGTAAAAGAGGTCATTCCTGAAGCGTCCTTCAGTGATTTCCAGTTCCAGGTCTCGGTTTGTTGCGGCGATGATACGTACGTCCACTTTAATGGTTTCCTTACCCCCTACGCGTTCAATTTCACGCTCCTGCAGTGCCCTAAGGAGTTTCACCTGAAGGTCTACGGGCATCTCTCCGATCTCATCGAGAAAAAGTGTTCCATTATTTGCAAGTTCAAATTTCCCTAACCTACGTTCGGTTGCTCCTGTGAAGCTACCCTTCTCGTGACCAAATAGTTCACTTTCGATGAGGTTCGCAGGGAGGGCGGCGCAGTTGACCTTGACCATGATCTTGTTTTTGCGCGAGGAGTTATTGTGGATTGCCCTGGCAATGAGTTCCTTTCCTGTTCCTGTTTCGCCCAGAATAAGAACGGTACTGTCCGAAGGAGCCACCTGCCCTATCAGGCGGAATGTATCTTTCAGGGCAGTACTTTCCCCGATAATTTCTGTGTAATTATGGATGGTCTCAATTTCTTCGGTGAGGTAAATGTTCTCTTCTTCGAGCTGCTGCTTGTAGGCTTCAATTTCCCGGAATTGGGTTTCAATCTTCTGATGGGAAATGATATTGGAAAGCACGATGGCAATCTGCGAGTTTACCCCTTCAAAAAGTTTACGCTGTTTGGCAATCTCGGTCAGATTAGAATGCTTAAAAATAATAAAGCCTATGGGCTGCTGACCTAGTTTTATGACCGAACCTATTACCCCTTCATGGGTATTTTCTGCGGTACGTTGTGCATATCCGGTAAAGGTATCCATCTTTTTTATCTCGCCGATGTCAAACGAGGTGAGGTCTACGCTGTTTAAAATTTGTTCAAAAACTGTTCCTTCAAGCGTTAAAAAACCTTCGGAGCTGCTTTGCGGCAAAGGGCTAAATGGGGATTGAGAGGAGACCTGCCTGGCTATTTCGCGTACTCCTGATTTATCCTCGCTCAATACTGCGAGGATAAAATCCTGGATACCAAAAAGCTCTAGGAGCTGCACTTTTAATATTTTAATGAGCGTGCCAACTTCTTTTACTGAACGCAGTTCAGTCCCAAAGAGCAGGAGTTTACTTTCTTCATCGGCCCTTTTCTGGAGTTCTTTGTTTGCATTGATATTTGCCACGGCAATAGAAATCTGGTTGCCCAGACCGCTGATGAGGCTGGATTTGCCAGAGGTTAAAACCATTCGCTTTTCAAAGAAAAGCACCAGGGAGCCAAAGGGCATTGAATCTTTATAAAAACGGACGCCGATGACCTGGACGATACCGCTCTCTTTACTTATTTTTAGGTAGCTGGTTAACGCCCTGTTTAGTGAGATTTCCTCAAGATCAAATGATAGTGGAGCTGGGGAGGCAAGAATTTTATTGATCACCCCATCATTCACCGGGAAGACCATCGATATGAGATCCTTGTATTCAGGGTGGTTTTTACATATCGATTCGGGGTCAAACTGAATGATGTCAAAAAACTCACCTGTGTCATTAATGGTTCCGATTGCGAGGTAGCTGAAGCCGAGGAATTTTTTCAGTTTTTCGGTCACAAGGCGAATAAGCTGGTTTCCGTTTCTTACTGAGGCAATCTCGGTGCTCAAGGAGAATAGCAATTCCCTTTCAGTTTCCCTTTTAATGGCATCTTCGTACAAAAGCACATTAGAAATTGCTGTAGAAAGGTGATAAGAGATGTTACTGTAGAGTTCAAGTTCCGCATCTTCAAGTCTTACGACAGTAGGAAAATTAAAAAACACGGCGCCAACATCAGCTTTATCGCGAACGAGTTTTACGCCGATTTTGGTGCGTATGCCTGCAGCATGCTCTGCGCGGAGGTAGCTCGGTGGGTTTTCTTCTGCCATGAGCTTATCCATATCAAATACCAGAACGCCCACGGAGTTCATTAGTTTCCAGAAGGCATCGTTTTTGGTATGAAAGCGCTCCCCGGCGTAGTCAACCTCATGGCCTGGATCTGCGCCATACATCTCGGGGGTATATAGGAATTTGTTGTAGCTCTGATCGTCATTTTTGATCATCACTACTGCTTCCTGAAAACTAAACCGGTCTTTGAGCATCTTGTTAAAGAGCTTATCCAGGTCACCGCGAAGCCTTATGGCGGTAATATCATGGCTTATGCTGGAGAGGAATTCTCTTTCCTTATTTTTTCTTGCAGCAGATTCCGCAGCCTTGATATTTTCTGCTGCAATGGATAGCTGGTGGGAAATTCCTTTTAGCAGTTCTATCTGATAAGAGTTGAGTTCCTGGCCTTCAAGTAAACAGATTACCCAGATGCCTATAATCCTGGATCCTACCCTTAGGCTTAACATGGCCATTTTTCTTATCCCACATTCATAGTTGATGCTCATGTAAAGGGGGATGGGGTTTCCCGATGATATTTGTTCTTTAAGATCAAATATAATCGGGTCGTTGGATAGCAGGACTTTATAAACCTGATCACTGATCGGGAATTTAGTGCTAACCATGAAAGCATAGTCCGGGTGAAATCTTGCCCTGGAATCCATGTCACCGAGAAGACCGGTTACAGTGAGCTGGTCGTCATTAATCGCTTTGACGAAATGATGTGAGTAGTCGATAAGCTGTCTCAATTTGGGATTGATGCCCTTTAAAAGTGTAAGTTTATCCTTATTAAATGCTATTCCTGTATTAATGGACTGAAGGGCATCCTGTTCTCGCGACTTGATTTCTATTTCCTTGATAAACTTGATATTAACTACAGTGCTGGCAATCTGATTAATGATCAGCGGCATGATGCATTGAAAATCATCGTTATTACTATGACTTTCACTGAAAAGGAATATGCAGTTGCCAATGATTTCCCTTCCGCTGTAAAGGTTATAGACCTGACCTGAGCGACCGTTGAGCTGGGTACTGCGTTTTAAAAAAGGCTCTACATTCGGGCTTTCAGTAAGCTGTGTAAAATCGAAAGAAGTTTCCTTGAAGGGTTCTGAATGGTGATCCACAACGCCGTTGAGTGGTATTGCCCTTACGTTGATCCGCTCACCGAAAGGAAACTCTTCAAGCTGAGTCTCTGAATCCGGGCAGAGATTGAACATGATCTCGGTATTTCGTTCCAGCAGGAAAATCGTAAAATCAGTAAATCCTAGAAATGACTTTAACGTCGTGTTGAGCAGATAGAATAGCTGTTTACAGTCCCTCACCTCTCCCAGGGATTTACCAAAAGTTAATAGAAAGGTATTCCGTTCGCTTTCATTTATCAGAGATTGCTGGAGAATGAGCTGCTGGCGTTGGAATAGGAGTTCATAACCAAGTCCCAGGAATTCTACCGGAATTGATTGTTTTAGTGTGGAAAATCCCAGGGAAAGTATGCATCTTGGTCCGTCGGCGATCTCCATGGGAAGAAAAATGCAGCTTTCATACCCAAAATTATCCATAGTGGAAGTCTCAAGCAGGAAAGGAGATGTCCCGGAGAGTTCATTTTTGGCATAGCTCGTTATAGTTTCCAGGTGAAGTTCAGATGCGTTCCCATGTGGAAAATATACAGGCTGTTCGGGTCGTGAGGAGCCTAGGGGCTCACCGAAGGTTAATATAATTAAGTCTGCACCGAACCTTTTACAAAAAAGCTCAAGTGTTTTCAGTAATCTGGGTTTCACCTCAGATTGTAAAATCAGGAGTTTATCGTCGAGTTCAATCATGGCGATATTGTTTTCAAATGAAATTTAATTTTGTACAGGCGGGCGTGAAATACGTTGAAAAAAGATTCCAGTCCCAAGTATATGTAACCTGTTATCCATACGGAGCAGAAGCAATTTTCAATGAATGCCAGGATATTTTTTTGTTTGCAGACGAATGTCTTATCGGTATCCCGGGATCAGTAAATCCGCTAGTCCTCTTCTAATATCCAAAATTAACGCTATTGGGAATGTTAATCCTGTCAAATTTCAGGCGATTTCTGCCAAACCATTGGCATAAAATTCTGCGCTTGAGCGCTCAACTGGCTGAATTTATTGGAATTTCGAAGTTGTGGAGTCGCTTATATACGTCCAAAAAGATTTCGGTAATCGAAAGGGGTTAGCTTAAAGTTTCGTAGGAATATCTTACGCATGGTATCGGTACTTTTGAAGCCACTTACAGATGCTATCCTTTCAAGGGAATCATTGGAATCTTCCAAAAGTCTTTTAGCACATTCGATGCGGAGTTTTTCTACGTACTTGGCTGGAGTTAGCCCTATTTCGTTAAGGAATACCCTTGCAAAGTTACGCTGGCTCATATAGGCCCGCTCGGAAAGGGTTTTAACGCTAAGTTCTTCCCTTAGATTTGCTTTGATATACTGCTGAAGATCGTAAATAGGTTTTTTGGTCGCTTCCTGGTGAAGGAGAATGTCACTGAACTGCGATTGGTTGCCTGGGCGTTTGAGGTAAAGCACTAATACTTTAGCGACTTTTAGCGATGTTTCGCGCCCGTTATCTTCTTCTACAAGGGCGAGAGCAAGATCGATACCAGCTGTAGCGCCTCCGGATGTATAAATATTTTGATCTTTGATGAAGATAGGGTCAGCGTTTACCATGATACCTTTATAATTTTTGCGCAGATCCTCGGCATTAAGCCAGTGTGTTGTGGCGCGTTTATTCATTAGAAGGCCTGCCTCGGCGAGTAAGAATGCGCCTATACATACTGCTGATACCCTACGGATGTCCGGAGAATTTCGCTTTAACCATTCCACGAGCCCGGGTTGGCTCTTCCAGTTGTAGTCCATGGAGAAGCCTCCGATGATGAGCGTATCAATCCGGTAATCAATATCATAGATACTCTGCTCACAGTCCACGATGAGTCCGCTGCTGGTACGGACCCGTAATTCGCGGGTGGCAGAAACGATCCTAACATCATAAAAGACTACCTCTGCGCCTTTCATGCCTGCATTCATGCGGTTGGCATTATGGAATACGTCCGATGGACAGACTATATCCAATGCCATAGCATTTGGCATGGCAACGATTACAACTGATCGGGTCTTCATGAAATACGCTTAATTATTAAAGGTTATCAAAAGGGTTTGGTGCGCTGAGCTCCCTACACTTTTCAGGCAAATAAATTTGTTGCAACCTGTCTGATGCAAGGTAGGGAGAATACTGCAGATTATCTAGCTTAGCTTAGGGGTATGGTTAAAGTAAAATGTCATGCTTTGGCTGTGTGAGTTCAGGAATATCATCTTCGTTAAGCAGTTCCCGAAGATCAATCTCAATCATTTCACAGAAAAATGATATGGGTACATCGTTGGCGCTGCCTTCGAAAGGGTTCTCTGTACTCTCTCCGACCTGTCCAAGGGCGGTATACATCCAGGAAATTAATACGCTAAAGGGTATAGTCAACCAGACCATGTGTCCATGCATGAAACCATTTACGGCCTCGTTCACTTTATCGAGTTCTTTTAGCATTCCAAAGGGAAGCATGAAACAGAAAACCTTTACTAAAAAGGTATTGATGATTGCATATTGTCTTGGATAGGGTGAGTCTTTAATTTCCTCGCATTTTCCTTGGAGGGCTATAAATTCGCGGATACTTTTTTGGATTTCGGTAAACTGCAGCAATACAATTTCCTCATTATCAAAAATTTCCTTTACGGTTTTACTCTGAAGGGCCAGGAGTTGGGCACCACGGTTTTTTTTCGAGAGGATGTGTTCCATTTCCTGGTCACTAAGATATTTCCTGAGTTCAACCTCAAGCTCACGCTCTTTTTCGGGAATGGTATAATATTTTTGGTACTCTGCATTATGGCTTTTGTCGGTTGACTCCCATACGCGCTTTTCCCGGAGTTGAAAGCGGAGTATGGTCAGCCAGGCAAAATGGCGATAGATAAGTTCTTTTGTCCTTTCAGGGTTATTTAGAAAATCCCTTGCGATCAAGCCCCATGCACGGCTGTTGTTTATTATCGAAGTCCATACATGTCCGGCATCAGCTGTACGGTTATAGGTCTGGGTATTCTTGAAACCTACGATAAAAGCTGTTGCAGTACCGAGCAGTGCGACTACCGTCCAGGGAATGGCAAGCCATTTTAGCTGGAAATATTGATACATAACTACTGGAACAATTCCCAGCAGAATGAGCCGGTATATGCTTTTTCTGGTCCAGATTAAGAATTCGGATAATTTGTATGATTTACCTACGTACATTTTTTATGATTAAAGTTTTGAATAAGAAAATGCCTTTGCATTTCTACAAAGGCATTCAACAATAATGAATATGCTTAAACGCCCATTCTGATTTCTACGTTTCCGCCAAGTTCCAAAACCGGGCAGCTTTCCGCAATTTCAACGGCTTCGTCGTAATCATTGGCTTTGATGATTACCAGTCCGCCGATAGATTCCTTCACTTCAATGTAAGGTCCATTTGCCACGCTGTCCTTGGATACTATTCTCCCTTCGGCATCCAGACGCTGCACAGGTCTTGCCAGTAAATCATTTGATGCTAAATTACTGAACCATTCTGACCAGTGTTTCAGGTGTTCCTGCATTTGCTCAGGCGTAGGTTGGATATCTTTGGTTTTGTAATCTCTTCTGAATATTAATACGAACTCACTCATGTTTTCTATTTGTTTTTATATTATAAAATTGATAATTGATTTTTTTAAAGGCCCATGCGAATTTCAACGCTACCGTCGAGTTCAAGAACAGGACAGGTTTTGGCGATTTCGACTGCTTGGTCGTAGTCCGTTGCCTGAATAAATACCAGACCACCCACGGAATCCTTGCGCTCTGTGTAAGGACCGGTCTGAACGCTGTTATAGCGGCCGGAAATTCTTCCCTGTTGATCGATGCGTTGTACGGGTCTGGTAAGTTTGTCTGATGCGGCAAGTCCTGCGAACCAGTCCGCCCAATGCTTTAAATGTTCCTGCATCTGCTCAGCGTTGGGCTGGATTTCTTTTGTTTGATAATCTCTTCGAAATATTAATACGAATTCACTCATAATCTTGATTTTAGTTTTTTACTCTTGTTACCTGTATTTCATCGGCCAGAGCCGGACTTTGCTTTCAAAATATAAAGGCAAAGGATTTCCTTATACGTCCAGAATATGCTGCTGGGACGCTTCCAATAGTATTTAGAAGTCGATTTAATTAATTAGGGTAATGCAGGCCACTTTTGGTTTAACAGTAATCTTACCTGAATGGTGCTACTGCAAAACTATTCTCTGTTTAGACCTCCCATCCTTATCTCCACATTTCCACCGAGTTCAAAAATCGGGCATCCTTTTGCGATTTCCACGGCCTGGGAATAATCGTCCGCCCTGATGATGATGAGTCCGCCGATGGACTCCTTGACCTCAGTGTATGGCCCCTCGCTGACCTGCCCGCTTTTACTGATCACCTTTCCGTTGACATCCCAGCGTTGCAATTGCCTGGCCAGCCGGTCTTCTGTGGCCAAAAGAGAGAACCACTCCTGCCACCGCTGCAGGTGACGATCCAATTGTTCAAATGTTGGTTGCAGGTCTTGGGTCAGATAATCTCTGCGAAAAATTAAAAGGAATTCGTTCATGATGTGATAATAGGTAAGCGTTTAGGGTTAAGAATTTCTGGCACGTGATCAAAGATAGCTCCGTGTCCTTCATCCCTGCCCCTCCCTGCTCATCAGGGGCTGATCGTGCATCCTTACGCCATCGCCGATAAATTCTCCGCCCCCACTCTGGTCATGTTCATGCACACCCATATGTAATGGAGTTATTGTTTCCTCTGTTTCTTCCGGACTGTTTGCGTTCGTTGAAGCTAAATCTTTCATAATGTTAAATTTTAATTAAGTATGCTGCTTTTCGCAGGTTAATTCTCAGCCAGGTTTGCTCTAAGGCTTATATCCCGCTGCAATACCTGATATGCTTGTGGCAATGTTTAGGCAACGAGTGTGCCACAACAAGCAATAATTTGATTATCAATTAGATACGAATTACAGAGTTTACAGCAGACTACTATATATCGCCACAGAGCGTTTAACCTCTCGATATATGGCGCAGAAATACGGGATATTTCGCCACGTTAGAACCCTGACTAGAAAAATTCAGGTCTATCAAGCTACAATAAAAGAGCATAAATGCCCGCAGACAAAAGTGTTTCCACTGACTTACAGTAAACTCCGTCCTGAAGCCGGTAAGGATTGGTGGATTTGTTTTCTTAGAATGAGAAAAGAAGCTCTTTTGATGGCTAGCCCAAGAGCGCCAAAGCGCACCCGAGTCTTTGAATATCGTGACCTGGCAGCTCACCAGGCGGTATTTCGTTAGGCAGAAATGAAGACCAAAAAACAATTACCTGATTTACAGTAAATTATAACAAGGCATTGTTTTTTCATTAAAAGTAAAAACTCGAAAACATGTATACAGTTAAGAAAGGCACGCTTAGGGATGTAGAGGACATCTGGAAAATAATTGAGCAGACATGGGCTGGTAATGGAGCGGATGAGATGCAGCGGGCAACCTTCTATCTTACCCATTCGATAAAAAAGATAGAATATGAGATGATAGGAAACCATCAGCATTACCTAATGCTGATGAAGGATGGTATGGTTGTCGCTTTCGCTTCTTATTCTTTCTCACCATCGCGGCCTCCGGATTACCGGATACAGAAAATCTACCATGGTGAACCTGCCCTTGATTACGTACCTGTTCTGCTCGAGCATATAAGAGGTGTGGCGGCCGAGCGTGGAAGCAGGCATCTGTTTATCAGGCTGGCTAGTGATGATCAGCGCAAAGTTTACGAAAAGATGGGCTTCCAGAGTAGCCAGGCCAAAGAGCAGTATATAGGAAAATCCGGAAATATGGAGATGTATAGGGATTTATGAGCGCTTGACTTAACTCTTGAAATACAGTCAATGGGCTTTTTCAGGCGATATCTCGTTATCCGCAAAAGACATACATAAAAAATAAAACACTGATAGTCATTAAGTTAACATTAAGGCACGATTTTTCCATTACCAGGTTAAACATAATATACCACGCTGATCGGATAAACTGTCAAGCGGGGATTGAGTAATCATACTTTAAGGATCAAAGAGATGGCAAGACAACCAACAAAATTCAACGGCAGAATTGCACGTAGGGTGATGGAGCTCCACACTAGAGGATTTGATAATGATTTTTTTGAGCGGGGGGAAAATACCCTCGTTTCCATGCAGAGTCTACATGAGACGATGAGTGGGCAGGCTGAGGTAAGGCTTGTGGATCAGTGTCCCAAGCTGCCGGGAAATAGTTTCGTTTACCTGCATACTGTGGAAACCTCGGATGGAGAAAAAGGGCTGCTTATCACCGACAGGATCAGAAATAATTTTTAAAAACCCGCTAAAAGCGGAGAAATTCCAAACAAACAAATGATGAATTATTTAAAAAATCAGGCTTCCATGACCATTTCCGATGCAGATCATCGGATGGATGTATTTCAGGATACAATCTTCCCTAGCAGGGGACATTGGAAGCTATATCCAGAATCGGATAAACTCTTTTTATGTCCGGTAATCAGCAAAATGCTTTCCCTGTCATCGGCGGTCGAGTTTGGTGCAAAACAGATGTGCAAATTTATTGATCTTCCATATATCCGCTCTGTTGGCAACTGGCTCAGAGGGCTTAAGTCAGGAAGGATGCTTACGCCCATTAGATTTAGGGTACGTACGTTGAGAAATGAGTATCGGTGGATACAGCTCGCCGGAAGCTACTATCCTGAGCTATGGGACGAGGGAGATATGATTCTCGGCACAGCCGAGGATGTCACTGATATTAAAAACGAAGAGCAGGCAACCTTTTCGATTTTAAATCATGAGATCCGTAACCCCCTTGCGGTAATCAAGCTAAATGCCCAGTTGCTGAACAAAACGATGGGGGCTGCCGAGAAGGTTTTCCCAGGCTCACTGACCGAAGGTATTGTGCACAACATAGATGCGATTACTTCACTTCTGGACCGTTATCTGCTGGATAAAACCAGCATCAGTTCAGGGATGACTGAATTTGATCTAGGAATATTGATGGAAGAGACTTTGAGTAATTTCGAGCGCCTACATCCCGGTCATAGTTTTTTTGTCCGTGGCGATTTAAAATGTCTGGTAAGAGCTGACCGTTTCCAGATTGCCCAGGTACTGATCAACTATTTGGGGAATGCCGTCAAATTCTCTCCCGAGGGATCCCGGATAACGGTCTTACTTAAAAGAGGGGCTAACCGTATTGAGCTTTCTGTTGCTGATGAGGGAATAGGGATTCCCGAGGAGTTCCAGAAACGGGTTTTTGAGCGTTATTTTAAAATTGCCCCAAAACTGGATTCTCAAGGAACGAGCAAAGGACTCGGCCTTTTCTTAATCAAGCAGATTATCGAAGAACATAGGGGAAAAGTTTGGGTACAACGCTCGAGATCCGGAGGGTCTATCTTCTTTTTCAGCCTCCCCGAATTATATCTGCATAACTAAAACCATAAAAAAAATGAAAAACAAAGACATACTGCCCCTTCCCGCGGGCGAGCTACTTATGGAGTCGGACTTGGAGTTGCCTGCAGATAATTTTTTGGCATCTGTATTTACCAGCCTAAGTTCAACACCAAAATACCTGGAGTCTAAATATTTTTACGATGCTGCCGGTGATAAACTCTTTCAGGAAATTATGCATAGTGAGGAGTATTATCCTTTCAACTGCGAGCAGGAGATTTTTGAAAACCATGGTAAAGACCTTGCTGAGCAAATCCTTTCAGAGGGCAATACGTTCGATCTGATAGAGCTCGGCGCAGGAGACTGTCACAAGTCCGTTCATCTAATCCGGCATTTACTTTCAGCAAATGCAGATTTTGATTATTTGCCAGTTGATATTTCAGCAAATGTTATCCAAGATCTGGAAGGCCGTTTGCCTGGAATTCTACCCAACCTCAAAATTCATGGCTACCAGGGCGATTATTTCAGTCAACTTGAGGCAATATATATGCGGCCATCCAGGCGGCGTGTAATCCTTTTTCTAGGATCTAACATTGGGAATATGACTGTTGTAAAGGCAATGGATTTTTGCCGGAGAACGAGAAGTATACTCTCCGCCGGGGATTTATTTATTGTGGGCATTGACCTTAAAAAAAATCCTGTTACAATACTTTCGGCCTACAATGACAAGGGCGGTGTCACGAGTGCATTCAATTTAAACCTGTTGGCAAGGATTAACAGGGAACTGGCTGGAAATATTGATTTGGATAGCTTCCTCCATTACCCGACTTATGATCCCCAGACGGGAAGTTGTAAAAGTTTTCTAGTGAGTACGGTCGAGCAGGTTTTAAAAATTCATGGTCAGGAGTTTCATTTGGATAAGGATGAATGCATTTTCACTGAAATATCTCAAAAATATACAAATGCCGAGATTGATGAGCTAGCAGAGGCTTCATCATTTACACTGGTAAAGAGATTTTTTGATACCCAGAGATGGTTTACAGAGGTCATCTGGAAGGCAGTTTAGTTAGAGAATCAATTTAAAACATGGTTTATGGTATCCCAGCTCATTTTTTCCTGTCTTGTCCTGGTGGCATTGGCAGGTTTTGGCATAAATTCAGGAAAGCTTGTAAGAAATATCAGAATGGGCAGGCCGGTCAACCGAAGAGACCAGGGCTGGAGGCGCTTGGGCGTGATGCTCAGGGTTGCCTTCGGTCAATCCAAGATGAATGTACATATCGTCCCTGCCATGCTTCATCTGATTGTATATATTGGATTCTTGGTAGTTAATATCGAAGTCCTGGAGATCCTCCTTGATGGAATTCTTGGAAAGCACCGGGTTTTCCATGGATTTGGGCTGTACTATGATTTATTGATCGGAAGCTTCGAGGTTTTCGCTATACTGGTTTGGCTTGCCTGCATTGCTTTTCTGATCCGCAGAAATATTTACAGGATTAAAAGGTTTAACGGTATTGAAATGAATAATGGCGCTAAGGGAGATGCCAACGCGATATTGATTATGGAGGTGCTGCTAATGAGTGCGTTTTTGTTGATGAATGCAGCGGATTTTAAGTTACAGCTTCTTGGTGATGCACATTATCCCCTGGCCGGGACTTTCCCGGTAAGCCGTAATTTGCTGGCTTTGCTGCCCGAAACGGCGGGAAGTTTGAGGATTATAGAGCGGATATGTTGGTGGTTTCACATAACAGGGATATTGATCTTCCTCAACTACCTTCCCTATTCCAAACATATGCATATCTTTTTGGCCTTTCCAAACACTTTTTTCTCTAAATTAGGGGCTATGGGTGCTTTGAATAATATGGATTCGATCACTAACGAGGTTAAATCGGCATTGATACCGACCTATATGCCCGTTGAGATGGAGCCTTCAAGTTTTGGAGCCCGAGATGTTGCAGACTTGAGTTGGGTGAATCTTTTGAATGCCTATAGTTGCACCCAGTGCGGAAGATGTACTGCGGCATGCCCAGCAAACCTGACCGGAAAAATACTGTCCCCAAGAAAGGTGATGATGGATACCCGCCAGAGATCTAGCGAATTAGGCGAAGCAGTTTCACGAAATGGTAAGGGGTATCATGATGGGAAGCATCTTTTGGATGACTACATCAGCCGGGAGGAAATCTGGGCCTGTACTTCCTGCAATGCCTGTGTGCAGGCATGCCCGGTCAATATCGACCCGTTGTCGATCATTTTAGAGTTGCGCCGCTATGTTGTGATGGAGGAATCCGCAGCCCCTGCAGCGCTGAATGCCGTAATGGGAAATATTGAGAATAATGGTGCACCGTGGAAGTTTTCCCCCGCTGACCGCTTTAATTGGGCTGATGATGAGTAATTTTTTAAAAAAAAAGGGACTAAAGAGTCCCTTTTTTTGAATAGGGTCTTTATGCAACCGCTTTTCTAATCTCCACGTTTCCGCCCAGTTCAAGTATCGGGCAACCCTTTGCTATTTCTTCTGCCTCATTATAATCCTTGGCGCGAATGAGAATCATTCCACCAATAGATTCTTTAATTTCAGCGAATGGGCCGTTGGTCGTTTCGCGGTCTTTATTGACCAGGCGGCCTTCCAGATCCCACCGTTGCAGGGGTCTTACCAGTTTATCCTGAGCAGCTATACTGCCGAACCAATCCTGCCATTTTTTGATTGACTCCTGGAGTTTATCAGGAGCTGGCTGATTCTCAGGGCTCATGAAAGCTCTTCGGAATATTAATAAAAACTCATCCATAATATTAAAGTTAATGATTATCCAAACATTCCCACCTTATAAGTTCCAGGAGTGTTGGGAAATGCGATATTTAATCTGTTCCAGGTATTGATTGTAGTAATGGCAATAGTGAGGTCTATAAGTTCCTGATCGGAAAATGCGCTTTTAACCTCAGCGTAAAGTTTGTCGTCTGCATGGCAAGCTGTTAATCCTTCAGCCCACGCAAGTGCAGCACGTTCTTTTTCTGTAAAATATGGTGTTTCCTTCCATGCGCTCAAGCCGTAAAGGCGTTGTTCATCCTCGCCTGCAGCGCGCAGCTCTTTAGAATGCATATCCAGGCAATAAGCGCAGCCGTTTAGCTGTGAAATCCTGAAAAAAACGAGTTCTAAAAGGTTGTGTCCTACAGGTGAATTCTTTAAATAGCCTCCGATTTCAAATAAAGGTTTAATAGCGTTTTGTCCTTGTGCAAATAAGTTGATTCTCTTTTCCATGTTAATATATTTTATGTTTTTAATTAATGACAATCGGATTTTTAAGATTGGACAGAAAAAGAAAAAAATATTTTGTTTTCCGTCCTAACCCATATTTAAATTGATTGCTAAACGGTCTGAATCAGTGCCTATGGATTTCTTTCCGCCACAGACACGGGATAAGATTTCATCCTGTCCAGAAGCATTTGGTCTGCGATTTTGATGCCTGGGGTGAGGTTTCCGGGATTGAATAAAAGGCTTCTATCCTCAGGAACCGAGTTTTCAGAAATACTCGAGATTGTAAGTATCCCCAGCAAAATGCGCTTTCTGTTTTTTGGCCATGCAATGCCAGGATCCTGTGTTTTGTCACCATCTTCGCTGAGTTGAGCGTACATTTTATATCTTACAGGTCCTTTAGTAATCCTTTTAATAATTTCTTGCGAAAGATAATTTGGACCTGATTTTTTTAGTTCATCAGGCTTTAGAAACTCCTCACCACCTTCCGGGATGAACTGATAGCGGATCAGGTGGCTTTGCTGCTCTTTATTGGTGAGCTGAAAAGTATTTACGCCATAATAATTAAGGGTTGCATAGCTTACGCTTGGCTTCTTCTGGGTAGTGAGAAAAGTTTTGGCAATAGGGTGTGTGGAGAGGAACTGCTCGATGGGTGATGGATGCGGCGCATCGGGACCGCTCTTTGAGATGGCGAGCAGAAACTCCCTGAATTCATCAGTAGTGCTGACTGGAAAGCCATCAAAACTATGGGATACAATATCTGTGCTAATGCCATCCGAAAGATGAAATTTTATGGCAAGTCCCCTTGGGTTAGCCGCTCCTAAGGTATCTGGAATATCTGGGATTCCGGTAAAGTCAGAGAAACGAAAGGTTACCGGGCTAGACTCGGTCTGAAAATGTAATGCCGATGATAGCGACTTTGCTTCTTTATCAGGCGTAAAAGTACCTTTGAGGATAATGCCCTTGGCATGAACGGCCCTCGCTCCTTCATGTTTGCCAAAGGCTGCATGAAGCGCGTTCACCATATCTTGCGGGCTGGCCTTTGTAGAGGCAGATTGGGCCATTGCGCCGTTGGCGAGAATGAGCAGGGTAATCCATAAGAGTGCTAATGTAAAGATTACCTTAAATTTTGCTGAAGAAAAAAGCGACGTTTTTTCGGAAGTGATTTTTTTGATTCTAGTTGTCATGATGTTTTGATTAATGTATAGACGGCTCTATCCAACAGCCGTACCAAAACACACAAACACCTAATCAACAGAATATTACATAAAGTAAACAAGATTTGAAGGCGATGATATTTAGTAGAAAAGCTTTGCTACGCGATATTTCGAGCAGTCAAAAACCGTAAACCAAGGCTATCTGGGAACGTGCTTTTGCCGGGAATATGTCAATTTTAGCTTCGAGGGTAATCCTATGAATTCAAATACGATTAGAATTTCCAGTTATAAGCAATATACAGCGCTTTTAAACAGTTGGACAGGCAGTCAAACTCGTTGTATTTCGCGAGCTAAAAGTGTTCACGCTAAATATCGTCATGCTGTAAAAAACACAAATAACTGATTATCAGATAATTAAAAACTAGGCATGATATTACTACTGCTGAGTGACCGAACGGCCGGGAAACAAGAAAGTTTCAGGGTCCTGATTTGGTGAATTTAAACCAGCATGAAACATATCGTAAAAATTCTCTCCACTCACAATGTCACACATGATGTGAGAAGGTTCCGTCTCTCGCGGCCCGAAGGTTTTACTTTCAGACCCGGACAGGCGTCGGAACTTTCGGTGAATAAAGATGGATGGAGAACAAAAAAAAATCCATTCACATTTACTTGCCTCAGCGACTCCCCTTATCTGGAGTTTACTATCAAAATGTACCCCGAGCGCAATGGGGTAACCGGGCAGTTAAGTCTGCTAGAAGTGGGCGATGAAATTATCCTAAGGGAACCCTGGGGTTGCATCGAATACAAGGGCCCAGGATATTTTATTGCTGGGGGTGCAGGGCTTACTCCTTTTCTTGCCATATTCAGGCAGCTTCAGCGTGAGGGAAAAGCGAGGGAAAGTAAATTGTTCTACACCAATAAAACAGATGAAGACATCATCTTACAGGATGAGCTTCGGGAAATTTTGGGTGACCGTGCGCACTTCACGGTGACCAGGCAGCCTGAAAGTAAACATGATACGCGCAGGATTGATGAAGCATTTCTGCGCAGCGAGATCCAGGATTTCAGCAAGCACTTTTATGTGTGTGGACCCGATCCGATGATTGCTTCAATAAATGGGATTCTGGAAGGGATGGGCGCTAGTCCGGAGCTACTCGTTTTTGAAAAATAATCCCTAATCAAATATTATGACACAGAAAATCTACAAAAATAAGAAAGACCAGAAATCAAAAAGAAAGGAAATAACCGGTTTTTTTGAAAATAACCTGGGTGTGAGGGTACGCCTTGGTGAGTACGCGGATCGCAATGCCATCATCATGGTGATCGTCAATTCGCTGATCATTCCATTTTCGGCATGGGTTTTAATTTCAAAAACAGGTAGCTTGATGGTGTTTTCGCCGCTGATACTCTTACTAAGCGCAATTACAGCCATAATTCCTGCATTATATTCCTTGCAGTTTACCCTTGGAAAGCCACTCATGGATATTGCTGCCTCCGCTGACGCAGAGCGCCTGAATTTAGTTTATTCGGGCAGTTTTCAGAAGATTT